>TARA_R110000868_G_scaffold364553_1_pt1 | contig 12871 bp, 10 predicted proteins | sample TARA_R110000868 | Tara Oceans TARA_R110000868 (sample SAMEA4397489) | marine metagenome | biome: Polar Biome; feature: [SRF] surface water layer (ENVO:00010504); material: water (ENVO:00002006), including particulate matter (ENVO:01000060) such as... | depth 5 m | reverse complement strand
GGTGAAGGCGGCGCTTGCGCAGCTCAAGGTGCCGGCGGAGCAGGTAAAGACGGAGGAATTCGCGCCCCCCAAGGGCGGACCCGTCCTTGAAGATGAACCGGCGGAGACCGCGACCGACAGCTCGGCATCGGCCGCCCCGCAGACGCCGCCCGCCATTCCTTCCGCGCAGGCGACGATCGCTTTTTCGAAGTCCGGCAAAAGCGGTGCACTCGCACCCGATCAGTCCGTGCTCGAGGCGGCGGAGGCCATTGGCGTGGCCATCGACTATGAATGCAGGGTCGGCATCTGCGGAAGGTGCAAGGTCCCGCTGCGGCAGGGCCAAGTGACGATGGAAGTGGAAGACGCTCTCGCCGCCGACGAGAAGGCCGACGGTATCATCCTCGCCTGCCAGGCAAAATCGGTGGGCGATCTCGTGGTGGACGCTTGAGATGACCGAAACCGAGAAAGTAACGGTCGGCGCTCTCTTGACCGCTCTTGCGCTGCTGGTCCCGGCCTTCCTGCTGCATTCCGCGCCGCGGTTCCCCGGGAGCCTGGCGGGAGGCCTGTTCGGCATCGCCGCCGCCCTGCTTTTCGTGCTCCTGCTCGTCTACAGCATCGTGAAGCGGCAGGCGTGGGTCAAGCAGCGCACGCAGCGTCTCGTCTCGCTTGGCGGACTGCTCAGTTTCCATGTGTATGCCGGCGCGATCGGCGCGCTGCTCGGGATTATCCATTCAGGGCACAAGTTTCAAAGTCCGATCGGCATCGCCCTCGTGATCGCGATGCTGACAGTCGTCGTCACGGGCTTCATCGGCCGATATTATCTGGCGCAGGTCGGCCAGGAATTGCGGTTTCAGCAAAAGGAACTCAAGGTCCTGCGCGACCGCTATGACGTCCTGGCGGCCGTATCGGCCGATCTGCACGGTCAGAACATCGTTGATCCATCAGGACTGCCGCTGGACTCGCTGCTCGGCGCGATAGCCGATCTCGAATTCACGATTACCGCACGCGACGTCATCAAGGCCACGCTCGACAGGTGGATCGTCGTGCATATCGTCGCGGCGATCATCATGTACGGATTGCTGACGATGCACATCTGGAGCAGCATCTACTTCGGCCTGCGGTGGTGGCCATGAACCGGACGACCATCGTCTATCTGATCCTTGCGACGCTCGCGGTGGCCGCCGCGATCGCCGTCCCCCTCACCATCTACCGCTCGGGCAGCACCGCGCTGCCGCAATGGGCGTCGTCGGTTCGACCCGGGCCGCTATCGAACGCCCATGCATTTCTCGAAGGCAAGTGCGAGAGCTGTCACACGCCCAATCGCGGGATCAAGGCCGAAACCTGTATTGCCTGCCATGCGTCGGCGCCGGAATTGCTTATGAAGCCGGAGACCGCCTTCCACGTTAACGTCACGGAATGCGCCGGCTGCCATGTCGAACATCAGGGGAGAGACATTCGGCCGGTCCGCATGGATCATGCCGTACTCGAGAAGATCGCCCAGCGTGGCATGAACCATCCCGCGGGGCTCGACTGCCAGTCCTGTCATGCCCCCCGGGACACGCATAAGGGCTTCTTCGGCACGGACTGCGCCAGCTGCCATCTCACGAGCAGCTGGAAGATCAGCGGATTTCTCCACCCCAGCCCCAAATCAACCGAATGTTCGCAGTGCCACAAGCCGCCGCCGAGCCATAACATGATGCACTTCGAAATGATGGACAAGACGATCACCGGCGAGAAGAGCGCCCGCGTGGAGCAGTGCTTCGCGTGTCACCAGACCGACTCATTCAACAATATCAAGGGTGTCGGCATGGTGAAGGTCCATTGACCCGTCATAGGGGTGTACCGGCAACAGTCGCTACGCGCGCTTTACTCCAGCCCGAAAGAGCAATTCGAGGATTTCCCGGAGTTGGAAAGGGCGCTGCCCGACAGCTTTTCCTCGCGCCACGTCCGTTCGCGCGAAAATGCCGCTGCCCGCAGACCACATTCACGAAACCGAACTCAAGGATCCGTAACCGGCCGACCAAAGAACTGGAAAAATGGGACCAGCGTGCACGAGAACCCCGTTGGCGCGCGAGCCGGATTCCCAACAGGACGGCCCTTTGATGAAAGCTCCACGCCCAAAGGCGTCTCGCACCCGCCGATTGCGACGCATCCGCCAAATATTTGGCCCAGGATTTATTGCCGGAGCCGCCGACGACGATCCCAGCGGGATTGCAACCTATGCGCAAGCCGGCGCGGCTTATGGATATATGCTTGGCTGGACCATGCTTCTCACCTGGCCGCTTGCCGCGGCCGTGCAGGAGATCTGTGGTCGAATAGGGCGAAGTACCCGCGCCGGGCTGGCTGAAACCATTCGTCGTCGTTGTCCATCACCCGTTCTAAGGCTCGTTGTCCTCCTCCTGTTCATCGCAAATATCATCAATCTCGGGGCCGACCTGGGTGCAATGGGCTCGGCGATGTCTCTCATAGGCGGCGGTCCCCCGCACCCCTGGGTGATCGTCTTTGCGCTTGCTTCAACATTGCTCGAGACGTTTGTGGACTATCAGCGATATGCCCGGCTCTTGCGATGGATGACCCTGGCGCTCCTGGCTTATGCGGCGACGGCATTTGTGGTGCATGTATCCTGGGGCTCGGTCTTGCGCGGGCTTGTAGTACCAGCCATGCCCGGCTCGGGAGCGTGGATGCTGGTGGCGGCGATCTTTGGCACCACGATCAGCCCCTATCTTTTCTTTTGGCAGGCCTCGCAGGAAGCCGAAGAAGCGGGCCTGGCCAGCGCTGGTGATGCGGAGCCAGGGCCAGACTGGCAAGTGCGCCGTATCCGACTGGACAGCTGGCTCGGAATGCTGTTCTCGAACGTCATTGCCATCTTCATCATCGTGACGACGGCCGCAACTCTGAATGTCGCTGGAACCACCCAGATTGATACGGCTGCTCAAGCGGCCGAGGCGCTTCGACCGCTTGCAGGCGATTTTGCCTTCGCGCTTTTCGCTGTCGGAATCATCGGGACCGGCATGCTCGCCATTCCGGTGCTCGCCGGCTCTGCGGCCTATGCCGTTTCTGAAGCATTTGGTTGGCGGACCGGCCTTGCGCAAAGCGCTGGGCGGGCCAAGGCCTTCTATGGCGTAATTGCTGCCGCGGGGTTGCTGGGTGTGCTTGTGCACTTCTCCTCGATCGATCCGATGAGGGCATTGCTATGGAGTGCTGTCGTCAACGGCTTTGTTGCAGCCCCACTTATTGCCCTGGTGATATGGCTCGGCTCGGATTCCGAAGCGATGAACGGCCAGCCCATTCCTCGGCGGCTGCAACTGCTCGGTGGCGCAGCCTGTCTGGTCATGGTCGGTGTTGCCATAATGACCACAGTTTCGTGGATCGCCCCGACCGCGCGATAAATGATGATGATCCCCTGGCGATCCAGCGCTCGCACGCACAGATCAAGCTTGGCACGAGATTGACGCGTTCCGCCCTCAGCAATTTCAGCATCGTGAATCCGGCCGACGCGCGGCCTGGCTCAGGCGACGCCGGTCAGCAAGTCCTGCGCACATTACGTAACGCGACGTGTGTGTGCTTGCCATAAATCGAAGAAATGCAAGCCAATCGCCCAAGTCACCGCGCCAGCATTAACGCCGTCAGGCCGGCGCGGCCGCGCAATCCTGTGTCCAAGCTGCTCAGGCGTGGAGACAGAATATTGGCCTTGACTCTGGACGGTGGTCGAAGCCCGACAACATGGTCGGATCATGAACCCCATTGCTCGGCAACCGTCGTCTTGCCGCGGCGCGAACACGAGGGAGCAGCGGACGCGGCCCCCAAGGCGGCATGAGCCGCTCTGAGAGATATTTTCATATTTGAGGTCGAGCATGAACCACTCTGTGATCATTCCCCCGCTCAAGCGTATCGCTGTCGTAGGAACCTGCATTCCAAGGCAGTGTGGCATCGCCACCTTCACCAACGATCTGCAGCAGGCGTTGAAGAACTGCGATTCCGATCTCTCTTCAATGACGATCGCGTTGACGGACGATGCCAACACTTACGCCTATCCGCCCGATGTCGCCCTGGAGATCCAGCAGGCCTCGCCCGCGTCCTATGCAGTCGCCGCCGACTTCCTCAACGTGTCGAACGTCGATCTCGTTTCTCTTCAGCACGAGTTCGGGATCTTCGGAGGTGAGGCCGGTGAATTCATCCTTGGCCTTCTCAGCGGCCTCAACGCTCCGATCGTCACGACGCTGCACACCGTACTGGCCAACCCCAACCCTGCACAACGTCGCGTCATGGATGGCATCATCAAACACTCATCCCGCCTCGTCGTCATGGCGGACAAAGGACGGCGCATTCTGCAGGACGTCTATGATGTCCCGACCGAGCACATCGCCGTGATACCCCACGGCGTTCCGGACCGCGCCTTTATCGATCCGGCGATGGCGAAGCACAAACTGGGACTTGCAGACCGGACCTTGTTGATGACCTTTGGCCTGCTTGGTCCAGGCAAAGGTATCGAAACGGCAATTCGCGCAGTGCCGGCACTCGTTCGCGACCATCCCAATCTGCTCTATATGATTGTCGGCGCGACCCACCCCAACCTCGTTAGGGATGAAGGCGAACGCTATCGCGATAGCCTCGTTGCACTCGCAACCGAACTCGGCGTCATCGAGAATATTTGCTTTGTCGACCGTTATCTCTCACTGGATGAGCTGCTCGACCATTTGGCTGCATGCGATATCTACCTATCGCCTTACCCCAATGAAGCGCAGATCGTTTCAGGAACGCTCGCTTACGCTGTTGCCCTTGGTAAAGCGGTCGTCTCCACGCCCTTCTGGTATGCGCAGGAACTGCTCGCCGACCATTGTGGCGTGCTGGTGCCTTTTTCGGAACCGGATGCACTCGGAGCTGCCGTCGCTCGATTGATCGTCGATGGCGCGTCGCGTAGCGAGATTAGAACCCGCGCGTACGAGCGCGGTCGCGCGATGATCTGGTCGAGCGTTGCGGAGCAGTACCTGAAAGTCTTCTCCGATGTCCGATTTGAAAGACGCTCCGGCGCTTCTCGGGCTATACGTCCTGTAAATGACGAAGCCTGGAACAGGGCGCTTCCACCGATAAACACGGACCATCTCGCCGCTCTTACCGACATGGTCGGCGTAACCCAGCACACAAAATTCGCGGTTCCGGACCGGAGACACGGCTATTGCCTCGATGACAACGCGCGCGCGCTGTTGCTTCTCTCCGAACTATCGACGCTGCGTTCTCTTACTCCACACGAGGAGCAGCTTGCGTTGACATATGCCGCATTCGTTGAGCACGCCTGGTCGCCAAAGGATAACCGCGTCCACAATTTCATGGGGTTCGACCGCACATGGCTCGACGATGCGGGAGCCGACGACGCGCATGGCCGCACGGTCTGGGCGCTGGGGGCGGTCGCAATGCGAAAAGACGATCGATTCCTGGACGGATGGGCCGCCGCGCGCTTGCTGGAGATGGCGCCGGCGTTGGTAGCGCTGACCACGCCGCGTGCCTGGGCCTACGGGCTGCTCGGCATCTCAAAGCTTCTCCGGCGCTTCCCGGGCCATCGCAATCTGGAACAGCTGCGAGGAGAACTGTCCAATCGCTTGTTCCAACGTTGGTCTGACGCCGCCGCGCCCGACTGGATCTGGTTCGAAGACAGGCTCGGCTATGACAATGCCCGATTGTGTGAAGCTCTCATCGAAAGCGGCCATGACACTGGCAACGAGTCTCACCTTGATGCCGGCCTCGATACGCTGCGCTGGCTGATGACGCTGCAGACGGCTGAAGCTGGGCACTTTCGGCCGATCGGAACCGAAACATTTGGAAGCGACAGGCGGCGCCCGCAGCCGTTCGACCAGCAGCCTCTCGAGGCTTGTGCAGCGGTGAGCGCATGCCTTACCGCGGCCCGAGTCACCAGCGACGTCCGGTGGAAGCGCGAAGCGCGCCGGGCCTTCAATTGGTTTCTCGGGGCAAACGACCTTGGCATCCCCGTCGTGGACGTCGAACGAGGCGCCTGCTTCGATGGTCTCCATCCAGACCGGCGCAATGCCAACCAAGGCGCTGAATCGACGCTCGCATATCTTTCCGCACTGACCGCGATCCTGAGCACGGCCGAACAGGATAGCTCGTCGAGCAGAGCGGCACGCGTAGTCGAACTCTGCGCGGCCGGTACTAAGCCTCTCAGGCGGGTACCCAACGGGGTCCGAACAGGTCTTCCCGAAGACCGCCCAGAAGCTCAGCTTTCCTGTGGATGCCCAAATCCATGACGACGGTATCGGCTCAGCCGGCTGAAAAGGCCCGAGCGCTCAAAAGGTCCGCGACCGACTCCATCGGTCCGTTGGCGATGGATGCCGTACAGAAAGCTGAGGCATGAGCAGATGCGTATAGCGATGATCGGCCTCGGCAGGATGGGTGCCAATATCGCGCGCCGTCTGATGCGCGGCGGTCACGAGATCGTCGCCTATGATCGGAACCCGCCGCTGGTGGCCATGCTGGCCGGCGAAGGCGCGACCCCCGCCGCTTCGCTTGAGGAGGTCGCAGCCACGCTGGAGGGGCCGCGCATCTTCTGGGTGATGCTGCCAGCCGGACCGCCGACGGAGAGCACGATCGAGACGCTGATGGGCCTCGCCTCCCCAGGCGACATAATCATCGACGGCGGCAACAGCTTCTACAAGGACGACATCCGCCGGGCGAAGCTGTGCGCCATGAAGGGGCTCCACTATGTCGATGTGGGCACCTCAGGCGGCGTGTGGGGCCTCGACCGAGGCTATTGCATGATGATCGGAGGCGATGCTGCGACGCTCGTCAGTCTCGATCCTCTCTTCGAGGCCCTGGCACCAGGCTTCGGGACGATCGCACGCACGCCGGATCGCGGCGATCCCAACGAGGATGCCCGTGCCGAGAAGGGCTATATCCACACCGGTCCCGCCGGCTCGGGCCATTTCGTCAAGATGGTGCACAACGGCATCGAATATGGCTTGATGCAGGCCTATGCTGAGGGGTTCGACATCCTGAAGGGCAAGTCATCGGCCAAGCTGCCGGAAGACGAGCGCTTCGACCTCAACCTGACGGACATCGCCGAAGTTTGGCGTCGCGGAAGCGTCATCTCCTCGTGGTTGCTCGATCTGACCGCAACGGCGCTCGCGAAGGACCAAATGCTGGAACAATTCTCCGGCCAGGTCGCGGATTCCGGCGAGGGTCACTGGACGATCGAGGCGGCAATGGAGGAGGCAGTCCCTGCCTACGTGCTCTCAGCGGCACTGTTCGCGCGCTACCGCAGCCGCGTCGACACAACGTTCGGCGACAAGCTGCTCTCGGCGATGCGGTTCGGCTTCGGTGGCCATGTCGAGATGCCGCAATGAGCGATGCTCCGACTGCGCCCTCTGCCACCTTCGTTATCTTCGGCGCACTCGGAGACCTCGCCCGCCGCTTGCTGATACCCGCGCTCGTCAACCTCGCTCGGGCCGACTTGCTGAAGGAGGATTTGGCGCTCGTCGGTGTCAGCCATCATGACATCGACGACGAACAGCTGCGCGCGGCGCTTGACGAAGGCGTGGAGGACGATGCCAACTGGCAATGGCTCCGCAGTCGTATCCGCTATTTGAAAGGCGATTTCGCCGACCCGGCAATGTATCAGGGTCTCGGCCGCCAACTCGCCGGCAACGCGATATTCTACCTCGCCACCGCGCCGACTTTCTTCGGGACCGTCGTCAATCAGCTCGGCGATGCAGGACTGCTCACCGAGACCGATGGTTTCCGCCGCGTCGTGATCGAAAAACCGTTCGGGACCGACCTTGTCTCCGCGCAGGCGCTGAACCGGCAAATCCTTTCCCGCGCCAGCGAGTCCCAGATCTACCGGATCGATCATTTCCTTGGGAAGGAGACCGTGCAGAACATCATGGTCACACGCTTCGGCAACACCATGATGGAGGCCGTCTGGAACAACCGCTACGTTGACCATGTCCAGATAACGGCGGCCGAGGCAGTGACCGTCGGCACCCGCGGCAGATTCTACGACGCCACCGGCGCATTGCGGGACATGGTTCCCAATCATCTCTTCCAGCTACTGGCGATGATAGCGATGGAGCCCCCGATCAGCTTCGATGCCGATGCGATCCGCACGGAGAAGGAGAAGGTGATTGCCGCCATCCTGCCGATCGACCCGGCCGAGGCCATTCGCGGGCGCTATTGCTCGGGCTCAGTCGCTGGCAAGGCCGTTCCCGCCTATCTCGACGAGCCCGACGTGGACCCTGCCAGCCGCACGGAGACCTTCGCCGCACTCAAGTTGCACGTAGAGACATGGCGGTGGTCGGGCGTGCCCTTTTATCTACGCACCGGGAAGGCGCTGGCGACCCGTGATACCGAGATCGTCGTCCAATTCCGCGACGTGCCGCTGGCGCTTTTCCAGGAGACGGTGGTGGACCGGCTGCCCCCCAACCGTCTTGTGGTGCAAATCCAGCCCGACGAGGGCATCAGCCTCGAGTTTGTGGTCAAGCGGCCTGGGCTCGTCGTGAACACTGCGCCAGTGGCAATGGATTTCCGCTACCGTGACCATTTCGACGTTGGCCACCAGACCGGCTACGAAACTTTGCTGTATGACGTGCAATCCGGCGACCAGACGCTGTTTCAGCGCGCCGCGCAAATCGAAGGTGGCTGGCGCGCTGTGCAGCCGCTCCTCGATCTGTGGACGCAGGGCACTCCCGAGGACTATGCCGCAGGCAGCGCCGGCCCAGAAAGTGCGGATGCGCTGATGCACCGCTCGCATCGACGCTGGCATCACCTGGGATGAGCAGCCCTATTCGCCTGATCGTCTCCGATATAGATGGCACGCTCGTCCGCCAGGACAAAAGCCTCTCCGAAGGCGTCATCTCTGCAGTTGGACGCGCCAGAGCAGCTGGTATTGCGGTGAGCCTGATCAGTGCTCGCCCGCCCAGCGGCATGCTTTGGATCGCGAGACGGCTGGAACTCCCGGGCGTCATCGGCGCTTTCAATGGCGGCACGATCGTCGAGACGGATGGGGCTGTCATCTCGGCCGACCAACTCGATCCCGAGTGCGCCGCGCGGACGCTCGCCCTGCTCGAGCACCCAGCCGTCACGCCCTGGCTGTTCACGGGCGGCCTCTGGTACGCACGCGCGGCCGACGATGTGTACGTTCCGCGCGAGCGCCGCGCGGCAAACATCGAGCCGATAATCAGGGACAACTTCGCGGGATTGCTCGCACACACTGACAAGATCGTCGGCGTCAGCAACGACCAAGCACTCCTCGCGCGACTTGACGGCGATATCGCGGCAGCGCTCGGACGCTCTGCGACTGTCGGCCGTTCACAGCCTTACTATCTCGACATTACCGCCGCCCAGGCCAACAAAGGTGATGGCGTCGCCGCCCTGGCAGCCGCGATCGGAGTGCCGCTCGCCAACGTTGCCGTCTTGGGGGACGAGCGCAATGACCTTCCAATGTTCGCGCGCGCTGGCCTCTCAATTGCGATGGGACAGGGTCCCGACGCGGTCCGCTCAGCCGCTGACCAGGTGACTGTGTCGAACGAGGAGGACGGCGCTGCCCAGGCGATAGACAATATCATCCAGACGGAGGCTGCGAGATGATCCAGCCATTGTCGGTCGCGCCATCGATGTGCGCGACGAGGTGGCGCGCAAAAAATGTGCAGCGCCGCACGAGCCGGGCCAAAGGCGGATCCGCTGCGGCATCTTGGAAAGGCGCATCGCGTTCGGAGATCCACCAGAGCCGGCGATCGTGCCTTAGCGCCGCCTACCTGCCGAGCGACCGCACCCTGATTGGAGTCCACCGATGAAGCGACTTTTCGCCTTCGATCTCGACGGCACGCTGGCTGAAAGCAAGCAGCCGATCGACCAGAATATGGTCGAGTTGCTTGCCGCGCTGCTCGATCTCGTCGGCGTCGCGGTTATCTCCGGTGGCGACTGGCCGCAGTTCGAAGCGCAAGTCGTGTCGCTGCTGCCGAGCAGTGCCAACCTCCGGCAGCTCTTCATTATGCCGACGACGGGCACCAAACTCTACCGTTTCGAGAGCAGCTGGAAACCAGTCTATGCTGATGTGTTCGACCCCGACGAACGCCAGCGCATTCTGCGCGCGTTTGAACAGGCTCTGGACGAGATGGACCTGGCGCACGAGAAGATATGGGGCGAGCGGATCGAGGACCGCGGAAGCCAGATTACTTTCTCTGGACTTGGACAGGAGGCGCCGCTCGATGCAAAGAAAGCGTGGGATCCCGACTTCGCCAAGCGCAAGGCACTGCAGGCGGCGCTTCGATCACGACTGCCGGAATTGTCCGTCAACGTGGGAGGATCAACCTCCATCGACATTACTCGCCAAGGTATCGACAAGGCCTACGGAATGCGCCGTCTTTCCGAGGAATCCGGCATTCCGCAGTCGGCCATGCTGTTCATGGGGGACGCGATCTATCCCGGTGGCAATGACGATCCCGTTCGCGCAGCCGGAATCGACGTAATCCCCGTGCGAGACGTGGCGGAGACCCGAACCGCGATCATGGCAATCCTCGCTTGCCTCGCGCCTGATCCCGCTCTGGCCGAGCAATAACCACAGGTGCGAGATGACCCGCCGCCCGGGCGCGTCTCACGCCGGCCGGAACAAGAATTCTCCACCCGGCGGCCGACTATTCCCTGTGAGCCAAAGTGACCTACTCCATCACATCGAGGAGATTGTCGATCGATGCCGTAGCGAAGGCAGTAAAGCTGTCCGCCACGCCATAAGGGAGCAACATCGTCCGACCCTGAACAATCGCACCGCAACTGTAGACGACGTTGGGCACGTAACCGTCTCGCTCGTGGGGACTGGGGAAGAGCACCGGGCGCGGCGTGCGGGCCAGCAGCTTCGATGGGTCGTTTTTGTCGAGCAGACACGCGCCGATGCAGTAGTTTCGCACCGTGCCGACACCGTGGGTCATCACCAGCCAGCCTTCGTCGAGCTCGATCGGCGACCCGCAATTTCCCACCTGCACGAATTCCCAGGGGAACTTTGGCGTAATGAGCTTTTCGCCCCCTTCCCAGTTCAGCAGCTCATCGGAAAAATGTAGCCAGATGTTCTTGCTGTCCTGACGCCCAAGCATTGCGTACTTGCCCGCGATGCGCCGCGGAAAGAGGGCCATACCCTTTCCGCTCGAGGCGCGACCGCTCAGAACGCGCATGTCGAACGACCGAAAATCGGACGTCGTCAGCAATTCCGATCGCACTTGGCCCCCGCCGAACGCGGTATAGGTTCCATGATAGATCATGCTGCCGTCATCTTCGCAGAAGCGGACGAGGCGCGTATCTTCGATGCCTTGCGTTTGGCTTGGCAGTACCGGGAACAGCACGGTCTCCGAAATCGACCTGCCACCAGCGCAGCAAAGGCGCGCCGCTACGCCCTCACCTCTCGGACAGGTATCGATAAGGGGCGCTACCGATGTCGGACTGGCATCATCGACGACGAGCGCTCCTCCCGGCGTCCAGGTGCCAGTGCGGAACGTCACGGACGACACATGTCCCTCGCCAATTCCCCGCAACGAGATCACGAAACGGATGGTGCCTTCGGCAAGACCCGACTGGTCGGGATGGAGTACCGCGCTTGGATTGAACAAGGCGGCCGCCTCATATGCAAATTCCTCGCTGCAATAGGCACCGATCAATCGTCGTTGCGCAGCGTTCGTCCGATCAGCGCCTTTAATCCGACCGGCGATATCGTCGAATTGGCGAAGCAGCATGGCATCAACATCACGATGGTTCTCGTCCAGCGACAGCGTCACGCCTTTCAACTGGCGGGCCAACTCAGCCTCGTCGAGACCCATGATCAGGTCGACTGTCTCCTGCGTGCGGGATGGACCGTCGTCGAAGCCTCTGGGGTAACTCGGCTCAAATGGCCGGACGACAGTGCGTGATGGATCGGGTCGAAGCACGCGGTCGTAAAAGGTGAGCTTGGCGCGTTCGGTCATGCCGGCCGGTCTCCACCCAGGGCGCTGCCGCGACCAAGGAGATCTATGACCGCTTTGTGCCGGTCCCACGGTACGAGAAAACTCGCCCCGGGGTCGCGGCACGTGACCCGCCGACGTCGAGAGCCGAGGCTAACTCGATGCGAGAGCGGTTGTTCCGCGCAGGCTTTGAGCGAGCGCGCCGTCACTGGGCGCCGCCCTCGAAGTCGATCACGATCCGGCCTTCGATTTCGCCATGATGCATGCGCGCGAAGATGTCGTTGATATTCTCCAGCGTGTCCGTCGTGACGGTCGCGTGAACCTTGCCCTCGGCGGCAAAATCAAGGGCTTCCTGCAGATCGAGGCGAGTGCCGACAATGGAGCCGCGAACGGTGATCCCGTTGAGGACCGTGTCGAAGATCGACAGCGGAAAGTCGCCTGGCGGAAGCCCGTTCAACGCCACCGTGCCGCCCCGCCTGACCATGCCGAGTGCCTGCTTGAATGCGATCGGCGACACGGCGGTGACAAGTGCGCCATGGGCGCCCCCGATCTCCTTCTTGATGAATGCCGCGGGGTCGACGTTGCGCGCGTTGACGGAGAGATCTGCGCCCAGTCGCTCCGCGAGCGCGAGCTTGGCGTCGTCGATATCGACGGCCACGACATTGAGCCCCATCGCCTTGGCATATTGCACGGCCATATGCCCGAGACCGCCGATGCCCGAGATCGCCACCCAATTGCCGGGCCGTGTGTCCGTGACCTTCAGCCCCTTGTAGACCGTCACGCCGGCGCACAGGATCGGGGCGATGTCGATGAACCCGATATTGGCCGGCAGGTGACCGACATAGTTGGGATCGGCGAGAACATATTCGGCAAAACTGCCATTCACCGAATAGCCGGTATTCTGCTGGGCCTCGCAGAGCGTTTCCCATCCGCCGAGGCAATGAACACAGTGCCCGCAGGCG
>TARA_R110000868_G_scaffold176916_4_pt1 | contig 12876 bp, 21 predicted proteins | sample TARA_R110000868 | Tara Oceans TARA_R110000868 (sample SAMEA4397489) | marine metagenome | biome: Polar Biome; feature: [SRF] surface water layer (ENVO:00010504); material: water (ENVO:00002006), including particulate matter (ENVO:01000060) such as... | depth 5 m | reverse complement strand
ATACTTGCAGCCATACCAGTATTAATCGTTACGATGTCAGGACTAATATAGTTCATAACATCAATCATACTAAGACCAGACTTAACCGAGCCTCCTGGGGTATCGATATGCATTGTAATGTCCGTTGTGTCGTCTTGTAAATCAAGCCACATTAGCTGCGCTTGAACTACAGTTGACATGCCGTCATGAACAGGGCCTGCAATCCAAATAATCCTATCCATCATCAATCTATCGAATACAGACATCTGAACGGCTCTCAGTTCTCGTTCTTCAATAATCATAGGTGTTACACTACCCACAACTTTACTATTATTATATAGATTCTCCTGTAGTCTACTCCAATAGTGGAATTCCATTCCACTAACACCGAGATGGTTTTTTGCGTAATTTTCGAAATCGTTCATTATGCTGTTATCGCTTTAGTTTCGTCTGCTAAGTCTTTTTGATGTGAGTAACATACCTTAACAGTTTTACGTACTCCTTCCATAATATCATGACCATGCTTGTTAGCAATCATTGACATTACTTGATAATCTGGTTTGCTGATTGTAATCTTATCGTTTTCAAAACTATAAGAGATTTGGGCAACCGTTTCTTCAGCTACAATTGCTTGATGGGCTGGGTTTAACATTTCGAAAATATCGCCATTAACTTCAATCACAACATCATACCCGTTTTCGCCACCAGAATGATATTTCTCTCTTGGTGGTACTTTAGATGCTTTAGTTGGTAGTCCGTTCGTAATTGGAAGATTCAAAGTGTTTATCACACTTAGATTAACATTACGCTCTAAATCGGCTAGGCTGAAAGATGCTCTGAATACGTCCTCTAGGTCGGGGAATAATTCACTGTGTTTTGGTTGTTTTGACATAATTAATTTTGTATTTGATTCTTCGTTATTCTACTGCGAAGATACGCAATTAATTTCGATTTGTCAACCCATATGATACTTTTATTCTATTATATCTTGGAGTTGCTGAAGGATTTCTGTTTCAGCCTCTGATACTTCGGTTGGCATTTTAACCCATACCTCAACTGTCATATCGCCTCTAGTATTCTTTACTTCAACTGCGCTTCTATGAAATAATCCTTGACCTTTTAACCTTAATTTGGCACTATTCTGCGTTAGTGGTGGTATTGTAATTTTCAATTTCTTACCCTCAATATTAGATACCGTTTTCTCACACCCCAATACCATTTCTGGGTAGGTTAGGTCTATGTCTTGTACTAAATTAAAAGGTTGGTGATGACTTTCTTGTTCGAATATTGGGTGGTTTAAGATATTTATCTTGACCCTTAGTTCACCATATTTACCTTTAGCGTATTCGTTTCCGCCACCACTAGATACCAATAATGAACTACTTAATAGACTACGTGGAATATCTACTTTAGTGGTGGTCGTTCCATGCTTATATCCCGTAGATTGACAAGCATTGCATGGGTCGACATTCATCTGTCCCGAACCTTCGCACGTTCTACACTCCATCGCTACTTCAGTTTGACCCATATTAAACCTAACATGACCCATACCCCCACATTCTGAGCAAGTGGATGGGTTAGACCCACCTTCCCCATCACAGTCCTCACATGTGACCATTCTCTTATAACTGATATTCTTATCTACGCCAGCGAAGCATTCTTCTAGTGTAATATCGATTGTTATTGATATGTGAGGATTAATACTTGGTTGTCTACGCATAGCGTTTGCAAACCCCCCAAAGCCTCCGAACCCCCCAAACTGTTGTTGTCGTGGGGGATTATCGTATTGTGCCCTCTTATCTGGGTTACTAAGGATTTCGTTAGCCTCGTTAATATCAGTAAACTTATCGGTATCACCACCCTTATCTGGATGGTGTATCATTGACAATTTACGGTAAGCCTTCTTTATATCTTTTTCAGTCGCATCTTTAGCTACACCTAAAATATCGTAATAATCTTTCATCAAGTATTGAATTTACCACAAAGATACGTATTATTTATCTAAAAACCAAATGTATCGAATAATTTTAGTCGGCAACGGTGAATATCGTAAGACTATTCACAGATGTATGAAGGAGTCGACAGCGTATATTAACTACAATAGGATTAAGGGTGAAAATGACTTAGTTAAATTCCCTAAGAAGTTTGTTAACGATAAAATTATCAAACCTGTCAAGTATGAAATATGTCTAGTTAAGGATATTGAAGATGACGATAGAAATCGATTTATCAGAGATGAACTTGGTCGAGTGTACGAAGAAACACCTATATTTGACTTATGGACAGTAAAAGAGTCTAGCGAGTATGCAATTGAAGAAACTTTCTGGATATATGGGCATACCTCTAGAAAAGATAGAAAGATGTTTGATGAGGTTCTGAATGTCGTTTTTACAAATTCTAAAGACGCTACTAGTAATAGACAAGCAATAGTAGTTCATAATAAGCTAGTTGTCCAGAATGAAGATAGCTTTGATATGATTATTTGTAAGAATAAGAAGGACTGTCAACGTCTTCATCATGCATTACATGACTATAGTAAGTATAATAAGATTAATGGAGTCATATTCATGGGTACGTGTGGTAACGCTAACATCTCAATGATGTATGACATTATAGTAGAACGTACTAGTTGGGATATTAAAAAGGTTAGGCGCACGTCTACTAGACCATAGACCACTCGTACATTACATCAGTTCTCAGCGCATATTTAACACCTTTAGTCACTTCTACGCCAGCATGCATTACGTTCTGTTGGAATATGAGTCCTTTGCCCGTCACAGGTGCTACGCTGCCATCTAAGAGAAAGAAAGTCTCTCCTTCAAACTCTTCATTGAGGTAGATTAACATCGTTAGAAAGCTTCTATCCTTATTTTCTCTTATGTATGGTACGTCTCTATGCATTCTAAAATGCTGACCTTCACTATATTTGTAGATTTTCATCTGACTATTAAGGTCTTTTAGTTTCCAATCTTCGATTCTCTGTGGTAGTAGGTCTTTGAATCTATCAAATAGCTTCGAGCTATACTCTTCATTCTCGAATATGTATCGCCCATTATTTCTGAATGACTTATCAACCATCTCACCATCTGGAGTTTTGATAGTTGGGTCTTCAAATCCGTTAGTTTCACCTAACATTATTAGTTCGGCACATTCTTCTGGCGACAATAAGTTGTCTACCTCTACTTTAATCGTTTCTCTCATAAGTCTTCAAATAAAAATATAATATGTTGCTCGTAAGGGGTAAACATGTCTAGAAAGAATAAATTACCTACTGGCAGGTTCATAGGTACTACCGATACTAAATCATGCCCAATTGTTTGTGCTGCAACTCTTTTAATTAGAGGGAACACTACAAAGTCTGGTTGTTTCTTCCTTAGAATGTACTTATCAAACCAGTTCTTAGCTTTACGTTTGTATTCTCTCCATTCTCGCTTCCATCGTTCGAGTCTAGTTTCTGGTAGTGCGGTTCTTGGGAACCAAGACTGCCTTACCATTTCTTCAGTTTCATATATGGTGCCCCACTCCTTAAGTGACGCAGTGGACGGACTTTCAAATAGTTGCGCCCAATTTTCATTAGTATGCCCACTCAACCCTTCTAAGAATCCTGTTGAATCCCACTTCTTTTGCAATTTAGTCCGTTCCTCTGACGTTTTGGGATTTATCATAATTCAATAATTTAATGCACCCAACTAACTTACCTTTATATTCCTCAACTTCGTCAGGGGTTTTATATACTTTTTCAATCGGTACGCAAATTGGGTCATTGGGTTCACTTTCAGATAAAAACTTACTGACGTGGGTTAGATTAAAGTATTCTTTACGACCAACAAATAGTTGGTTAGATTCAATCCTTTTAGTTATAATAACCTCATATCTACCACCAATAGTTTTATCATAATAATACTCAAAACTCGTTATTAATTTAGCGTTCTTAGGGTGTACCCAAATAGTATCCGCACCACCTCTCAGTGTTACTTGAGATATCATGGCGCTCATCATATTTATTTTAGTGATGATAGTATTTGACCAATTGGAAGGCCAATAAACGTCTTGACCCAATTGTTCGTTATGTAACTTATAACCCAAATAGTCCCACTCTAAAACGTTAGTGCAATCCTCTATCGTAAATATATTATTCACCCTCAGTTGTTTGTTCACCAAGTTGGAAGTTAGCTTTGATATCATCAATGATTTTGTTGAATTTATCCATGTTAGGTTCTTTATACATAACGGGGTTAATACATTCGACTCTTTCCTCACCGTCAGTCGGGATAAATATAGCAATCATGTTATCACTCTTAGATGCTAGTAGTTCATTGATGAACTCACTGTAAGGTATAAATATGTCAGCATTGGTCATGAGTTCTCTATCTAAGTAAAAGACGAGCGTTGTTGGTGTTGTTTTTTCCATTATACGTATTGGTTTTTAAAATCTTCAAATGCTACTTCTTCAATTATCTCCTCTAAGATGTATTTACCGAATGATTCGTAATTGTTCTCTAGTAACTTATCTATTAGCTCATTTTTAGCCACATCACCATAAACTATATCTACGGATATCTTTACGTCCTCATCCATCAAATAAACCAAATACTCATTCATTACCTTATCAGTATGAAACGCACTTTTAAGTCTATCGCTATTCTTCACTATTATATTCATTGTGTTTGTTTTATAATTTAATGTTAGACAAAAAAAATAACATAGTAAAGTAGAAAACGCAAAAAAGGTGAAGAATCTTTCGAAACTTCACCTTTGGAGGATACGTTAACCCGTATCAGGGCGTCTGTCAGTCGTTAAACTATACCGTTACGACATCGTACCTATCGGCACCGATGACATCATACATCATTGACTCTGGAGTCATGGTTGTTCCAGCCAACAATGCCTTAAGCAATGCTGGTGAGAATCCACTGACGAGTGCAGTCCCTTGCTTGTCGAATTGTACTGGACTGTCGCCATTTCTAGCATTCAAGTTCCAGTAAACCAACTTAGGCATCTTGTAACCTGCACTTGCGTACATAGTTTCAATCATGCTTTGAGCAGTCCGATTCCATTCTGGGACGGAAGAATTCCATCCACTTCTGGTTGCTGCATTAAACTGCATGTCACTAAAAATTGTAATCATAGTAGGCATTTGTTCTTGTGGAACTTTGTTTGCCTTAGCCTTATTTAGGATAAGTTTGAATACCGCCTCAACGTTAGTACTCATTTTCCATTCACTACGTGACAATTGGTTGTACCTTTCACTCAATGTCCCCTTAAGGTATTGAAGCTCTGGGTCGCTGGAGAAAGTTATAAATGCATCCTTAAATGCACCTTCGTTTCTCTCAGAAATGTATAGTCCAAGACTTAGTGCTACGTCAAGACACGTTACCGTACCTTTACCGCTTGCTGGGCAAGTCATTGAACCAGATACATCTACAACTGGTAACAACCTTTCAGCGTTACCTTCTAAGTAGTTTGGAAGAGAATTCCATTGAGCGTTTGCTCCTTGAGTATTACCTTGTCTCAACGAATTGATAACGTTGTATGGATATACAGCACTAGCGTTGATTTTGGCTTCACCCTTTTCTACTGAATTCAAGTACGCAACGAACCTTTCAGTATCGTGCTTACCAAATGTCTTCATGTAGTCGGACATTGCTTTAGATGGAATCTTTCCGTACTCGATAGATGACCAGTCTCCTGAACACATCGCAGTTTCCACTACGTTAGTCAATTCAACTAACATCTTACGGTACTCCTTCGGAGACAAATTCAATTTATCTCTCAATGCCTTAACAACTCTTTTCTTAGTTGCGTCCTTAACATTTGGACGTGGCATCCACTTAGCTACCAAAGATGACTTAGTATCATCTCTCAATGCAGTTACAATCATTTCTGTTGCAGCATCTTCCAATGGAGTACCGAACAACACCATGGTGTCATCCCATCTTCCAAACTCTGGAATCAAGTGTAGGTTCTTAGCCAGAACTGTTGCTCTGTTTTCAGCTAAATACTTAAATATATCTCTAGACACTTTTCTCTCTCCAGCGCCACCTCTAACGTCTCTTGCCCAGAAAAGAATTTTCATGGCGGTAAGGGCATCTTCATCAAATGCCTTTACGAAAAGGTTAATAACTTCTTGTGAAGTTTGGGTTCTCATTGCCCCTACTCTTGAGAAAAGGTCTACACACATACTAAGAGTTGTGGAATTTGTTGTCATTCCGTTCTCCGTAGTCTTGTCGTTTGTTCTAATTGCGTTAACTAAAGTATTCATATCCTATAAAATTTAGATGTCTGGTTATCCGTTTAGGACTGCAAAGATACCAAATTTTTTACGTTCTGTCAAGTCAGAAGTGAAAATAAAATGAAAATAATTCATAACTAATAATCAATCTATTAGATTTTGGGGATTTCCCAAATTTTGGTTATTAGTATTTTCATTTCGCTTCTAATATTGTAACATTTATATTACCAATTTCTATTTCTATTATCTCATGATGGATAAAATCGCCTCCATTTGGGTTGTGCCGATAGTATAGTTCCTCATCAAGCTTCTTATGGTTCAATGCTGGTATAGTGTAAGTTAAGGTTAACCCTTCTTTTATTATCTTCTTATTGTCGACCATTTCTGAAACGGTCTGAATAATATCGTCATACGTTAAACTGTATTTCATCTTAAAACTTTGTAAATAAATTCTTTAGGAACCTCTTAATTGGGTTCTCTTTAGGTTTCTCAACCCTCTTAACGCCTACACCTTTACTATCTTTAATTACTTTACCTAAATCGCTTCTGATGTCTTCGATGAAAAGTTCCTTCTTCCTATCGGTATTCAATACAATTGATTTAATGTCGTTCCTAATAGTGTCTACGGTTTCCAATTCATTTAATGGTAATGGAATATCTGAGGAGTCAAAATGTTTAATATAGTGTTGTACTAAGCTTGGTATTTGGTCTTGTGATACTTCCGTTATTTTTCCGAGTTCTTCTGACATATCTTTTCGATTTTATCTTTGGTCTTAGGGTATAAAGGTGATGGTAGGTCATCTAATGAGTACCAACCAAAGTCTTTATTCTCCGCATCTAATTTAGGTATAAATTCGGTAGGAGTAAAGCTTTCATAATAATGAAATTCGGTACCATCGGCACTTTTCTCAGTATTCTTAAATTTAAGTGTTAATTTAGCATCAGCATCGATACCGATTTCCTCCATTATCTCTCGCTTGAGCGTAGTGAGTTTGTCTTCACCGTCTTCCATTCCACCACTCAATATTGACCAATGACCTTTATGTGGTGCCCAGCCTCTAAGTAATAGTAAAACCTTTTTGGTGTCTTCTGCCATGATGCAAACGCCTACCGCTTTTTTGTGGTTACCCTCTAGTAACCTTTTTCTTAAATTTTCTCTAACACTCATACCTATTGACTTATTCATCATTTATAAATATATTTGTAAGTAAATAAAAACAAAATGACAGCAATTGTGACACTATTAGTATTTATGTTCTTAGCTTATGGCTGGACTAACATTATGGTATTCGGGTCTATGTTCAAAACATGGCGAGACTTCTGGAATAGCATAAGTCCAGATTTCTTTGGTAAGCTATTCGGTTGCCCTATGTGTTTAGGTACTTGGGTGGGGTTTTTTCTATCCGCTACGTTCCAAACTCTTGGTTGGCATACTCCGATGGAAATGTATGGTACTGATATTTTCTGGGCTACCGTATTCCTTGATGGGGTGCTGACTTCTGGATGTGTATGGCTCATACACACGGTTCAGGAATGGTTTGAATACCGACAGGAATAGATAATTGCGAATTAACATCTTCAACGTCATTAATAGTTATTAGTTTAATATTATTATCACGACAAAAAGTTTTCTTAATGTCATCTTTCTTCTTCTGTAATTTAAAAGTAGTCTCACCCCCAAAAATCTCCACTGGTTCATAATGTTGCCTACCATTATACTCGACACATATATTATGTTCTGATAAATAAAAGTCGAACGGTAGTGGTCTGATATTTCTACAATCTTTAAATTTATGTTGTGGTATGTATTCGATATTATTGGCGGTTAAAAATTCTCTTATCGTCCGTTCCCCTTTACTCTCTTTACATACGGCACACCCTTTACCACTTTTATGACCAATGGGGGTTTGTTCAAATTCACCATGAACATCACAGATTATTTTAACTTTAGTTTTACAATTAATATACTCAACAAGCGAATAATTATATTTCTCACCATGAATCAATTTACATTCTTTTATGAATTCTTTGGTGGTCTTATTCTTACCAACACATTTAGGACAACCACTACCAGCTAAATGATGTGACACTCTAGCTTCAAACGCCCCATGAACATCACAGATTATTTTGACTTTAGTATTAGTATTAGTATTGACGTATTCGACAAGTGAATAATCATATCTATCATTATGAATTTCTTTACCGTCTTTTAGGAAATCCTCAATAGTTTTATTCTTACCAACACATTTGGGACAGCCGTTACCAACTAAGTGGTTATTTGATAATTGTTCAAACTCACCATGAACGTCACAAATTATTCTAATTTTAGTTTTAGCGTTGGCGTACTTGACCATCGAATAGTCATATTTCTCACCGTGAACTAATTTACATTCTTTTATAAATTCTTTGGTGGTTTTATTCTTACCAGCACACTTAGGGCAACCCTTACCGACTAAGTGGTTAGTAGGTGACTGTTCAAATTCTCCATGACTATTACATAATATTTTAACCTTGTCATGCGAACTAATATATTTAACCTCAGAATAGTTATATCTCTCACCATGTTTTAATTTGAATTTTCGTATAGTATTTAGTGTTTTATCCATTTATCTTTTTATATAAATATCACCCACTTTTAGAAAAGATGTGTATGGTTAATACATAATTTAGAAGAGTGGTTTGAGTATAGACCAAATAATGATTAATACGTTGTACACTCAGGGCAAGACTGTCCTTCTTTACATTTGCATGTTGGCGCATCAAAGTCTTCAAGTGTTGGAGCCACTGGTTTTCTTGGTGGTAACTCTACTTTAGGCTTAGTCGTTACCTTAGTCGTTGGCTTAGTCGCTCGTTCTTCGAGTTCAGCGTTGGTCACTTCACCTTCTCTAATTGTTTCTGGTTCTACCACTTCCTTCTTATCTTCTTTAGGTGAAAGTTCCAATTCAAGTTCTAAATCGTCTTCTGGTTCATTTCCATTAAATGCGAAATAAAGGTCTTGTAGTTTACTTAGTGGGTTACTATTAAAAACTTCCTTTAGTTCTTCGACCTTAGCTTTGAGTAGTGCTGTCTTATATTCCCTCTCTCTATTTATTGCGATTGTTTGAGCTACGTAATCCAATATATCATCAATTGATATATCGTCCAATTCACTGTAAATTATACAGTTAGTAATTAAATTACTCTTACCTTCTACCACCTTAACAGCTATTTTATTGTTTTCTTGTACTCCCCACGATTTTGGGAAGGCAGTCTCAATAATGGGTATTTTACCGTATCGAATCGTTGTAACGTATGGACTTAATTCGTCCAATCTTCCTTGTATTGACATTGCGTGTGTTTTAAATAATTATTCCACCGAATATCGACATAAATATAAATGCAATGGACATTAGTAGTATCAATAATTCTTTAGGTAATAACAAGAATTTAACGGTCTCGTTTTCCGCACTGGCAAAAAATGTTTGCACTAAGTTATAGGTATGTCTAATAATGTTTAGCATAGCCATAAAAAATGTGAATAATAATATCTTATTTAGTATTGCTAGTAGTATCAACATGTGTTTCGGGGGTTAATTGTTTCTTCTGCTCTTCTAACCAAGCAGTTTTAATGTCTGACCATTTAACTATCTTTGCCTCTACGAGTACGTACTGATTTAACAGTTGACTAATGATAGACATTTTAGCATCAGAAGTATCGTCACCATTAATGACTCTTTCTAAATCGGCCTCAACTTTGCTTTTTTCGTGGACTAGTCCAGTAAATATTGTATTCCAAATTCTCATAATGATAAATATAGTACGTTACTTAACAATTATCAAGTCTTAACTCTAACTGATTTTTCAAATAGCTTATATACTTCAAGGAAACCATCAATATCGGCTCTAGTTTTTTCTCCCATATAATCAAATAGTTGAAACCATAGTGCGCTCGTTTTAATTACCGCATGAGACTCTGGACTTTTATCTTGAGCGTTGTAAAAGAATTCTATCATAAAATCTAGAAAGTATATCCTAACATTATCTAATTTACCTAAATTAATACCCTCATTTTTGAAATTGGTGATGGTTTTATTCCAACACCAATTGAAGTGATGTAATTGTTGTATGGCCGTTGTAACGTCATCACCCATGTACGTACTTAATACTAAATCGATAAATGAATTTACGAAATCTCCGTATAGTATAACCTTTTCATACTCTACATTATTACTATTGTAGAGCATTTCAATGCTTTGCCTACTGATAGGCGTTCTAATGTGTTTTAATAATCTCATTGGTGTGTGAAATAATAATCATCATTACCTTTAAAGTGAATAGTTGAAAAATTATAATGACTTTAACATGGTAACCAACCTATCATCAGGATAACAATCTTCATCAAAAAAATCTAAATTACTTAGAACGAATTCTTTGGTATATAATTTATCTTTGTGTGGGGTTAAGACCCAGCCTTTGACTTTTACTCTGTTATCTCTAATAGAGCTACCAACATAAGTTCTAGAATCTAAAGTATTAATTATTTCGTATACTACTCCCATTACAATGACCCTAACATATTAACCAAATTGGTCTGAGGAGAGCAATCTGTTTTGTCTCTTCGAACGTTTGTGTGGGTTAAAATACCTTTAATCTCACCATTGTAAGCTGATTGGTTGAATCCGAATGCTTCGAACTTATCTGAAGTTATTAACATCTGGGGCAGCCCAAGATTGATGTTAATTTTTGGGTGTCTGCGTTTTATTTCGTAAATAAGTAGTTTTAGTGATGCTATCTGAGCGTCCGTATACTTATGATAGTAGTAGTATCCGTTGAATTTCTTATTCAACTTGACCACTTGCGCTTTAGGAACTTTAATATCAACATAATTGTAAAAATCGTCAGCATCTTTATATAAATAGCCCCAACTATTCAATTCGATGCCTACTGAATGAGTATGCATATGATGACTACCTACTTTACCTAAATGCCAAGCGTAATATTCGTCTGGGAAACATTCAACAACTACGCCATCATGAGTCTTATCACCGTCCAATGATTCGCCACCTATTACGAATTGTGTGGCTATTCTACCCCTAGTATCTAGGTTCCAATTTTTAACGGTTTTAAATGGGTCAGCTCTACCTGCGGTGTGATGAATGAATATCGTGTCTTTAACGGTTGTTCCAGCATCTGAAACATATTCATCGGTATCGAGATATGACTTATTAATTACTAAGCCCTCTATGGTCGTGTATGACCCATCAGTATTATCAGCACCATCATTCTCTATGAATGTTCCATCTGAAATGTCACTAGTAAACGAAATTAACAGCGCATAAGTCTTATTACCTACGATACCATCATCTTTTAACCCCCTACTTTTCTGAAAATTCTTTACGGCTGTTTCGGTTCCGTTGCCGAAATCTCCATCAGGTTTAATCCCCAATAACTTCTGAATTTCCTTTACGGAAGCTCCTTTATCTCCTCGCTCTACTCTCATAAGTTAATTATTTAACACATGAGCAAACAACTTCTACATCGTGACCATTTCCAGTACTAGATTCATGACTACCTTCACCCCCACAATGTTCGCAATTGGGGTCAGCCTTACTCTTTAATGTGTCGGCTTCTTTCATCATATCGCCACTATTTACAAAGCCACTAGAACCATCTGCGAAACCTGCCGCATGTGTCATTCCAGCACCTTCAGTTAGGATACCTTTTGATTCAAGGTAATATTGTTCGGCTATTTTATTAGCCTTCATCATATTGGTTACTTTATCTCTTCTTCTCATTTGTTTATTTTTAAATTGTATTACATTTGTTTGAAATCGTTGGCTTTTAATGAAAGACCTTCCTCTTTATTTAGGATGCTAGCTAATAAATTGGCGGTTTTCCTGTCTACAGAAACGGTGTCATTATATAAGTTACGAACGGTTGGTTTACCCTGAATAACCAATACTTTTAACCCTACACCTTCTTGGTCTTTATCAGTTATTACGTTTAAATATCCTTCACCAGTATGTATGTTCTTTATTCCAGCAGTTATTGTACTATTCATAGCATCAGTATATGTTATATACTGACCAGCATACAATTTACCTTTCTGACGCATAGCTAAATCAGCAACTCTATCACCTTTATTATCGTTTCTCTCTCTACCAGCAAGATTTACTCTATCGTAGGTTTTAGGTGATAATTCACCAATACCTTTTTTAGGTCGACTAAAACCGCCACCCATAGGTGTTTCCGCGAAGCCTGCTGCATGTGCCATGCCTGCTCCTTCCGATAATTGTCTGAATAGTTCTATTACTTCGTCAGCCGATTCGTTGAAACTCCCGTCTTTACCGATATTCATAAACGGGTCTACACCATTGTGTCCATATTTAGTAGATTCACCAATGGATTCATCGTAGTTGACGTGTTGCCAATTACTTCGCCAATCGAATGGGTCTACTCCTTGTTTTAATAGGGATTTACCTGTTAGGATTTTAAACTCAGAAATCTTCCTATCTGAGAACATATCTTCTAAGTCTATTTTACAATAATGTTTGATTGATTCGTTATCAATTTCGTTGTCATATTCCCAACCCTCTACAATCTTACCTGTAGACTTATCTATTGCGAAATGAGTGTAACTTGGGTCAATTTCCTGACCATCACCCTTAGCCTCGTCTACTGGTTGC
>TARA_R110000868_G_scaffold164359_12_pt1 | contig 12885 bp, 10 predicted proteins | sample TARA_R110000868 | Tara Oceans TARA_R110000868 (sample SAMEA4397489) | marine metagenome | biome: Polar Biome; feature: [SRF] surface water layer (ENVO:00010504); material: water (ENVO:00002006), including particulate matter (ENVO:01000060) such as... | depth 5 m | reverse complement strand
ACCTGCTAGCCAGCAGTCTGTTTGTTCAAAGCTCGCCTCTAAGTCTCCACCACCGACTTTAATTTTAATTTTTTGCCAACCATGCTTTTGATTCATCAGCCTAGCAACGGCCACAGCGCCGGTACCACATGCTAGGGTTTCGGCTTCCACTCCACGCTCGAAAGTTCTAACCACGAGTGAGCCTGGCGCTACAACTTTAGCAAAATTTATATTGGATCCGCGTTCAAAACGTTGATCTCTTCTTACTTGCGGCGCTAGCTGCATCCATTTATCGGAGTAGATATCCTGGTCATCAGAGAGGACGAAGACACAATGAGGAACACCTGTATTGATATAAAAGCTTTCCTGGCATTTAATTAAATCGCTAATATCAATCTTGTTTGCGTCCTTATTAGTGTTCATCGTTACTGTCGCTAGATCTGGTGCAAGGAGTTTAGCGCGGTAGGTTTCTGCGTGATTAGTGACAAAACGAGCTTCAGTTTCATTAAAGCTCGAACAATACCAATGAACACTAGCGCGAGCTCCATTGCCACACATCTCGACTTCGCCACCATCAGCATTGAAATAGGTCATTTTGAAATCATGCTTATCGAGCTTAGTGTTAATCCAAAGGACGCCATCGGCACCTATGCCGAATTTTCGATCGCACAGCTTTTGAATTAAATTTGTCGAAGGCAATGAGTGACCATCACCATGGAATAAAATAAAATCGTTACCTGCACCTGAATATTTCCAAAACTTCATGACGGTCCGCCCCTTTAGTCGATCGCCCCACCACGATATAACTTTGAGCTAATCTCGACCATCCCTACAAAACCGAGTATAAAGGATGGGATTAAATTCAAGATTTAGGGACATTAGCTCAGTTGGTTAGAGCTACCGGCTCATAACCGGTTGGTCGTAGGTTCAAGTCCTACATGTCCCACCATAAATAAGGCCCATCCATCGGATGGGCTTTTTTGTCAGTTAATATCCTGCCAGCTACTACCTCGCTAGGCTCGCTTTAGGGCCTAAGTTGATAGTGCGCCCACAAATAATGGGCAGCGACCTCTTGGCTTCAAAGCCACACATATGTCTTATTTTTGTTTATATTTAATAGATAAATGTAATAATAATAAAGGTTTATGGTGTTAAAGCCGAAGAGTCAATAAATTCTAATTTAGGTGATTCCTCCACATGACAGTAAAATGTCTTATGGAATTGAAACTTGAAATTAACGAAGACGCCGACCCGTTGGGAATGCATTTGCGTTCCCACCTTTAAAGTGGACGGAAGAACAGTGGAACGTAATATGGAAAGCCTTCCGAAACGACTAAGTAAAATCCTTAAAAGCCAGGCTGGTTTCTCGCTAGCTGAACTTATGGTTGCTGCTGGTGTGACTGGGACCTTGGCCCTAGGGACCATGCAACTAGCAAGTCTGCAAAACAAAGCCAAACTTACTGACGATCTCGTCAGTGCCCAGCAGGCGGCATCATTAGCGTTAAAAAATACTCATTCCTGCAGAAGAACACTTAGAGGTCTCAACCCAATTAATGCAAGCTCTGCATCTCCAGTAGTTATCAATAATGGTATTTCAAGTATTCATGACGAAGAGTCTGGCCCAGTAGCAAAGTGCCAGGCAGACGGAACAAACTGTGTTTTTAGAGTGAGTCCCGGCGCAGCCGATATTGCTGCTGGTACCGAATCTGCAATAACGAATAGTCCAAACTATGTTGTTTTTGGTAGCTCAGTTATGGTGGAGCAAATTGCTATAACGAACTTCCAAGCTATTAAGTCTAAAGGGGTTGAGAACTCTGCTGGTTTAACAAGAGCAGAGAAAAATATTGCTGACGGCGTTAACCACTTTGAAAGTAGTGGCGTGGTCGAAGTCCGATTTATTTTTGCCGTCAAAGACTCGACTAGACCGGTTAACCAAAAAATTCGCAAAGAGACAAAGTATGTGTATGTTCCCGTCTCGCTGAGTTCTAATATTATTGATGATTGTAACCAGCCAGAAGATCAAGGTGTCCTCAATGCCGAATTTGAAATGTGTGAGACCATGGGTGGATCATTTGTTAACGGCAAATGTGTGCAGGCTCTAGAGTCACTTGTATATGACCTCAGGAGTGAATTTTGTGAAAATAAGATATTTGGATCATTTAATCCAACAAAAGGAACCTGTGTTCCTAAATGGTATGGATGTAGCTGCCCCGATCCAGGTGACTACGTAATCAACTTTACACCAGATAATCAAGTAGTCTGCAACTCAGGAAGCGCGCCAACATGTACATTTTAAAGATTCTTAACATTAAGCTAGGTCAACGAGGATTCTCTCTTGCCGAAGGCATGGTCACAGCAGCCCTTCTAGGGGTCGTGAGCCTTGCTATGCTTCAAGGTCTTAAAGAAGACAGTAAGACCAAACAGCTCATGCGACAAGAAGATGAGATTCAAGCTGTTATGTCTAGGATTGATGAATTAATGAAAGACTCTGATTCGTGCTTTAGCACTTTGAGCGTCAACGGTGTTACCAGAGACTCATTACCAAGCGGCCCATCCATGACGAGAATTAATGATGGTAGTGGAGCTGTTGCGACCTATACTGAAAAAGTAAATGGCGCTACCCCTGTTCCATTAAATCTTCCATTAAATCTGCAAGGTGGAAACCTGACAATCAGCAGTGCCCGAGTAGCATCATTTAAGAAATTTTTTGAAGTTAGTTCAACAGGAACGGCTGCAGCTTTTGATAAAGAATATGGCATGATGGAGATGAGTGTTAACTTCACACAAACTGCACAAAAACGAACAGTCACAATCTCAAGAAGTATCAATATTACAGTTGTCGCATCAAAATCTAGTGGCGCTATTGTCGAATGTGCTAACCCCGCAGATCTAGTCGCGCTACAAATGAAGCAAAAAGTTTGTGGCCAAGCATGGGATCCTACAGGGAACAATATTATGCTTGGAAGCTTTGATGCAAATACTGGTGAATGTAAAAATGTTAGAGAGCCGGTTAAGCATATTGGTGCAAAAGAACTATGCCTTGAGCTAGGCGGAAAAATGGTTGCAAATGGTTCATCGTGGAGATGTACATATCAAGCTGCAAATTGTGTCAATGGTATTCAGGGTTGGAATCCAGATGGTTCCGTTATATGCGCTCCTTAAGAGGAAGAGAAATGAAGATGTTATTTAATCAAAAAGGTAGCTCATTAGTCCAAGTCATGGTGATCTCCGGCATGGTGAGCGTCTTTGGGCTTGCAGTTATGCAGACCTCTAAAAATATGCAAAGCATGAAGCAGACTCTTTCTGTGAAGGAATCAATTGAGCAATTCAAGGAGGCTGCTTCCAATATGCTTATGAACGAAGAAGCCTGTAGTCAAACTTTAGCTAGTCTTGTTCCTACAAGGTCTCTCGCTGGCTCGAATCCAACTATTACAAATTTACATGATTTTGATGGTGGAACAGCCGCGTATACCATTTATAATTCATCTAACCCTGCTACTGTCTATCACGGCAATATTCGCATCGAATCGATGGTGCTCACTGATTATACACCTGCAAAGGATAGCGCTAATATTCAAGTGACTGTTTTAAAATCAAGTACAAGTGACAAATTCGGACAACTCGTTTTAGGTGGTAAGACTCAGGTCGTTGATATACCTGTTAGGCTATATTTTGATATTCCACCAGGCTCATCCGCTTCTGGAACTGATACTTTTTTAAGCTGTCACTCAGACAATGGCGCCTTTGATGAAGATACTGATACGCCACTAAAAGAGATTTGTGACGACGAATTAGGTGGATCTTACTATAATGGAAAATGCTTAATTGTAGAGAATGTGCTCGATCGAGGTCGCTGTGAGCGCGAAGATGGACTTTGCTCTGGCGTGCAAGGTAGTCCTGATACAGAGAAATCTCTTTGTCATAACCTAGGTGGCTCATTCAATCAATCTACTGGAAAATGTGCTCCTAGATTTAGCGATCAAACATGTCCATCTGGGACACTAGTTAAAGGTTTTGCTAGTAATGGTAACATTATTTGCCAAGCCCCCTAGATTGAGCAGGTTATAATTGCGCCGACACGTTAAGGTTCTTTCCTATGCCCTGCCATTTATATGTATGCTCGTTGCTTATGCGGCGAGCTTCTATTCTGGCTCGCTTTGGGATGACAATGTTTTTATCTTCAAGGCAAAGGCAATAACTGAGACTTCACACCCATTTGTGTTTTTCGATTACACATCTTCAAATCATCGCGCCTGGCCATTGGGATATGTTTTCTTCTGGCTGCTATATCGCGTTTTTGCCGAGAATTTCATTTGGTACAAATTACTTAATCTGTTAGTTCATTTTTTAAATTTTCATTTGCTGCGCAAGTTTCTTTTTAAGTTCAAAATTCGAAACTCATTCTTTATAAGCCTTTTATTTCTTTTCCACCCGTTACAAGTTGAGTCTGTGAGCTGGATCTTCCAACTCAACACACTACTAGCAACAACTTTCGTACTTTTGAGCTTCAACTTAATTTTGCAAAACAAATACAAGCTATCGATCCTATTCTTTATATTCAGCCTTCTAACAAAGAGCTACGCCGTCTTTGCTCCATTTGTCTTCTTGCTACTATTTATCCCAAAATACCCGATTAAACGTTCTATTTTGAAGTCAATCCCATTTTTTGCAATATCGCTTATTGTAGGATTGCTAACAATTAGAGGCGTTCTTACCTCAGAAAAAGAGGGACAATTACGAGATAAATTTCACACTGAGAAAGCACAAAAGATTATAAAAGAAGAAACAATCGTCGTAGTCCCAAGTCCTGAGCCGATTGATGAAGTTGAGGTTGTGCTAACAGACACACCAACCGTGGCAACCGAGCAAGAGATTCCACTCGAAGAAAGTAGCGCTATTACTGAGCCGGTCCCAACTGAAACCTCCCCCACTCCAAAGGCTGAAAAGACAATAGTCGTGGTTAGAGACAAGAAGGTTATTGATCTCGCTGCTTTAGCACACAGCAAACTACAACTGATGGCGAACTCATTTGTATTTTACTTGCACAGCTTTTTCATAGGCAGCGACCATTTTCTTTTTTATCCCATGATTAATGAGAGTTCGAATCAGAATATTTATAATATGTTTATTTTTTTCATCATTGCTACGACCTATGTTTTTTTCCTGTTTGATCCAAAGTACAATAAATCCAAGACTTTTATCATCGCGACTTTACTTTTTTGCTCCTGGCTTCCAATTTCTGGAATTTTCTACGTCCCATTTATGAAGTTTGCCCACTACTCTGACCACTGGGCCTATTTAAGCACCATCCCACTTTCAATCCTACTTATGAGTTTTATTGATGCATTCATTTCCAAGTTTAAGCTTCGCGCTAAGATGAGTTCTCATATGGTCGGACTAATATTTGTCATTCCAATTTCTTACAACTTAATTAAAACGATCCAGTACTCCAGCATTTTTAATGACCACGAAGTCATGCTTAGAAGAAATATTGTCCACAACCCTGAGAATATGTTTGTAAGACGATATTTAGCGGCTAAGCTCCATCGAAACGGAGAAACGCAATACGCAATTGATGAATTACTCAAAGCTCAGAGTATTGAACCGCTAAATATGGAAGTAAAGGTTCAACTAGATTACTATAAAGAAAAATTAGAAAAAGAGAGAGAATGAGAACTCTATTACAAACAACTATTGAGCTTACAAGAGCTCAGTTAAAAGCGCGTTATAGAAATACTATTGCCGGGTTGGTCTGGGTTATCTTAAATCCATTGATCATGTTTGGAGCCCAGGCCGTTGCCTTTAAGCATATTTTAAAGATTGATATTGATGAATATTATCTCTACTTAGTTTGTGGTTTGACCCCTTGGATTTTTCTCATCATGACAATTCAGATGACCACACCAGTCCTCTTACACTCTGGCCCTTTATTGAAATCCTTTAAGATTAATCCTCTTGTTCTAATATTTTCTCACGTTGCAGATAATTTTTTAAACTTCCTCTTTGCTTTTGCAGTTATGTATCTTCCGATACAACTCATGTACTCCCCGCCTTCATGGTCAATACTTCTAGCAATTTTCCCTATGTTACTTCTTATTATTGGCATTAGTTCCATTTGCACAACGCTATCATTGCTTCAAGTTTTCTATAGAGATGTTAACTACGTTGTCACCTTTGTTACTGGTGTAATCTTCTTTGTAACACCGATCTTTTTTTCAGAAGTAATGGTACCTGATACTTACCGCTGGCTCTTTGATTATCATGTACCCTATCTCTATATTAAGGCTTTTAGAGCATGCTTCTACCAGTTCGATATGACATTCTTTCTCATAGCACTCTCCAAAGCCACGCTTGCAACTATCGTTTTACTGGGGATTGCGAGCTTTACTTGGAAAAGGAATAAAAATGAACTCTATCTCAGGGTCTAAGAATGTTCTCGAGGTTAATGATTTAAACATCCACTTCGACCTGGACTATCATTTTATCGCCTCAGTTCGTGAGAAATTCATACAAGCTCTTAAGAGCCCTATTGAATTCTTTGCACCAAGCAAAGACAAGCTGCACGTTTTAAAAGGTGTAAACCTCAAGCTCAATCACGGTGATCGCCTTGGAATAATTGGTGTCAATGGTTCAGGTAAAACTACTCTTTGTCGCTGTATTGCAGGGATGTATACGGCCACTAAAGGAAGCGTAACAGTTAGTGGGGAAATCAGGGCAATATTTGATACCTCAGTAGGTATTTTGCCAGAGTTAACAGGAAGGGAGAATGCCCAATTATTATCTCAATTCCTATTTCCAAATATTGATAAGGCGCAAAGAAAGGCGATCATCGAAGATGCGTTAGAGTTCACTGAATTAGGCCACTTTTTAGACACTCCTTATAGAACTTATTCTAAAGGTATGCAGGCGAGGCTTAGTCTATCCCTGATATCTTCAAAGCCAACCGACTTACTTATTTTAGATGAAGTGTTTGATGGCGCTGATGAATTTTTTCAAGAGAAGATTTCAAAACGTGTTCTTAATATGATCCATAATTCTGGTGCTGTTATATTTGTCTCACACTCACCGGATCAGATTCTTCAAGCCTGTAATCGGGCCATATTCCTTAATGAAGGCAGAATCGAAATTGATGGATCACCGGAAGAAGTAATCCAGTATTACAGAAATGTTAAAAAGAACGAGCAATCAAAATAGCCTGTTCAAGCTTTGTGCTCAAGTCTTTTGATTCTGCTAATGGAATATTATCCGCTATCGTTTTTAAATGTGTGAAGTGGTACTGCATTTCATAGGTATTGTTTAGAAATGGCAACTGCCCTAATATGCCAAAAATCTCCCAGCTAATCTGGGAGATGGTTATATTGAGTAGATAGTCGTTTTTATTTTCGAATATTTTCTTAATATCTATTGAATCGATATCTTTCCAATTATTTTCAACCCATAGATGTGGATGAACAATTAATTCATTTTCATGGGTTTCAGTTTTTATATTCAAATTGATATACGACTCAATACTGGTAATATCTTTAAATTTATCTACTTGGTTAATTGAGCTAAAAACTCTTTGCCATTTTTTAAGCCTTAGCATTGGATTAAGCTGGAGATTCTTCTCATCGCTTTTATAGATTCTCATCACGTAAACAAGGTCTTCAGCTTTGCTGGCCATTCTTTGTTGGTAATTGGTTTTTTGAACTAAGATATTATCTCGCTTAAGCTCGTGGGGGTTGGCTAATTCACATGCCAACAAGACGGTATTGCTATCGTAGTAGTTAAATTCTCCCACAATCGGTATAAATACTCTTAGCCATTTTACTAAGTCTTGTAGCAGCGCTAGTTCAACATCCTTACTCGAAGCTTTATTTAAAATGGTAAAATCGATATCGCTCAAGCCAGGAACGGCGTCCCCAAGAGCTAGACTATTTCGAACCCAAACATCAAGGCTACTAAATCTCCATTTCAATAACAGGATAACAAGTTTGGCCGTAAACCAATAAATGGCTATTGATATTTTCTGAGATACCTCAAATTTATTAATGAGAAGAACAATTAAAATTCTTAGCTTTCTCATGATTCAATTAAATCTTCAAAGAAATATGGGTAAGATTTCTTTACATGATCATAGTTTTCAATCTCACCGCCGCCGTTAATGCGCATAAACAGCGCCGCTACCATAATCATTCGATGATCATCGGGTGCTTGATATAGAGTTTGATCTTGATGTCGTTTTCCACCAATGATACTGAGTGAATCACCATCAACAGAGAATTCTATATGATTCATTTTAAGAAGCTTTGTGATTTCTAACAAACGATCTGACTCTTTATGTTTTAGAACGTCCAACTTATCTAATCGACTTGTTCCACTTGCGTAGGAACAGACATACGCTAAAGTCGGTACCAGATCTGGAAACCCTGAACAGTCACCTGACCAAGCTTTAAGCTCATTTTTGTTAACTCGAAGGGTATTCTCGCTTATCTCAACTGATGCACCCATTTCTTTAAGTATTTGAATGAATATCGAATCTGGTTGAAATCCATCTATCCTCTCAAAATTATTAATGATTACTTCACCACTTGTAGCGGCTAATGCCAGAGGGTAAGACAATGAACTAAAGTCTAATGGGATACTCCAATGGCCATTACGTGCTTGTTCGATGGCATCCTCAGTCATTTTAAAATACTCTTCTGACGCGTTCATTCCTGTCGGCCGAACTTCTCCACCCCAGAGGCTCATCACCATCGCAAGCGCACTAGCAAATTGTGTTGATCTGGCAGCATCAACCGCTATGCTTTTTTTCTTTTGTGTGACAGGTCCTTTTATAAAGAACCACACACCATCAACATTATGCTTAACTTCTGCACCAAGCTCACTTAAAGGTTTAATCATCTCGCTCATTGGACGCTGACGCATATGCCCTGAGGCTTCTAAGTGATAGGTATTGCAGCCTAAGATAAGCAGGGCTGCCAAGAACCTTGTTGTTGTACCACCATAGCCGCACTCAACGACTACAGGACTAGCACTCTTTTGTTCACATTGAGGAAAACTATTCTTAACAATGACGCGACCTTCAGAAGGTGTCTCAATTTTTAAACCTATCGCCTTAAGACTCGAGATCATATCGATGACATCACTTGAGCTTGGAATATTTGTAATAACTGTTTCACCAGGCGTTATTGAGGCGAGTAGAAGCATGCGATTGGCGCGAGACTTGGATGCTGGTACATCGAGGCTTTTACTGAAAAGCTCATTAGCAGCAATAAACTTAGTATTTTCAACTGAGGGAGAGCGCACAAATATCCCCAGTTTTTTGATTTAAAGTATTCTTAATCTTTTCCCATGCTCTTTTTTCTATACAAACTTTTTGCTCAGCTCCAATAATAATCAGCTCAACGTGATCCGAATCAACTGATTTTTTATCTTTCTTCACCAAGTTAATAACTTTATCTAAATCCCAACTTTTTTGAGACCACGGAAGAGCTAACTCTCCAACGCCAAGCCTCTGTAAAACTTGCTTAAGCTTATCAAGCTGCTGCTGCTGGTCTTCTAGAATGAAGATCAAAGCCATTCCCCATATAACAGCTTCACCGTGAGTCGTTTTATAAATCCATTCTACTGCGTGACCAAGAGTATGACCTAGATTTAAAATTTTTCGCTCACCAGATTCTTTAAAATCTCTCTCAACTAAATCGAGCTTATACTTGGCACAGAGGTCAATAACGAAGTCTAGGTTTTCACCTGTAGATAGCGCCTTATTGATGGCCTCATCCAAGAATGTATATTTAGCAATTTCGCCTTTCCCACTGATGATTTCTTGTTTTGACAGAGTTCCAAGGAATTCACTCGTGACAAAAATTTCATTGGGCTGATGAAAGTTACCTACTAGATTCTTTCCATGACGAGCGTTAATGGCGACTTTACCACCGATAGAGGCGTCGACTTGGGCTAGAATTGTTGTAGGGACGATACTCCAGGAAATGCCGCGAAGAATTGTCGAAGCAACAAAGCCAGCTGCATCACTAAGGGCACCGCCGCCGATAGCAACAAGATGTGATTTTCTTGAGACGCCTCGATCAATGAAAAACTCTAGGGCCCTTTCCCACTCGGCAAAGTTCTTAGCATTTTCACCCTGACCAAAACTAAACCATGAAAGATTCTCACGATCTTTTAATTTTGCTAGTTGTCCTGCATATAATCGCTCAACCTGGGCATCAATACAGATGAGTAGGTGTCTAGGATCAGCGATCAGTTCGTCGCAAATGCTTTTTATATTCTCTTTTCGTATCCATTTACTCATAAGCTTTTTGTCTCAAATAGTGATCGGCTAGAACGAACTTGACCATGGCCTCAACCACAGGAATAGCTCTAGGAATGATACAAGGATCATGTCTGCCTTCTTTAGCTTTTTCACCAATTGTCGATGTGGGCTTGAAAACACAGTTCATGGTGAGACGCTCACCGCTACTGATCCCACCTTCGATTCCACCAAAATTTGATGCATCAGCTGAAACGACGGAGCCAGGAAGTTCGGCCATCTGCTCCCCTAGACCAAATGAGAATGCGACACAGGCGCCAATAGACAAGACTGCCTTGGCCAGATCAGCTTTTAATTTATCAAAAGCCGGCTCACCTAAGCCTGCTGGACAATTCTCAACAATGATTGTGACTTTTCCACCACGAGACTCACCGTTCTTTTTCAAATCTAGTAGATAGTTCTTAATGTTTTCAGTTTGTTCAGTACCGGGAAAATGATATTCATCAAACTTTGTTTTGGAAATTGATTCTATTTTTCCATCGTGCTCGAAAGGGCCAAGCTTAGTGATGAAAGCCTTTACTTCAGTTTTTGGCATGACAAGACTTGCGAAGTAGCCTGCAATAACTCTTGCCAAAGTTTCTCGTCCGCTAGATCTTCCGCCACCCCGATGATCGCGAATTCCATATTTTTGCATCGTCGTTTTATCTGCATGCCCAGGGCGGTAATTATTTTGTAATTTATCGTAGTCCTTACTGCGTTGATTAGTATTTCTAACGATGACAGCAATCGGTGTTCCCAAAGTTTTGCTATCCATAATTCCAGACAACACTTCTGCTGTATCTGGTTCAGCACGAGATGTTGTACCCTCAATTTTTCCAGGTGCTCTTTTATCGAGTGCAGCCTGTAAATCATCTAGGGAAAAGTCTAAACCCGGCGGAACTCCATCGATGACCACACCTAGGGCAATACCGTGAGACTCACCAAAACTGGTCATTGAAATCATTTTGCCAAATGTATTGCCTCGCATGAGAACTCCTTGAATAAGTAACTATTATAACAAGGTTATGAGTTATTGCTTGATGAGAAATGTTGCCATCAGAGTAAATCAGTCAGGTTATAGATCGACTTCACTCATAAGAAATTTAGGCAATCGTCCCGCTAGTGCTTGAGCCTCAAGAGTTAGATTGACGAGAGACTGCCTGGAAGAAACAACCAACTTTTGATCGGATATAAGCTGTTCTTCTGCGGTTATGACTTGGTCCAGATCAACCCGACCCTTGGTATAAAGCTTGGAATAGGCATCCAATGCTTGCTTAGCCAGGCTTACTCGTTCTTGTGCTGTGGTCAGATTGAGCGCTAGATTTTTATGTCTCTTTCCTAGAGTCGCCGCTGTTGTCAGTAATATTTTATTCCACTGCTTAGTGTAGCGTTCTAATGTAGCTTTTCTAGCATTCACTTTTTCGAGTTGTGCTTTTTGCTCTTCATTTCCTAAGGCAAAATTTATCTGTACGCCAACTGCGATCTCATCATTTTTTGTACCTAGTACGCCACCTGAAATTGCATCCGAACGATTTAACTCCCAATCATTGGTGCCATAGCTGGCAAATAACTTGATTTCGGGTGCATCTTTATTGGCACGAGCACCTGCTTGCAACGCCAGCTCATCAAGGCGCTTTATCAAAAGCTGACGATCTACATTCTCTTTCAGATGCCAACCCTTCCAAGCTTTAGTCCAATCCTGCTCAAGTCCGTCGGACTTAAATCCAATATCCAAGGCTTCATCTGCAATGACGACTGCTAACTCTTCTTTAAGTGCCCACGCTCTATTTTCGATGTCACGTATAGCTGTTTGCCTGGCCAAGAGGTTTTCTCTGGCGCGAAGTTCATCTACTCGCTCTCTCAAACCATCGCGAACTTGCTTTCTGACATAGCTAAGGCGCTTATTCACACGCTTGAGCGCTGCTCTTTCCAATTGCAAAAGGGCTTGTAAACTAGCCCCTTCCACATAGAGCTTAGACAAGGTAATCAACTCAGAAATTTCTTTAGTGCTTAATTGCAAAGACTTAACTTCTTCACCAAGAATAGATGCTTCTTCTTCCAACCTATAAGTTTCTCCTAAAAAGTTTCTACCAAGGTCTTGTGAATAGCTTAGTCGTTGTTGAAACAAATAACTTTGAGCAATTGTACTTTTAGGACTTAAGTGCTGATGGATCGTTTCAAGACTTAACTGTCCGCCCCAATTAAATGGTTTAGTCAGTGTTAGTTCATTGGCCCAAGCCTTATTAGCTGAGACAAGTGAAAACGGATCGCGTTCAAAATTGGAGTCGGTGAAGCTAGATTCAAACTGCAGATTGAGATCGAGTGATGCCTTAAGAATTTTGCTATCGGCCCGACTTGAGACTAATTCATCGCGAGCATTCAAAATCGTAATATTATTTTTGTAGGTTTGCTCAATCAATGCGCGCAAAGATGCATGAGCACTGGCCATGAATACGAAATTAATCACAATAGCTTTCAATAAGTTGTCCATAAATCGATTTACCACGCTCCTAATATCTTGACTATGCTTTCGACTAGATGCATAAACGAGGCAGGAGAAAAGCAGATCATCGCTGGCGACTTCGGTCGCGGGAGGAAAGTCCGGACACCATACAGCG
>TARA_R110000868_G_scaffold32759_4_pt1 | contig 12886 bp, 12 predicted proteins | sample TARA_R110000868 | Tara Oceans TARA_R110000868 (sample SAMEA4397489) | marine metagenome | biome: Polar Biome; feature: [SRF] surface water layer (ENVO:00010504); material: water (ENVO:00002006), including particulate matter (ENVO:01000060) such as... | depth 5 m | reverse complement strand
GCGGTGCCGCTTGGGACAGGGCGAGCGCGGCGACAGCCATAAGAGCCAGCACCGTCAGAAGCTCTTGGTGAGCGAGAGGCTCATGTAGCGGCCGATGGTAGGGTAGTTGGTGCTGTCGACTGGCATATAGTTGCCCGAGTTCCGGATGATATCAGGCTTGGCATTGAGGATGTTGAGAGCGCTCAGCTGCACATCGACGCCACCTGCGACATCAACATGATATTTGACCGACAGATCGACGCTGGCCATGCCCTTGAGTTCGACGGTGTCAACGCGCCGATTATCGTTCACGCCTCCGATATAGTTGATCACGGCATTCACGAGCAGGCTGTCGCGCGACCAGCCCACACCGCCGCGCAGCTTGAAATGGGGAGGATTGAAAATGGTGCCTGCAAGGTCGATCTTCGGCATCCCCGCGATGAGGATGCGGCTGGAGCGCAGATAAGTTGCGTTGCTAAAGAGGGAGAGCGTTCCCAGGCTTCCGGCATCGAAGCGATAGCTCAAGCTAAGATCGACGCCTGAAATCTGGTCCTTCGCTACATTCTGCGAACGACCATCGATAGTGGCGTAGACGCTTGCAGGGTCGAACGGAGCACCGGATCCGGTCTGATTTTCAAGGCCCAGCGGTGCCATGGCGATCGTCGCGGCTATCTCTTGGGGCGTGGGTGAGAATTGGACAAGGTTTCCAAACACCGGATCGATCAGCACGCGGTTCAGCGACGAGATCGGGTCGACGATTCTATTCCGGTAGTTGACCCTGAAATAGCTGAGCGAGAGATCGAGACCAGGTATCCGACTTGGATGGAAGACGAGGCTCGCGGAAAGGTTGTCCGCCTTTTCGGGTTTCAGTTCGCTATTGCCGCCATAGACGGCCAATATCGTCTGACCCGCTGGAGCGCCCGGCCGCTCGCCGTAGAGGTTTCCGGGAAACAGATAGACGGTAACGGGATTGAGCCGCTGATAGAGGGTCGGCGACTTGAAAGAGCGGCCCCAGCTCAGTTTGAAGTCGACATCCGCATTGGGTGACCAGACGAAACCCAGCTTTGGCGTCGCGAGCCTTCCGATGCCGGGATAGTCCTCATAACGAACGGCCGCTGAAAGCGAGGTGCGATAGAAGCCAGGGATCTCCTGGTCTGGCGAAGACAGTGGGATGCTGAGTTCGGCATAGCCGAATATATTCTCCTGATGTGCATCAATCGGATTGCTCGCCGCACGCGAGATGAAGGCGTCCCGCCGATAGCCGCCTCCAAAAGCGAGGCGGATGTCGCCGCCAGGAATGGCGACCAGTGGCCCATCGCCCGCGATTTCGCTTCCGATCGTCTCATTTTCCAGTACCGCGCTGCTGAAATAGCTGGGGAAAATGTGCGAGCGGCTCCTGAGATGACTACGCCCATAGATGCCGACTAACGAGAATTGCCAATCGCTCATGCGAAGCGTCGCTGAGGGCGCGACACTCAAATTCCAGCTAGACGTCGAAAAGACGATCCCCGACACCTCGACCGGCGCGTTATTGGTGTAGGGGCTGGCGCGCACGGCGTCCCGGTGTGCATAGAGGGCATCGAGCGCGAGGACCAGATTTTCGCCAACATCCTGATGGCCACTGCCGACGACGGCGTAGCTTTCGATCTTGGGATACAGGGTGAGATGTTCGTTCACGCCGGAAGCGAAGCTGCGGTCCCCCGCCAGAATCTCCGTGTTGCGGTCATAATTGCCCGTCAGCAGCACGCCGCCGGATCGCCAGCGCGTGCCGGCGGCGACATTGTAATTCTGGGTGGAATAGCCTCCGTCCGTCGCCGCACCCAGCACGGCGTTGGCCGTTACGCCGCGAAGATCCTTTTTGAGCACGATGTTCGCAACGCCGCCGATCGCATCGGAACCATAGAGCGCGGACGCACCATCAGGCATGATTTCGACCCGTTCTACCGCCGCGAAAGGGATGCTGGAGAAATCCACCGACTGATTGCTGAGATTATAGGCGAGCCGGTGACCGTTGAGCAGCGTCAATGTGGAGCCGGGTCCAAGCCCGCGCAGGTTGAGCGCGGTTGAGGAATCCGTGTTTCTGCTTCCCGATGCCTCGGCGCCGTTGCCGACCCCTGGGCTTTGACCACCGGTGAAATTCTGCGGGATTGCGGCTGCGAGACCGCGCATGTCTGTGATCCCCTGGTCTCGCGCCTGTGCGGTCTCATAGCTGTAGACCTGCGAAGCTGATGCCACGCCCCTTATGCGCGATCCTGTCACGACAATGGCTTCGCCCCTTTGCTCGGCTCCCTGTCCCCCGGCAGCCCCGGAGGGAAGGCGAATGTAAATGGCGTCGGAACCCATTTCGACCTTAAAACCCGTCCCCATCAGGGCACGAGCCAATGCCTGCGGTGCTGTGAGACGCCCCTCAATCCCAGGCGCGGAGAGGCCAGCCATCGCATCTCCTGGGAAAATGATCTGCCTTCCTGTCAGTGTCCCGATCGCCAGCAATGTCTTGGTAAGCGGCTGCGCTGGCAAATCGATCATGACAGGGGCGCTGACCTCGTCGCGCGCGGATGCCTTTGGAAGGGTATGAGCGACCGCGATGGCAAGCAGGCTGCTTGCCACCCAATGACGGGCGTTATGCATGGAATGTCCCCCAGTTGTGGCAGGCCCGGTGTTGGCGGGCTCTGACGGGGACATTGTGAAAGTCCGGCCCTACCCTAAACCGGACGAAAGATTTTTATGTCGGGGACAAACGGATCGTCCCGCCCTCTTCGAGCAGCTGCAGGGATAAGGCGTGCGCAATGACGGCCGCGAGCCGACGGGTGTCGTTGAGGCGCACCGTGCCGTAGAAACGCCGCTGGCCAAGCGCGGGATCGGCGAGGATGATCTTCACCACGCCATAGCGGTTGGCATGGCCCAACACCTGCGCCAGCGGCACGCCGTCAAAAGACATGAGCCCGCTTGGCCAGTTGGTGGCCGCAAGCTCGTCACTCGCCATCTTCGCAATAGCCGTTCGCCCATCCGGGCCGTAGCTAGCGCGATAGCCTTTGGCGACCCGGGTAGCATTAGAGGGTCTCAAAGCCGACCATTTGCCTGCGGTCCGAAGCTCAGCCGTGCCCCGCAAGAATGACATGTCAACCTCCTGATAGCGCGACAAGCCAATGTCGACCAAGGAGCCAAGCGTGGTGATCGTCCCCGCGCCAGCTGCGACCACGAACGGTCTGGAAGCTGTTGCAACGGCCAGGCGGATACGGCCGCGCTCGAGGCGCAGCCGCCTGTTCGAGCGCCCCGGCTCGAAGGTGACCAGGCTGTCCGTGTCAAGCGTCACCATCGACCCGTCATCGAGCCGGATCGTTCGAATCTCGCCCAGCGCTGTCTGCAGTTGCCCTGCGCCAAGCGCAGGTCTTGCCAGTCGGTCTGGAGCTGCCTCCCGCTTTCCATCAAAGTAGAAAACACTGATGCCCATGAAGATGGCGAGTGCCGCCGTCAGAGCAGGCCCCCTCCATCGCGTCGCATGAACTGCATGCCTGGGTTCCTGTATTTGGTCGGCGGTCCGGTCAAGATCGACCCCGCGTAGCTTCTCGCCAAAACCATAGAGTTCGCTCACCTCGCTATAGACCTGACGGTGGACGCCCCCGAGGGAAAGCCAGGTTTCGAACGCGGCCCTGTGCTCGTCGGCATCCTTGCTTTGCATGCGCAGACACCAGCTGATCGCCTCTTCAAGCAACGGGTTGGGTGCCGGATCTCCCGGCTGCTCTGTAGACTGTTCGCTCATGACCCGTAAAATGCCTGGTGGAGGCGCGCCAAGGCGCGACCCATATGATATTCAACCGACTTGATCGAGAGGTTCACCCGGTCGGCAATTTCGCCGTAGGTAAGTCCGTCCACCCTGTGGAGGAGGAATATCTCGCGGGTTTGGGGGCCAAGCGTATCAAGCACGGCTACATAGCGACTGGTCGCGTCATCGGCCTCCAGAGCCCATTCCTGTTCGGGGGGAACGGCCACGCCTAGCGCCTCGTCCAGATCTGCTTGCACCAGTTGTCCTGGCCGGGCGCCGCGGCGGAAACGCTCGAACACGAGATTGCGTGTGACCCGTTGCAGATAGGCTTCCGGCCGCTCAAGCAGGATCTGCGGGCGCGCGGCAGCCAGACTGACGAAGGCCTCCTGTACAAGGTCGTGGACATCTTCGGTCCGCCCGATCCGACTTCGAACGAAACGCGCAAGACCAGGCGCCTCGGACCGGAAAAGCCGCTCGAGAATGCGTCTGCGTGTTTGCTGCGCTCCCTCGGCGCTGGCCTTCCCGCCATCACTGCGTGACATATGGTGAACTGTCAGGCGCGCGGCAGACTGCGCGGCGATGCTGTGAAAACGACATACAAAAATAGGCCCGGACACAAATATGGAATCCGGGACGTGCCGGTTCCATTGCATTGATCGGTGCCGTGCCTGGAGACGAAGCCGTCTCGCGGAGCAAGCGGGCCGTCCGATGGACAGCCATGGTGCATGGCCTAATTCTTTGCCTTTTCGCATTCCCCTGTCAATCATCCCCGAAGAGAGTTCAGGCGCCTATGGCTCGATGCCAGAAATTTCGATAATCGGCTCGCTGCGCCAAAGCCTCATCTGTCCCTGCACAACGTAGCGCGCCATCAACGAGGAAGAGAACGTGGTCGGCCATACGGGCAATATGCCGACGATGGGTCACAAGAATGATCGTGCTCTGGGCACGCTCGCGCCGCAATGTCTTGATCGCAGCAGTCTCGCTCTGCGGATCGAGCGCTGAGGTCGCCTCGTCGAGGATGAGGACCGGCACCGCCGCGCTCGCTAGCCGCGCGAGTTCGAGCTTTTGAATCTGGCCACCAGACAGTCCGTGACCGCCTTCTCCGACCGGCATGTCGAGTTCGGGCATACGGTCATCTGGGTAAAAGTGCAGCGCCTGTAGCCGTCGCTGCAGGCACTGCGCTTCTGATGCTGCCGGGGGATAGAGGCCATTTTCGCCAAGCGAACGCGCAAACAGCCCAATATGCTGCGGGACATAGAGGATATGCCGGTGCCGGTGCTCGCGCGGCACATCTGCAAGGACGACGCCGTTGACATCCACACTGCCTGCCAAAGGATCCAGCAATCCCGCGATGAGACGAGCAAGAGTCGATTTGCCCGAACCGTTAGCGCCAACCAGGACAGTAAGGCTTCCAGCTTCGATGGTGGCGCTGACATCAAGAACAACGTGCCTGATACCGTCAAAAGCGAAGCTGATGTCGGCAAGCTGGACCCGCGCCGGACCATCGGGCAGTGGGTCTGGGCATGAAGGCGATCGCGCATGACCATCGATCAAGGCCAATGTTTCGCGGATCTGCGCGACGGCCCGTCCCGCCTGCCTCAGCAGGAAGCCAAAGCCGCCAAGCGGCAGGACAAGGCGTAACACATAAGCCTGCAACAAAATGAGGTCCCCTACTGTCAGCCGGAAAGCCAGCACGTCACGGACTGCGAGACCAAGAAGGAGGACGAGACCCAGCGTCACGGCGCTGCATTGCACGGCCGCCATCAAGACAAGGGACCGGGTGCCGCGGCCAGCCTCCTTTGCTCGCTCGCCGGCGACCAGGGCTGCGCGCGCAAGCTCGGCGTCCATATTGCCATTGAATATGACGCGCGGAGCATTGCGCAGAAGATCGGCGACACATGCCGTCAGGCTTGCAGACCGCTCATTCGCTGTCACAGCCTGATGCTGGTAGCGCTCGGCCCCCACCATGGTGACGAAGCAATAGCCTGCGAGTGTCAAGCCGATCAGTACCGCATAGATCCAGGGAACGACCGCCAGGATCACGCAGAAAGCCACCGCCATCTGAACCATGAGGGGAACGGCCTGCCATAAAAAGCCGTCGATCAAGAGATGGAGGCTGAACGGCAGTCGTTCGATCTGCCCGAGCAGCCTCCCCCCCATGGCGTCAGGGTTCCTCGCCATGATGGGAAGGCGAGCGGCAAGAAGCTGCACCGCCAGGTCGCCGGCAATCGCCTCGACGATGCGGGTCGTGCTGTGATGACGCAAAGCAGCGATCAAGCCGGCGGCAGCGGCCGTAAGTGCAAAGAGGATCACGGCGACAACCATCGGCGCCGAAGGCGCATGTGGCTGGGAGAGGCGATCGACAAGAAGCTTGAGCAGCAGAGGGCCCGCAACAAGGAGGAGGATACCGACCCCCTCGCCTGCCATCCCGATAAAGACTGCGTCGCGGACGCCCAAGCGCTTGTCGACCATCATTTGCGTGAGGCGAAACATGAGGGCCAGCGCAGACATTGCTTCCTCCGTGAGATGTACAGCCTCCCGGCAAAGGGTCGCTTGGCCTGCCTCACGAATCGCAGCCTCTGCCACGCGAAGCTATCGGAACAAGTCCGAAAATCGGACAAAGCCTCGCATTCGTTCCGCACGATCATCTTCCGGCCCGGGATTGCGGACGGATCATGCTCGGTAAAACATATTTTCATCGGCGCTCGGCAGGGCGACAGGTTGTTTGTCGTAAATTCTCCCTTGGCTCCCCCTCTCGACAGACGCCGACGGATTGGGCATTCAAGCCCCTCCTTATCACAGCGGGACTATGACCTATGACCGTGACCGATATCATCGCTTCGATCGCTACCGATGAAGGGCTTGCCAAGTCCGATGTGAAGAAGGTCATCGACGGGCTGTTCGCAAAAATTGCGGATGCGGCCGGTAAGGATGAGGAGGTCTCGGTTCCAGGATTTGGCAAGTTCAAGGTCAAGCACAGTGCTGCGCGCGATGGCCGCAACCCAGCAACCGGCGAAACGATCAGCATTGCTGCGTCGAAGAAGCTCGGCTTCACGCCAGCCAAGGCACTCAAAGACAAGCTGAACGGCTGATCCGCTATGGGCCCTTCTCTTCTGGAGAGAAGGGCCTAACTTTACAGTGAAGTAAAGTTTGCCGTCAGGACGATATTGCCTGTCCTATTCATCGAGCCGCTGATGGGGGCTGCGACAGCTTCATTCGACGTTGTGCGCGTTAGCGAAGCACCGTCTTCCGTGGTAACGGGAGCGATGCAATTTTGCAGAGTTTGACGTGGCTGGGTAAGCGTTTGAATGGCGGCGTGGCCGCGTCTGCTACGGACTGGCGGTGCGCCACGATAGGATGGCATGGCTGAAGAGGGCGGCGTCCGGGCCCCGCTGGCAAGCGTGATGCGGACGCGACCAGCGCTTTCGATGATCGGGGCCGCTGCCCTGATGAGCGCCAAGCGGATGATGGCGAACTCGGTAACCCGCAGAGCAGCGGCCGACGCTGCCTGGCGCACGCGCCACATCCTCGAGTTGGCGGCGATTTGGAGTATCAGCCAGACCCGATTTGGCATTGGCGGGACGGCAGTATCGCGCTGGTGCTGATTATCGCGGTCGCAACCACGGGCATGGCGCAGCGCAGCCTCGACGATCATGTCCGTGCCGTCTCGAGGCCCCTGATGCAGGGAGACGTGGGGGCGGCGCGCATCGCGGTCGCCCGGATCGTGGGCCGCGATACCCGCGGGCTGGATGAAAGCGACATCGCGGTTGCCGCCACCGAGAGTCTGGCGGAAAGCTTTTGCGATGGCGTGGTCGCGCCCGCATTCTGGTTTCTTGTCGCCGGGCTGCCGGGCCTGATGATCTGCAAGGCCGTGAACACCGCTGATTCGATGATCGGGCACCGCGATACGCATTATCTCCATTTCGGCTGAGCAGCGGCGCGCACCGATGACGTCGTGAACTTCATTCCAGCGCGGATATCCGGGCTGCTCATTTGCCTTGCAGGATGGGGCGGTTGGCGCATCATGCTGCGCGATGCCCCGTTTCATGCTTCACCCAATGGCGGCTGGCCGGAGGCGGCGATGGCGGGCGTTTTACGGCGCAAACTGGGTGGGCCAGTGTGCTATGACGGCGAACCGGCTCACCGCGCCTGGCTGGGCGATGGTTCTGCGCCTCATGCTGTCGATCTGCAGCGCGCGTTGTGGGTCTATCGCCGGGCGTGCCTTTTGATGTGGGCCAGTTTAGGAGCGCTTGCATGGCTGCTGTGATGTTGCAGGGAACAGGCTCGGACGTCGGCAAATCGGTGCTGGTCGCGGGCCTGTGCCGGTTGCTCGCCAATCGCGGGCTGAAGGTCGTTCCGTTCAAGCCGCAGAATATGTCGAACAACGCGGCGGTGGCGCAAGGCGGCGAGATCGGCCGGGCGCAGGCCTTGCAAGCCAGGGCGTGCCGCGCCGTACCCAGCATCGACATGAACCCGGTGCTGATCAAGCCGCAGTCAGACACCGGCGCGCAGGTGGTGGTGCACGGTAAGGTCATCGGCACACTGGGCGCAGCGGATTATCAGCACCGCAAGGGCGAGCTGCTGTCGGCGGTGATGCAATCCTGGGACCGGCTGCGAGCCGGAGCGGATATAGTCATCGTCGAAGGTGCAGGCAGCCCGGCGGAAATCAACCTGCGCGCTGGCGACATCGCCAATATGGGCTTTGCCCGCGCGGCAGGGGTTCCGGTGGTGCTGGTCGGCGATATCGACCGGGGCGGCGTGATCGCATCAATCGTCGGCACCAAGGCGGTGATCGACGAGGCCGACGCCGCGATGATCCACGGGTTCGTGATCAACAAGTTTCGCGGTGATGTGCGGCTGTTCGATGATGGTTATGCGCAGATCGAACAGCGCACCGGCTGGTCAGGACTTGGCGTTATCCCATGGCTCGCGGCCGCCCGGCAGCTGCCCGCTGAAGACGCGGTGGTACTGGATGCGGCAGCCGCCACCGATGGCGCGATCACCATTGCAGTACCAATGCTGTCACGGATAGCCAATGTCGATGATTTCGATCCGCTAGCGCACGAACCGGGCGTGCGGCTAACGATGGTGCCGCCGGGCCAGCCCCTGCCCGGCGATGCGGCGCTGATCATTTTGCCGGGGACCAAGGCGACGATCGCCGACCTTGCATTCCTGCGCGCGCAGGGCTGGGATATCGATATCGCCGCACATGTCCGGCGCGGAGGTGCGCTGCTGGGCGTCTGCGGCGGATACCAGATGCTGGGGCAGGCGATCGAAGACCCCGATGGCGTGGAAGGCGCGCCGGAAACCGTGGCGGGATTGGGCTATCTGCCCGTCACCACCCGGCTGACCGCGGACAAGCGCATGGTCGATGTGACCGGCACCAGCCTGCGCGATGATCAGCCGTTTACAGGCTATGAAATCCATGTCGGCCAGACCCGCGCGCTCCCTCAGGTTCAGCCGTTGCTGCGGTTGGACAGCGGAGAACATGATGGCGCGATCAGCCCCGACGGCCGGATCGCTGGATGCTATATCCACCGGCTGTTCGATCACCCTGCCCAGCGCGGTGCGTGGCTCGCGCGGCTAGGCGCGCAGGGCGATGGCGTCGCGCAGCAACATCGCGTCGATCAGGCCCTTGATGCGCTGGCCGCCTCGCTCGAAGACTATGTCGACATTGACCGCTTGCTTGCCATTGCGCGGCATAGCCATGACTGAGCCGACTTTCGGGCCCGCCTTCCGCGACCAACTGGACAACCTGCTGGCATGGCGGCGGGATGTGCGGCACTTTCAGACGCGCGCCTTGCCTGAAGGATTGCTCGACACGCTGATCGAAGCCGCATGCCGCGGCCCGTCGGTGGGCAATGCCCAGCCCTGGCGATTCGTGCGCATCCTCTCGCCCGAACGGCGCGAGGCGCTGGCGGTTCAGGTCGATGCGCACAAACGCGCTGCTGGCGAGCAGTATTCAGGGGAGCGCAAGGCGCTGTACGACGGCCTGAAATTCCACGGCCTGCGCGAAGCGCCCGAGATCGTCGCGGTGTTCTGCGATGAGCAGGGCGAAGCTGGCCAGGGGCTTGGCCGCGTTACGATGCCCGAGACTTTGTGCTGGTCGGTGGTGACGGCGGTGCACACCGTATGGCTGGCTGCCCGCGCGAACGGAATTGGCCTGGGCTGGGTGTCGATCATCGATCCGCACGGCATCAACGCACTGCTGGATGTGCCTGTACACTGGCGCTTTATCGCGCTGCTGTGCCTGGGCTATCCAGAACGCGAGACCGACATGCCGGAACTGGTTCGGCATGGCTGGCAGAACCGGTTACCTTCGGCAACAACACGGCTGGAACGCTGATGATCACTCGCTGTGACGTTCAGGCTAAGCTTGATGCCTTGGCCAAGCCGATGGGAAGCCTTGGGCAATTGGAAGCGCTGGCGGTGGAACTGGAGGTGGCAGGCCAGTCGCTTACCCCGGCCACCCGGCCACGCCGCGTTATCCTGTTTGCTACCGACCACGGAACATTGCTCAAGGGGTGACGCCCCGGCCCTCGTCGGTAACAACGGCGATGGTCGAGCTGATCCTGAGTGGCAAGGCGAGCAGTACCGCGCTGGCCAACGCGCACGACGTCGATGTGCGGGTGGTCGATGCGGGGATGATCCAGTCCCCGCGCAAGCCCTGGCCCGGTCATTTCATTCCGCAAGCCGTTGCCCCCGGGACGGCGGACCTCAGCCAGGCTCCGGCGATGACCGTAGAGCAGTTCGACATGGCCCGGGCGCTAGGCGCGGCAGAAGCCCAGGTCGCCATTGATGCTGGTCATCGGCTGCTGATCGCAGGCGAGACGGGCATTGGCAACACCGCCGCCGCCGCCTGCCTGACGCACCTTGTGGCGGGCGTCGAAGCGGACACCGCGACAGGCAGCGGCGCCGACGCGGATGCGGCGATGCGCGGCATCAAGCGCGACATCGTTACCGTTGCCGTTGACCGGCTCGGCGGTCGAAACGACAAGGCCAAGCTGACTGCAATCGCCGGGTGCGGGATTGTCTGTGCAACGACAAATTCGATAGCCGGTTGACGACAAATGAGATGCCCGTAAATTCAGGGTTCGAAGCGGAAGCGATAGCTACCTTTTGAGCGTCGGATTGCCTTGGTGATGGCCTTGTTGTTGGCGTCGAGGTCGAAGCGTTCAGGGTGGAAAGACCGTCCGGCCCATCGGCGCACATCTTTATGTTCGTCATGGCGCGTATCGTGCCAAGCTTCGAGGAAGTCGAAATAGCCCGAAGGCCCTCCAACGTCTTCGGGCGGAGCGCGGCGGGATCCAGCGATACATCGCGGGTATTTGACGCCTGGTTCCTTGGTTTTGCGGGTTAGTTCGATGGCGTGCACCCAGCTGTCTCCGAAATCATATTCGTAGAAGATCATTATCGGCGCGGGGCCATAAGCGGCGAAATCGCACAGACGTACATCGCTCGCTTCAAAGGTCCGCCGATCGGACCAATCACCTTCATCGAACTCGGGTGCACCGTAGGTCAGGCCACCAATATCAAACTGATGAAGGTGGCTGTCGGTCCATTCGAATGAGGCCTGTATTACCTCATGGAGTTGAGCCAGGTTGAGGGTGCCAGGGAGCTCGAACCGGCGGCTGATGACAGGCTGGATATCGACAATATGGATATCGGCTTGGATGATGATGTCGTTGGGTTCGAACATGAGAATAGCATGACGCGATGCTGGCGCGACGGCAACTGTCGACGACAATTACCCTGCGACATAATCAGCGACAATTACGGCATGAGCTCGGCGTTTTTGGCGGCGGTCCGGCGGCGATAGCTCCCGGCGTTAAACTCGAGAATGGTGGCATGATGGACGAGGCGGTCGACGGCGGCGATCGTCATGGCGGCGTTTGGAAAAATCTGCCCCATTCAGTTAACGTTTCAGCGCCCGTTTGAGCCCAAAGCGACCCTAATGATCACTCAGCGACCAATTTTCGCCGTCGAGGTGTGTACCTCTTGGCATTCCGGCGGCAGCCGACCCAAAGCGGCCGCTCCAGAGGACGCGAAGCGCTTCCGCGAGCTGCCGTTCAATAGACCGGCCGCGCTTCGCTGAACGCGAGAGCGCTTTCCGGCGCAACGGGCGAAAACCCGCTTGCGTCCGTCACGAGAGTTAATCATTCTGGACCGACGGGGGATGGGAAATGGCCAAGAATCTAATGGATTGGGCTTCCGAGCAGCCTAACTGGGTGAAGGACAGCCTGCGGCGGATCGCCGTCGCACCGGATCACTCCCTCAAGCCGGAGGACGCCGACTGCATCCTCGACAACGTGCGTGCCGCGGCCGGTGCCGGCTCTTCACCTCACCCCATAACCGCGATCGACGCTTCGTATCTTGGTGGCGGCTCAGGCGATGCGCGGCGAACCGTGCTCGCTCAGCTCGGTCCCGTGCAGAACATCGACCGCCTCGCCGGTGGCCAGAAGCTGCGCCTGGCCGGTGTGGGCATCACGTTGGTTTACGGAGAAAACGGGAGCGGGAAGAGCGGATACACCCGCATCGCCAAGCGACTTTGCCGAAGCCTGACCTCGGACCAGCTGCGGGGGAACGTGTTCGACGCCGGCGGCGGGCCGATGCGGGTGCAGGTGCGCTACCAGGTCGGCGACGACGCGGTGACCGAGATCGATTGGGATCCCGCAACGCCACCTCCCTCGCAGCTCCGTCAGATCTCGGTGTTCGACAGCCACAACGCCCGGCTCTACGTCGATAGCGGTAACCGGATCGCCTACCTGCCTCGCGAGCTCGCGATCCTCGAGCACCACGGCGAGTTGTGCCAACGGATGGCTACGAGGTTCTCGGCGGACGAGAAGACGCTCGCGCCGCGGCTGCGGGTGGCGCTGCCGGCCGGATACACCCCAGGTTGCACGGTCGCGCTGACCCTTGCTAAGCTGGATCCCAAGGCCCCCTTGCTACCTACCGAGGACGAAATCCGCAGGCTGTCCGAGCTGAGCGAACCGGAACTCGCCGAACTCGCCCGGCTCGAAGCCGAGCTCGCCGCGGATCCGGTCGCGCTTGCGGCTACCCGCCGCCGCGCCATCACCGTGTTGAAGCGCGTGGGCGAGGTGCTGGCCACCCTCCGAGACGGACTCTCGGACAGGGTCGGTGAGA
>TARA_R110000868_G_scaffold411409_1_pt1 | contig 12895 bp, 12 predicted proteins | sample TARA_R110000868 | Tara Oceans TARA_R110000868 (sample SAMEA4397489) | marine metagenome | biome: Polar Biome; feature: [SRF] surface water layer (ENVO:00010504); material: water (ENVO:00002006), including particulate matter (ENVO:01000060) such as... | depth 5 m | reverse complement strand
ACTCACTGATTTTTCTGGATCCCGCGGTCAAGCCGCGGGATGACGGGGCTGAATAAAGTGATTTATTCAACAACGTCCCCCAAGGGGCGAAGGAAGAGAGCAAGAAATTGGCAACTACTATTTCCCCTGCGGGGAGAAGGGATGGAGTGAAAAAATGTACGAAACAACCGATACCAAAAAACTCTCCCACGATATCCGCTTCAAAGCGATGAACTTGCTTGCTCGACGTGAGCATTCTCGCTATGAATTACAGCGCAAGCTGTTGCAGCGGGAGTATCCATTGGACCTCATCGCCTCTGAGCTCGATAAGCTCGAACAAGAAAATTTGCTCAGCGATGAGCGATATGTCGAAGCCTACATCAATATGCGTAAAAATCGAGGTTTTGGGCCGCTTCGCATCAAAGAAGAATTGCGCGAAAAGGGTGTCTCTGCTATCTTAGTCGACCAATATATGTCCGCTGATATTGATTGGAATACGCAAGCACGCGGTGTGCGGGAGCGAAAGTTTGGTGAAGAATTGCCCAATGATTTCCCCAGCTGTGCGAAACAGATGCGATTTTTACAATATCGGGGATATGATGCTGAACAGATTAACCAAGCGATAGGCAGCCATGCGTAGTAGTGATATTCGACAAAGCTTTTTAGATTTTTTTGCAGATAAAGGCCACACCGTTGTGCCTTCTAGCTCCTTAGTGCCGGGCAATGACCCTACTTTATTATTTACTAATGCCGGCATGGTGCCCTTTAAAGATGTCTTCACGGGTGTTGAAAAACGTGATTATGTGCGAGCCACATCATCACAGCGTTGTGTACGTGCCGGCGGTAAGCATAATGATTTAGAGAATGTCGGTTACACCGCGCGTCACCATACCTTTTTTGAAATGCTCGGTAATTTTAGTTTTGGTGATTACTTTAAAGAAGATGCCATTAAATTCGCATGGGAATATTTGACCGAGGTATTGAAACTGCCTAAAGAAAAACTCTGGGTTAGTGTTTACCAAGATGATAAAGACGCTTTAAACATTTGGACTCAGACAATTAAATTTCCCAAAGAGCGTATTTCGCTTTGTGGCGATAAAGATAATTTTTGGTCGATGGGTGATACAGGACCTTGTGGCCCTTGCTCTGAAATTTTTTACGATCATGGCGAAGACATTGCAGGTGGTCCTCCTGGTACGCCAGAAGAAGACGGCGATCGTTACATTGAAATTTGGAATATGGTGTTCATGCAGTATGAACGCTTTGCTGATGGTACGCAGAAAAACTTACCGAAACCATCTGTTGATACTGGCATGGGTTTAGAACGCATTGCCGCTGTGATGCAAGATGTGCACGAGAATTATGACATTGAATTATTTCGTCGTTTAATTGCGGTGATTGCCGATATGGCAAATACGAAAGATTTATCCGATCGCTCTTTACGTGTGATTGCCGATCATATTCGCTCAACTAGCTTTTTAATCAGCGATGGTGTCATCCCTTCAAATGAAGGGCGCGGTTATGTGTTGCGACGCATCATTCGTCGCGCGATTCGTCATGGCAATAAGCTGGGTATTAACGAGTCTTTTTTCCATCGTTTAATTATTCCCTTGGCAGATGAAATGGGTGATGCTTATCCTGAACTGCGTGAGAAGCAAGATCAAATCATGCGTGTGTTGCAGCAAGAAGAAGAACAGTTCGCTGTTACGCTCGAAAATGGTTTGAAAATATTACAGCAAAGCATCAACGATTTAAAAACTGACACCATCCCTGGCGATGTAATGTTTAAACTCTATGATACTTACGGTTTTCCCGTGGATTTAACCGGCGACATTGCACGTGAACATAATTTACAGCTCGATATGCCCGGATTTGAAGCTGCGATGCAACAACAACGTCAGCAATCACAAAAAGGCAGTAATTTTGCACTCGATTACACGAAACAATTAAAACTTAAGCAAAGCACAGAATTCTCAGGCTATGACAGCTTAGCTGATCAAGCCATGGTAACGGGATTATTTAAAGGTAACGAACCGGTTGAAACGCTTGATGCTGGTGAAGAAGGTTTTATCGTGCTTGACCGTTCGCCTTTTTACGCCGAAGGTGGCGGGCAAGTGGGTGACCATGGTGTGTTAAAAAGCCAAGCCGCCGAATTTGTGGTGAGTGATACGACTAAATCAGGCGCCGCACATATTCATCATGGCACGGTTGCCAACGGTAGTTTGTCAGTGGATGATAAGGTGACCGCTCATGTTGATGATACACATCGACAATCGGTAGTGTTAAACCATTCTGCCACACATTTATTACATGCTGCTTTGCGCCAAGTGTTAGGCGGGCATGTGCAACAAAAAGGTTCGTTAGTGGCGCCAACGCATTTGCGGTTTGACTTCGTACATTTTGAATCGATTAACCACACACAATTACAAGCCATTGAGCACATCGTTAATGGAAAAATTCGCGCTAATCTAGCCGTAAATGCGGATGTTATGGCATTTGATGACGCTAAAAAAACCGGTGCGATGGCATTGTTCGGTGAGAAATATGGCGACAAGGTTCGTGTATTAACCATGGGTGATTTTTCAGTTGAACTTTGTGGCGGTACGCATGTAAAACGTACGGGTGATATTGGTTTATTCAAAATCACATCAGAAAGTGGTATTGCCGCTGGCGTACGTCGTATTGAAGCGGTAACCGGTGAAGCTGCGTTGAACTATATCGATGCCAGTGAGCAACAGTTAAATACATTAGCGCAGCAGGTAAAAGTACAACGCAACCATGTTGCTGAAAAAATCACTCAAGAGTTTGAAGCCTATCGTAAATTGCAAAAAGAGTACGAACGCTTAAAAGCCAAACTCAGCAGCAAAGCCGGTGGTGAATTAGCTTCGCAAGCTGAAGAGATTAATGGTGTAAAAATACTATTAGCTAAACTCGAAGATGCCGATCCGAAAAGTTTACGCACAACACTTGATGGTTTAAAACAAAAACTAGGTGATGCGATTGTCGTCTTAGCCACAACAGCGCCGATGAAAGTCAGCTTGATTGCCGGCGTAACCGATAATTTAACCAGCAAAGTGAAAGCCGGTGATTTAGTGAAACTCGTTGCCGAGGCCGTTGGTGGAAAAGGTGGCGGACGTGCCGACATGGCCCAAGCCGGTGGCTCAGAACCTGAAAACTTAACCGCAGCTTTTGAAGCTGCCAAAACATGGATAAAAGAGAGGATTTAGGATTGAGGATTGTGGATTGAGGGTCTGAAGAATTACTTCGCGATGCTCAATTTTAAATTATTCGCTATCCCATAGGTTATGACGATATTAGTTAAAAAATTTGGTGGCACATCGGTTGGTAGCGTAGAGCGAATCAATCATGTTGCTGATACGGTGATCAAAGCCAAGCAAGATGGCCATGGTGTTGTGGTTGTTGTGTCGGCTATGGGCGGTGAAACCGATCGCTTAATTGAATTGATTAAGAGCGCCGTCGATAAACCTGAACCACGCGAATATGATGTCTTGGTGTCGACCGGCGAACAAGTGTCGATGTCGTTATTGGCCATGGTGTTATGTGAGCGCGGTTATCCCGCTTGTTCCTACAATGGTTTGCAAGCGGGTATTCGTACGGATGTGTTACACAGTAAAGCCCATATCTTGGATGTTAAAACCGACAATATCCAGCGTCAATTAGATGCCGGTAAAATTGTGATTGTGGCCGGTTTTCAGGGGCGCACCGAAGGTGGCGATATCACGACCCTAGGACGTGGTGGCTCTGATACCACCGCTGTTGCACTAGCCGCAGCCTTAAAGGCTAAAGAATGCCAAATTTACACCGATGTCGAAGGCGTCTATACCGCTGATCCACGCGTCGTACCATCAGCACGACTTTTGTCGACCATTACTTTCGAAGAAATGTTGGAAATGGCCGATTTAGGCGCCAAAGTATTACAAAACCGAGCCGTGCGCTATGCCGGCAAGTATCAAGTGCCTATGCGTGTGCTATCAAGCTTCACCGATGGTCCTGGCACTTTAGTCACTTATGAGGATAACCCTATGGAAAACCCCGTCGTATCAGGCATTGCCTTTAACCGCTCAGAAGCCAAAATTACTGTATTTGGTGTGCCCGTCAAGAATAATGTGACCGCCAAGCTATTAGGCCCTATTGCGAGAGCCAGTATCGATGTCGATATGATTCTGCAGAATCCAGGTCGTGATAACACTATTAACTTCACATTTACGGTTAATCGTGAGGAGTACCAGCAAGCCATGACCCTAATGGAGGCTGTTTGCCAAGAATTGGGTGCTAGTGAGGTCAAAGGTGATAATAAAATAGCTAAACTGTCGATTATCGGCGTGGGTATGCGTTCACACACGGGTGTGGCAAGTACCATGTTTGAGACCTTGGCAAATGAAAACATTATGATACAATTGGTATCCACATCAGAAATTAAAATTTCTGTTGTGATTGATGAAAAGTACCTGGAATTGGGTGCTAGGGCCTTGCATAGTGCTTTCGGCCTAGATGATGCAGAAGCGAAAGAGGAATTTGACCCCATCGTAACCACAGTGTGATCTCCCCCACGCACCAAGGAAGGCGGCGACAGTCAAATATCGAAAATATAGAAATAATTATATAGCGTTAATGTTCCGTTAAGGGAACTTGCTATATACTTTTTCGCCTTAGCGTTGATCATGCAAGGAAATAGGTAAAATAAGAAACAATATGGAGTTAGGATAACATGTTAATTTTGACAAGGCGTGTAGGGGAAACTTTAATCATTGGTGACGATGTAACTGTCACTGTGTTAGGGGTAAAGGGTAATCAAGTTCGCATCGGCGTTAACGCACCGAAAGAAGTGTCAGTGCACCGTGAAGAAATATATCGTCGCATTAAAGACGAAGAAGTGACTGTTGGCGGCGAAGAAGGTAGTGCCAAAGTGACGACAATTAGCGCACACGGTTAATTTCGATTTAAATCAAAAAACCTGCTCAGAGCAGGTTTTTTTGTGGCCAATGATTATGTTATACTTCGCCGCCCACTGGCTATGGCTGAGTGGGTGAGCTGCATTGCAGCGAACGCCCGGAGCAGGAAGCGCAGGGCCGGGTTGTAAGCGAAGCAGGATGCGTAGCGCAGCAACAAGGCGCTCCCCTAGATTGCAAAGCAATCTACTCCTGGAAAGGAGTAAAACATTCAAAACGTGTATCAACACGGAGAGGTGGCCGAGTGGCTGAAGGCGCTCCCCTGCTAAGGGAGTATGGGGGTTAAACTCCATCGAGGGTTCGAATCCCTCCCTCTCCGCCAATTGTTAATGTGTCTTGTTCGTTATATTCAGTTTGCTGTTATTAATCATCCCATTGTTTTGTTCTATGTTTAATTTAGCCAACGTTAGATTAATATCCGTATTTATTTTAAGTTGAGGTTACATGAAATTATTGGAGGGACCATTACGGTTAGCTGTCGTTGGTGCTGCAGGCAGCATTGGTACACATATTTCATCGTTGTGGATAAATGGCATTCGTGCTTATCTACAAAGTAAACACATTCTTCGACCTGACTCACTAACAGGTCAGTATTCTGACGCTCTCATTGATTTACCTATGTTGGAGCAGGCATTAACCGGTGCGTTGAAAAAATTTACATTAGGTGAAAATCAGCTACCTATCCAGTTAGATCTTATTTTAAATAAACCTACAAACGCTATGCCAGTATCGACGGGAGGAAATTCATCGAAATTTCTTTTTGCAGATGGTTTTGGATTTCACCCTGTCGCTGTTGATGAACAAGCCAATCAGAATCGAAGAGTGCAGGTTCCTAAATCAGATCTAGATAAACTAGGTGTTCGGATTATTGATAATCTAGAACTATGTTGCCGACAAGAAGAAAAATACCATTTGCTTGTCATCGTCGTTAAAGAGGGAGCATTGTTATGCAGTAGTTTTTGTCGACAGTTAAGCAATATTGTTCACTCTGAAGGACAAATAGCCTTGTCGATGAATGGGCTGCCTCCCTATTTTTTGGATTTATTTAGTGACCCGATTATCAGAAATTGCAACCTGATGACTAATCACACGAAAGAAAAAGATAATATTGTTCAATTGTTAGGAGGCCCTGAAAAATTAATTGGTGTCGTGTTAACCGTTGCCGATAGAATTGAACAAAAGACATTAGTACAGGGGACTTTTCATATATCACAGTCAGCAAAAAAACTTGTTGCCTGTAAGCTGGGTTCTCGACAGGTAATACCGGGACAACAAGCTTTTGATGCTTTGCCATCTGATTTTTTTCAATCATTCGGTATAGCGGTTGGCTTAGGAACTAAAATAGAACAGTTTCTCGATCAGGCTATTGTGCAGAAGCTTGCGGTCAATTTTGTTTTGAATCCTATTTCAGCTTTACACCCAACACAAATTAAACAGTTGCTTAATGATGAGCTAGTGAAAAATTTGATTATGGTGATTAATGATCAATTTGTTTATATGGCGACGACAGTGATGGGGTTTTCATCGGACATATTATACCCGCGAGATCATTTGATAGAACGTCTCGCTTTATCGGCTGAACATGTCCCTTCATCAGCGCAGGATGTACAAGCCAATAGGCAAATCGAATATTTTAATTTAATGGCGTTTCTTGATTTAGTGTTACAGGTAGCTAAAAAACGCAATATGCTTATGGTGAAACATCAAGTGGGTATAACAACAGAATTATTTGGGTTGTTTCAAACGATGTATGTGCATTTACAAGCTTATTCAAAAGACTCAACGTATCCGCTTGCTCAGCATCGTCGAAAATTATCACAAAATTTTGTTTCCTTGCTTAATGAGGCAAAGAAAATTGCTGTTACACCTCGGCCTGGTATTACCTATGCGTCAGAAAATAGAGGGCTTATCTTTAGTCATTTGTTTACGAACAAAATTGCTGCCGCTAATGAATTTAACGTGGCTGTTACCAGTGCTATGACTGTGTTAAAAAAATATAAGAGTCTTGAAGCGCTCGTTAGGCAGCATAATGATTTATACCAAGTACCAGAATCTGTCAGGGAATGTCTTAAGGATGCTGAAGATGAGTTGGGGAGGATGCAAGTTATGTTAACTGAATTTAGGCAATCTCAAGGCTTGTTAAAGGCAAAGCTATAAGGGATGTTACGTTTGTTAATTAATACAGTTATTGCCTTGTCGATTATCAACTGTCGTTACTAACAGTTCATATTCGGTGTGAGGATGTCAATTTTGTTATGATTCGTTTTTCTTTATATTTTTCAATGGATTAAAGGTATATCCCTGTGTGGAGGGATATTTCTTAGCAAGAATCTCCTTCCGTGGAAGGAGATAGAACATGGTTTGCTTAATCCACTAAAATTGGTACAATGCGCAGCTCCTAGAGACATGTGCTCTTGGAGTTCAATATGCGCCCGTGGCTCAGCTGGATAGAGTACCTGGCTACGAACTAGGGGGTCGGAGGTTCGAATCCTTCCGGGCGCGCCATATCGAAAGCCCTTGCTATACAAGGGCTTTTTTATTTTTAGTGATTTTGAAGTTTAAATTTCCAAGAAATGAGTCGTGAACAGCGATGCCAAGCGCTTATGGGGGAAGGGAGTTCTCATATAATAGTTGTCAGGAATTATATTATCATTGATGACATGGAGGTGAGCCATGTCTGCCACTCAACAAATACAGGAATACATTCAAAAGCTACCGGAAGGGCAACCTTTTGTAGCCAATACATGCCATCATGGATGACTGATGTTTTTTAGCGCGAGCAAAAATCCGCATGACTCAGTCTTTAAATTTATCGTCAAATGCAGCACAAGCTTGTTTTAAGAAAATCACCAATATTTAATATTATTGTCGAAAGTTTGAAGCAATTAGAGGAAGCGATAAATGGCAACAACAATTAACTTATTAAATAATCAGGACGAAATTGGATGATAACAAAAGTTGAAATTTTGAAGACGCAAAGATCATTATCTAAAGGATTTGCTTGGGATAATATACCTGATTTTGCCGTTATAACTGGCATAAATGGTTCAGGCAAGACGCATTTGTTACAAGCTTTTCTCGATGGTGTTAAGGGCAATGTTGGTATTAAGATAGAGCCTGAAACCGTTTTGAACGTTGGTGTTCAATTCGTTGGATATAACCATGTTTTCCAAGATCTATCAAAGCATGAGCTGAGCTCACATTGCTTTAGAAATGAAACGGAAAGTTTTATTAGCTTTGTTAAAAATAAAACGGCACCTAAAAAATCTGGGGGAAGTTTTAGGCATAAAGTTGATAATTCAAAAATTGATAAATATAAAAAATTAGTAAAGATAATAGAGAAGGAAACGGGTAAGCAGATATCTGAGTTGTCAAATGAGGTGCTTAGTCGATACGCTAATGAAGACTTGCCTAAGCTGTTAGAGGTTAATCTAAGTAATAATTTCATAGCAAGCCAATTTCAATCGTATAGGGAAGCAGTTAACGATCATATATTGCAAGCCGCTAGTGAAAATCGTTCTTTAAATTTTGATGAAGCATGTAGTGAAATGCAACGACCTCCCCCTTGGGAAGCCATAAATCAATTGCTTGAAAAATATGGTTTTCAGTATCGTATTAATAAGCCTGAGCATCATCAAGTTTTCAAACCGTTATTTTCCAATCCTGATGAAGAAGTGGAACTCGATTTCTCCCTTTTATCCAGTGGTGAACAAATAATTGTAAGTTTGATTCTATGGTCTTATAACTATTTGCTAGGTGAGTGCGTTAACTTGATGTTGCTGGATGAGTTTGATGCACATCTGAACCCCTCTATGAGTAAAATGTTTATTGAGGTCGTGAAGGAGATACTGGTTGGTGAGTTTGGCATACAGGTTATTATGACTACGCATAGTCCTTCAACGGTTGTGCATGTTGATGATGAAGAACTATTTTGGATGGAAAGAGGCATAGGAATAAAACAATCGAGTAAAAAAGAAATTATTCCTATATTATCAGATAGCATTATGACATTTGAAGAAGGCGGAGGTTTATTAGCTGAGGTTATTAACAATGATGAAGATATTGTTCTAATTACCGAAGGTAAGCTTGATAAAATACATATCGAAACCGCAGTAAATAAATTAGGCTATAAAAAAAAGCTTGCAGTATTTGATTGTGGTATAGACAACGGTGGTGCAGATAAAGTCAAACAGTTTTTAATGGGCTGTCCTGGTGCACTTTTTAAAGATAAGCTAGTAATAGGTTTATTTGATTATGATGGTGGAGGGATAACACAGATGAAGCAACTGAATAAGAATTGGGGAAATACCGATTTCTTTCTAGTAAATGAAGAATCAACAGCTATTTATGCTAGTTTTTTACCTATTCCAAAGGAATTAGAGTTATGTAGGAAATATGAAAATTTTCCTTTGGAATTTCTTTATCAACGGGAAACTTTAGATGAGCATGAAATGCTTGGGCAGAAGCGTTCTATTAGAATGATTAATCATTTTGAACCAGACAATAATAAGCTTATGAATCAAGATGATTACAATAGCGAAGATGATATTTGTTATTATAGCTTAGAGAGTAATAGTCGTAAAAAAATTAATTTCGCTAACAAGGCTAAAGAATTTGATAAATCTGAATTTACAAATTTTAAATTATTATTTGATCGATTCGATGAGATATATGAGGTTTTTTCAGCAAAATAATAATCTTTGCCAATTTTGGCTAAAATAATGTATGGACAGAAACTGCTAACTTCAGTCTGTGTGATTATTTATTAGACTCCTTATGTCTAATTGTGACTAAAGGCTAAGCAAGCTGTTGGAGTCTGTCGTAGATGAGCTCTCATTTGTCCTCATTAGTTAGCGAAATGTGACGAGCATCTCGGTTTAAATATTGTATAATAACAACGAGTTAGGTTTGAAGCAATTAGCTACGAACTAGGGGGGCGGAGGTTCGAATCCTTCCGGGCGCGCCATATCAAAAGCCTCTGCAATGCAGGGGCTTTTTTATTTCTCGTATCAGTCTATATTTACCCTACTATACCCAAATCGATTGAGCTTTAGTTGTTCTGATCTAAATGTGTTTTGAGAAGAGGAAATTAATGATGGATATGGAAAGTAACAGCTTAAACTTTGTTGAGGCAAAAGAAAGTGATTTGCAATGTGTCATAGCGTTGTTAGCGGATGATATATTGGGAGAAATGCGAGAAGCTAATGATGAGGGCTCATTTGAAGCCTATCAAGCAGCATTTCAGATTATTCAAGCAGATGAAAATGCCAAGCTTATCGTCGTCAAATGCGATGAGAAAATAATCGGTATGGCGCAAATTAATTTTATCACCTATTTAACCTATCAAGGTGGTAAGAGAGCGCAAGTTGAAGGTGTTCGCACTCATCGTGATTTTCGTTCTCAGGGTGTCGGCAAGCAGCTATTTGATCATTTAATCCAGTTAGCGAAGCAAGAGGGTTGTCATGTTGTGCAATTAACCACAGATAAGTTGCGTCCCGATGCTTATCAGTTTTATCAAAAGTTAGGCTTTGTGAATTCACATGACGGTTTTAAATTGCATTTAAAAGGTGATGGAGTAATTTAAAACTCAATGGCCATATCCACCAGCGGTAGTAGAAATATGTTAAATTTGGATTATGTTTTACCTGGAGAAAAACCTTATACCTTATCTTATTTACGCACGTGATTTTGAAAATAGGGATGAAGCGAGAGAGCACATTCGAGAAGCGCACCGTGATCATTTGCGCAGCATCGGAGACAAATTGCTGACGGCAGGTGCTTTGTTAGATGATGATGGGAATGTGATGGGTGGCATCAGTTTAATTGATACAGATGATCAAGCGGAAGCAGAACGCTTTGCTTATAATGACCCCTATGCAAAAGCGGGCATACGTAAAGAAACACAAGTTTTGCGATGGCGTAAACGATGGTGGGAAGGTGAGTTTTTATTAACGGATCTATAAATCAACCAGGCTTAGTGATGTCGATATGGTTATTTATTATCATCCATCATCCTACCCTGACGTAGGTAACAAAACTTCAAATCGAGCGCCTTCGCCAGGTTCCGATGTTAAGGTGATTTTACCATTATGTGCTTCAATAAGGTTGGCGCAAATGGCTAAGCCCATCCCCATACCATGCTGCTGTTCTTTGGTCGTAAAAAAAGGTTCAAATATTTTCACTTGAGTTTCTTCTAACATGCCAACACCATTATCTTGAATCGTAACAGCAATAAATTTCTCATTATAATTTTGTGTGGTGATGCACAAATTATGTTCTCGTGTTATCACAGCGCTCATGGCATCAATGGCATTGTCAACAATGTTCGTGAGGACTTGTTCAATTTGTATTTTATCAACATTGGCTTTGGGTAAGTTTTTTTCCAGATTCAGTTCAACTTTAATGTTAGCTTGTGATATTTTGTTTCGAGAATATTGAATAACCTTACGCACCAAGGTATTAAGGTTAGTGCTTTCATATTGCAACTCCCCCGTTTGCAAAAAATCTTTTAAACCATGCGTGATTTTTCCTGCACGTTCAGATTGTGCGATAATATTTTTCAATGCATGGATGATTGCCGGTGAAACATCGGTGTTTTCTAAGCGCCTAATGGCGCCACCCGCGTATTGCACAATAACACTTAAAGGTTGGTTGAGCTGGTGGGCAATACCAGATGTCATCGCCGCGGCGGTATTTAAGCGAGTGAAATGCTCTAATTCTTTTTGTCGTTGCGAGCTTAATTCTTCAGCTTCACGCAATTTGCTTATGTCGGTGATGCTGCCTAAATAGCCAGTTACTGTGTCATTGTGTTTAATGGGTATTGCCTCTGCGAGCACCCAGGCAATATCATTATTTTCTTTGATTAAGCGATATTCGAGTTTATATTTTGCGCCACTCTTGACTGCGCGATTCCAATTTTCAGTAACTTTTTTTCGGTCATCGGGGTGGATAACCTGCAGCCAATCATCATTTTTCGAGTCAGCTTCACTCGAGCCTGTTATGTCGCACCATTGCTTATTAATATACTGACCATTGCCTGATGCGTCGGTTTGAAAAATACCAACAGGTAACAGTCTGGCAATGGTTTGATAAAGATCACGACTATATTCTAATTCTCTTTCGGTTTCTTGATGGCGTTTCACAATCGTATCGATAGAGTTTAAAATATGTTTATAGTTATCGGGCTCAGATTGTTGAGGGTCGGGAGCTTGCGCATTTTGTACCAGCTTCATTAATTCTGGCAGAATAGTGCTTTGCGTAGTATCATCAATGTTCATAAACACAATGTAACCGATAGTGCCAGGTTTGTAAAACGTGGGAAACTACTAGGATAATCAACATGAAAAAGCTTCTACTGTTAGCCCTTATTGCTTATGTTAGTGTCAATCTCAGCGCTTGCGCTACAACGACCCTCACACCACAAGAAAAACAAGAATACATGCAACAGCAGATGACAGGGTATGTGGGATTAGGTGTAGGCGGGTAGTGAAATGAAGATTTATGTTAGCCACGCTTCGAGTTTTGATTATCAAACTGAATGATATGCACCACTCCAGGTGTTAGCGATCGATCACGTGTTACATTTTCCACATGAGCAAAGTCACGAGCCAGTGAACACGAAAGACATTATCCAAAGCAGTGATTTTGTATTAGCCGAAGTGTCACATCCTTCAACGGGGCAGGGCATTGAATTAGCTTGGGCCGATGAGGCTAATACCCCAATTATTGGTTGCTATCGTGACAACGCTGATTATTCCAGCTCATTAAAGATGCTCAACCCACAATTCATGCCTTATTCCACCCCGCAAAATTTGGCTCAACAGCTGTTGGCGATTTTCAGTTGTTAGTATTGCTTGTACTTCGTCGTCCCGCGGCTTGACCGCGGGACCCAGGATATTTTTGGCCTCGAATAGTTTTCTGGATCCCGCGGTCAAGCCGCGGGATGA
>TARA_R110000868_G_scaffold11751_20_pt1 | contig 12897 bp, 9 predicted proteins | sample TARA_R110000868 | Tara Oceans TARA_R110000868 (sample SAMEA4397489) | marine metagenome | biome: Polar Biome; feature: [SRF] surface water layer (ENVO:00010504); material: water (ENVO:00002006), including particulate matter (ENVO:01000060) such as... | depth 5 m | reverse complement strand
CCCTTCACCCTGACCGACCATCGCGGCAAGCAGAAAACCGACGCAGATTTCCGCGGACAGTACATGCTGATTTACTTCGGCTACACTTACTGTCCCGATGTCTGCCCGACGGCGCTTCAGGTGATGACCCAGGCGATGGACATGCTCCCGCCGGAAACGCAGAAGAAAATCACCCCGGTCTTCATCACGATCGATCCGGCGCGCGACACGGTCGAGCAACTCAGCGCCTACGTCGAGAATTTCCATTCCCGCATGGTCGGCCTGACCGGCACCGCCGAGCAGGTCGCCAAGGCGGCGCGGGCGTACCGCGTGTATTTCGGCCGCGCCAAGAACGGCGAGGAAGACACCACCGAATACCTGATGGATCACAGTTCCATCGTTTTCCTGGTCGATCCGGACGGCGTTTATGTGACGCATTTCACCCACGCTACCGCGCCCGGGAAAATGGCCGAGAAACTGAAACAAACGGCAGGATCCTGAGGCATGCCGGCAACGCCCCCCTTCTGGGAAACCAAAACCATCGACGAGATGGACACCGACGAATGGGAATCCCTTTGCGACGGATGCGCCAAGTGCTGCCTGATAAAGCTTGAAGACATCGACACCGGTGAAATCGCCTTTACCGAGGTCGTTTGCCGCCTGCTCGATATCGGCACCTGCGCGTGTTCCGACTATCCGAACAGATCAACGCGCGTGCCGGACTGCCTGCAGGTCACACCGGAACTGGCGCGCACCGCGAACTGGCTGCCCTCGACCTGCGCCTATCGCCTGCTGGCGGAGGGCAAACCGCTGAACTGGTGGCATCCGCTGGTGTCCGGCGATCCGAACACGGTGCATGTCGCCGGAATATCGGTGCGCGACCGGGTGGTACATGAATCCCAGCGCATCGATCCCGAAGACCATATCGTGACCTGGCCCGAATAGGCCCGCCCGTCCAGTTCCGCCCGAATATTTTGCGAAGATCCGGTACCCAAATCGGAAAAGACGCCATGACAAATTCGCCCCCTATCGACGGCAGCGGAATGGCCGCGGTCCTGCAGAACTGGCAGACCGAGGACGCCGACATGTATCAGGACGCGCCGGGCGCGGCACAGCGGCGACGACTCCCGGCGTGCCCTGCGTCCGCCGCTGATGCCGCTGGACGGGACGACCGCCGACGCCCTCTGGGCCGAATTAGCCGCTGCCGGATTTCCCGCCTGAGTTAACCAGCCCGACACCGACCAGGACCAGTCCCGCCGCCGCCCAGACCCATACGCCCGGACGCTCGCCCAGCAACAGCACGCCATACAGCACACCGGTCAGGGTGGTGACATAGGTCGCCTGGCCGCCGAACGTGGCGCCGGCCCGCCGGATCAGTTCGTAGAGGCCGAAAAAACAGAACGACAGTATCGCCGCATGCCCGAACACCGCCGCCTCCGCCAGGCCGGGCCGGGCCGCCCAGAGAGGATGGAACTGCCCGGTCGCGAGCGCCAGCGGCAGGGCGATAGCGCTCGCCAGCGTAAACATCCCGGCGGTCAGCGCCATCGAATTGGCGCCGGCGGGACGTGCCCGGTCGATAACGATGTTCGAATAGGCGTAGATCAGCGGCGGCAGCAGCCCAAGCGCGATCCACCCGAGCGACACGTTCCCTGACAGGCCGGCCCCCGGCGCGAACATGAGAACGATACCGCCGAGCCCGATTAAAATTCCGAGACTCCGGACCGCCGAAAATTTTTCGAATTTGAGCGTTACCGAGGCCACAAAGGTCATCAGCGGCGACGTGCCGAGCAGGATGGCGACGATACCGGCAGGCACATTCTGCAGAACGGAATACATGACGAAGCCCGCGAAGACGAAACGGGTGCACCCCGACAGCAGGTAGTATTTCATATACGGGCCGGAAAACCGCGGCCTGACCCGCTGGAACACGCAGAACGTCCAGCACAGGCAGGACGCCCCGATCGCTACCCAGAACACATAGCCCATGGGCTCGATGCCGTTCGTCACGGCGAACCGCGCGATCGCCGGAACGGCGCCCCACGCGCCGCCGACGGCGAACAGGATCAGGAAGGGAATGAGAGCGCCGGTTCCGGCGGCAGGACGAGCCATCACCGCCCTATAGCAGCCGGCCGCACGCCCGGGAAGAGATCATTTGGCATGGCGGATTGCGAATATCGGCGATTGGATTGCAAACCCAACCATAGCATGATGCGCACGATGTCCCGCCCCGTTCTGATCATCCTGATATCTGTCCTCGTCATGCTGGGGCCGTTCACCAACAACATCATGGTGCCGTCCCTCACATCGATCGCGACGGAAATGCAGACCGGCTTTGGCGATGCGCAATCCATCCTGAGCATCTACATGGTCGGGTTCGCGGCGGGCCAGCTTTTCGTCGGGCCGATGTCCGACCGGTTCGGCCGCAAACCGGTTCTGGCGGTGTCTCTGGCGCTTTATATCGCGACTTCCGTGATGTGCGCTTTCGCCCCCGATCTTTACAGCCTGTGCGCCGGCCGGCTGGTCCAGGCGCTTTCGGTCAGCGCGACGTTGTCCGTCGGCCGTTCCATCGTGCGCGACTGCTTCCCGTCCGAACAGATGGCGCAGGTCTACGCCTATGTCGGCACGGCGCTCGCGCTCGGCCCGATCGTCGGGCCGATCTTCGGCGGGTTTATAGAGGTCGCGGCAGGCTGGCGCAGCGTGTTCTTTTTTCTCGCCGGGGTCGGCGGCGTGATGCTGCTGATTATCGTGTTCCTGCTCCGCGAGACCAACCAGCACCTCAACCGAGACGCCACACGGCCGGCGCGGCTGATCGGCAATTACGCGACCCTGCTGTCGACCCGCCTGTATATGGGATACGTGCTGTGCAATGCGATCTGCTATGGCGGCATCTTCGCCTTCACGTCGTGCAGTGCCTATATTCTGATCGGGCTGCTGGAGGTGTCGCCAGAAATTTTCGGCGCGCTCTATGCCGTCACGGTCGGCGCCTATGGCGTCGGCACCCTGCTGGCGAGCCAGATTACCCGCCGCGTCGGCATCAAACGAATGATCGTATTCGGCGGCCTGATCATGACAGTCTTCGGCGCAATTCTCGTGGCCCTGCCGATGATGGGCTATTTCACCATATGGACCGTGGTCATCCCGTTCGCAGGCTTCGCCTTCGGGACCGGTTTCGTCTTTCCGAGCGGTCAGGCCGGAGGTATTTCGCCCTATCCGAAGATGGCGGGCGCGGCATCGTCCATGCTGAGCTGCCTGCAGATGGCGACCGCGGCGATCGTCGGGGCGGTCACTGCCCGGCTGCTCGACGGCGACATGATGCCGATGGCATGGGCGGTCTTCGGCATGGGCCCGGTGATGCTGTTAAGTTTCTACCTGCTGGTGTTGCGGGCGCCCCGCGAGGTCTCGGCACAAACACCCTGACACCCGAACGAAGCGCTATTACGCTCTGCCGCCCGGGTTCAGTCGCCCCGGGTGTATTCCTGGTCGGTGGTCTCGCTCTCCCCGCCCCGGCGCCACCATGGCAGTTTTTTCTTCGCCGGTTCTGCGCGTTGCGGGACCTTCGGGGGAGACAGGGCCACCGGCGCGAGCGGCCGGGCGGCGACGCCATCGAGCGCGGGAACCATGAATTCCCGCCACAGGCGGGCCGGCAGTCCGCCGCCGGTCACCCGCTTCATGGGGGAATTGTCGTCATTTCCCATCCACACGCCGGTCACCAGTTCGCCGGTATAGCCGATAAACCAGGCATCTCGGAAATCCTGGCTTGTCCCGGTTTTGCCGCCGGCGGGACGGGCCGGGTTGGCTGCCTTTCCGGTACCCCAGCCGACCACGCCGCGGAGCAGGTCGTTCATCTTGCCGACGGCGTCCGGCGTGACCACCTGTGCGGCCGCCCCATCCGTGCGGCGATACAGAACCCGTCCGCCGCGTTCGCGGATCTCGGAAATGCCGTGGGGCCAGACCGCGACGCCGCCATTGGCGATGACGCCATAGGCAGATGTCAGTTCGACGAGCGACACTTCGCTTGCCCCCAGCGCGAGACTGGGGTGCGATTTGAGCGGCGACGTAATGCCGAGCCGACGCGCCGCATCGATCACCCGGCCGCGCCCGACACGCTCCGACACCTGGACCGCCACCGTGTTGACGGAGCGCGCCATCGCTTCGCGGAGCGTAACGGCGCCCAGGAAAGTGCCGCTGTAATTCCGGGGCTGCCATTTGCCGATACGCAGCGGACCGTCGACGAACCGGTCATCCGGGCTCAGGCCGTTTTCCATGCCCGCCAGATAGACGAACAGCTTGAACGCCGAACCCGGCTGGCGAAGCGCCTGGAAGGCGCGGTTGAACTGGCTGTCACGATAATCCCTGCCGCCGACAAGCGCCCGTACCGCGCCGTCGGGCGACATGGATACAAGGGCCGCCTGGCTGATATGCCGCGCCCTGCCGTTTTTGACCAGCGCCGCCCGCAAGCGGGTTTCCGCCAGGTCCTGAAGCCGGGTATCCATCGTGGTGCGGACGATCAGGTCCGCGCCGGGCCGGCCTACGAAGCCCGTCACCCGTTCGAGCGCCCAGTCGGTGAAATACCGGGCCGCATCGGTCCGCTTGGTGCCGGCGACCGGCGCCAGTTTTAGCGCGGCGGTGCGTTTCGCGGTCTTTGCGTCAAGAAAGCCTGCTGCAACCATCGTGCTCAGCACGATCCGGGCGCGATCCTCGGCGGCCTTGCGGCTGCGAACAGGCGAATACCGGGACGGCGCCTTGAGCAATCCCGCGAGGACGGCCGCTTCGTGCAGGGAGACCCGGCGCGCGGATTTTCCGAAATACCGCCGCGCGGCGGCATCGACACCGTAGGTGCCGGACCCCAGATAGACGCGATTGATATAGAGGGTGAATATCTGCTCCTTGGAGAAATTCGCCTCGAGCCAGAAGGCGAGCAGCAGTTCCTGCACCTTGCGCCGCAATGTGCGGTCGGGTTTCAGGAAGATGTTCTTGGCCAGCTGCTGCGTCAGGGTACTGCCGCCCTGGCGGACCCGCCCGGCCCGGAGGTTGGCGACGATCGCCCGCGCGAGGGCCATTGGATCGAACCCTAAATGCTCGAAAAAACGGCGATCTTCGGTCGCAACGATTGCCTGGACCAGATACGGCGGCACATCCGCGAGCCGCAGCGGGTCGCCGTACAGATCGCCATAGGTCGCGATTTCCCGCCTGTCGGCATCGGTCAGGGTAATGCTTGCCTTGCGGGCGGGAATGTCGAGATTGTCGATATCCGGCAGGTCATAAGCGTACCATGCGACCACCGCACCAAGCGCGACGCCGCCCCAGATGGCCAGAACCAGGGACCACTTCGCCGCCCCTATAATAAGACGGGACCGCCGCGACCGCGCCTGCCCTGCGGCCGGTTTCTTCGGCGCTCCCCGCCCTGTACCGGATCCACCCCCGGATTTACCTGCCGACTTCCCGCCGCCCGAACCGGAACCGCGGCCGCCCGGCGCGGCCTTCGAAGCACGCTTTGCGGTCGATTTCGAAGATGCCTTTACAGGGGACCTGTTCGCGGCTGCCCGACGCGGCGCCTTTGGTGTCTTCCGTTTTTTATCGGCCATATCGCTATATGTAGTAGACTAGGGGGTACATCAATCCACTTCACCAATGTGGCGACATCAAGGCGACATGCCCGGCAGCGAATTCGACTCCAAATCCGACATCCTTGTACGTCCGGCCCGGCGCGAAGACGCCGACCACGTCGCACGCATGGCGCGGGCGCTCAGCGTGTCGGACGGGGGCCGTATTTCCCGGTTTTCCGCAGACGCTTTTCTGCGGGACGGGTTCGGCGACCGCCCGGCCTTTGACGCGATGATCGCCGAACGCAGCGGCGTCATCGCCGGATATGCGGTTTATTACTGGGGATATGACAGCGACAGCGCAACGCGGGGGATCTATCTCGCGGACCTGTATGTCGACGAATCCTGCCGGCGGAGCGGCGTCGGCACGGCGCTGATGACCGGCGTTTCGCGTCACACGCGTGACCAGGGCTCCCGCTGGATTTTCTGGTCGGTCCTCAAGCGGAACAAAGCTGCGCGGAAATTCTACCGTCATCTCGCACCCGAACTGAAGGACGTCGCCATCTGTGCCGCTTTCGGTACAAGCTTCGACCGCCTTGCCGAACTGGACTGAACGGCACCGGTCGCGCCTGTGTTTATCGCGGCGGGCATGCGAACGCCGGATCAAACGTCGAGATTGACCACCTTGAGCGCATTGTCCTGGATAAAATCGCGGCGCGGCTCCACGACATCCCCCATCAGGGTCGAGAACACCTCTTCGGCCTGATCAGCATGTTCGATACCGACCCGCAGCAACGTCCGCACCTCGGGATCGAGCGTTGTTTCCCAGAGCTGTTCCGGGTTCATTTCGCCCAGGCCTTTGTAGCGCTGGACACTGACACCCTTTCGCCCGAGCGCGATGATGGCATCGAACATTTCGACCGGGCCGGTGATCCGCCTCTCAAAATCCTTGGCGGTCAGCACTGCCGGCCGCGCATAGAGCGTCTGCAGTTCCGGCGCCATTTCGTCCAGCCGCCGCGCTTCGCTGGACCGCAGCAGCGCGCCGTCGATCACCTGGCGCTCCGTGACGCCACGGCGCGTGCGGACGAAGGCAATGCCGCCGCTCGGCATGATTTCCGCTCCCCAGCCCCGGTCGGCGGGCTCAGCCAGGCCGTCGAGACGACGGGCCAGCGCATCCGCCACCAGCTGGGACTGTTCCTCGGAATCCAGCAATATCTGGTTGAACGCGCCGAGTACCGCAGCCTGTTCGGCGACTTCCGCATTGGTCAGCTTGGACGACATCGGCGCCAGCAGGAGCTTCGCTCTCTGCGCCTGTTTGATGCGGTCGTAAAGATCCTTGCCGCCGATCTGCGCGCCGTCGCTGATGGTGAGAACTGCGTCCCTGAGGCCCGCCTGGATCAGGTATTCCTCCATCTCCGGATCGTCTTTAAGGTATTGTTCGCTCTCGCCCTTTTTGGCCCGGTAGAGGGGCGGCTGGGCAATGAAAAGATAGCCGCGTTCGATTATTTCCGGCATCTGGCGGTAAAAAAACGTCAGCAGAAGCGTGCGGATGTGGCTGCCGTCGACATCGGCGTCCGTCATGATGATGATCTTGTGATAGCGGGCTTTTTCAATGTTGAAATCTTCCGCCCCGATCCCGGCGCCCAGCGCCGTGATCAGCGTGCCGAGTTCGGCCGAGGACAGAACCTTGTCGAACCGGGCGCGTTCCACATTCAGGATTTTGCCGCGAAGCGGCAGCACGGCCTGGTTCTTCCGGTTCCGCGCCTGCTTGGCGGAACCGCCGGCCGAATCGCCCTCGACGATGAACAGTTCGGATTTCGACGGGTCGCGTTCCTGGCAGTCGGCGAGCTTGCCCGGCAGGGACGATATGTCGAGCGCTCCCTTGCGTCGGGTCAGGTCGCGCGCCTTGCGGGCGGCTTCGCGGGCAACGGCGGCCTCGATGACCTTGCCGATCACCTTTTTCGCTTCGTTCGGATGCTCCTCGAACCACTGGCCGATTTTTTCGGTCGCGATGCTTTCCACGATCGGGCGCACTTCCGACGACACCAGCTTGTCCTTCGTCTGGGACGAGAATTTCGGGTCGGGCACCTTGACCGACAGCACACAGGTCAGACCTTCGCGGGCATCGTCGCCCGACAGTGAAATTTTAGCCTTCTTGGCGATACCGCTGTCATTGGCATAACCGTTCACGGTGCGGGTCAGGGCCGCCCGGAAACCGGCCAGGTGGGTGCCGCCGTCGGATTGCGGAATGGTGTTGGTGAAACACAGCATGGTTTCGTGATAGCTGTCGGACCATTCAAGGGCGATATCGACGCTCAGCCCTTCATGTTCGCCGAATATCACGATCGGCGCTTCGATCAGCGGCGTCTTGCTGCGATCGAGATGCTTGACGAAGGCTTCGATTCCGCCCTCGTATTCGAGAACGGTGACGACGGGCTCGACGCCGCGCGCATCGGTGAGCACCAGTCGGACGCCGGAATTCAGAAACGCCAGTTCGCGCAGCCGGTGTTCCAGCGTCGCAATGTTGAAGTCGATCATCGTGAAGGTTTCGGTCGAGGGCAGGAAGGTCACGGCAGTGCCCTTTTTCCCGTTGGAATCGCCGACGACCTCAAGCGGACCGTCGGCCTCGCCGTTGTGGAACCGGATGACATGTTCCTTGCCTTCGCGCCAGATACGCAGTTCCAGCCATTCCGAAAGGGCGTTCACGACAGAAACGCCGACACCGTGGAGTCCGCCGGAAACCTTGTAGGAGTTCTGGTCGAACTTACCGCCGGCATGGAGCTGGGTCATGATGACCTCGGCGGCGGATATCCCTTCTTCCTCGTGGATCTCGACCGGAATGCCGCGGCCGTCGTCGGTGACCGTCACGGAACCGTCGCCGTTCAGCGTCACCGTCACTTCGGAGCAATGCCCGGCGAGCGCTTCATCGATGCCGTTATCGACGACCTCGTAGACCATGTGGTGAAGACCGGAACCGTCATCGGTGTCGCCGATATACATGCCGGGGCGTTTACGCACGGCTTCAAGCCCCTTCAGGACCTGGATCGAACCGGCGCCGTAATCGCTTTCGGAGGTCTCGTGTATCGGTGTATCTGCTGGTGACGTCATACTGTCCTCAAACCCTGCGCACGGTGGCGCTTTCGACCTGGAAGTGCTGAGCCCGGTCGCCGAAATCCCGGAACAGTTCCCGGTCCGTACCGGTCATCCAGGCCTGCGCGCCGATCGCGCAGATTTCATCGAATAACGCAGCCCGACGATCGCCATCGAGATGCGCTGCAATTTCATCCATCAGCAACAGGGGCGCCGCCCCCCGGTCGAGCGATACCAGACGGGCATGCGCCAGAACGATGCTGATCAGCAGGGCTTTCTGTTCGCCCGTGGAACATCCTGCCGCCGGCCGGTTTTTCAGCAGATGGAATACCTCTATGTCCGACCGGTGCGGCCCGGCAAGCGCCCGCCCGGCTTCGCGGTCGGCATTGCGGGATGCCGCAAGGGCGTCGCGGAACCGATCCTCGGCTTCGAGCGCCGAACGGTCGTCGAGCCATTGTTCGGCATCGCCGACAAGTGTCACCGATGCTGCCGGAAACGGCCCGACGCCCATCTCGCAGGCGGCGGCAAGCCGCTGCACAAAGGCGCGCCGCGCCGCGGCGAGCGCCACGCCGCTTTCCGCCATCCGGTGTTCGAGCGCCGCGATCCAGGTACTGTCGGCGCGGCGCAGGCCCAGTTTGTCTTCGCGCAGCAGTCGGGTGCGTTCGCGCATGGCCTGTTCGTATTCGTTAAGCCGCGTCGTATGGGTCGGATCGAACACGGCCACCAGACGATCGAGAAAGCGGCGGCGGGCCGATGCGCCTTCCATGAACAGGCGGTCCATTTCCGGCACCAGCCAGACGGCCGCAAACACCTCGCCCAGCGCAGCCTGGCTACGGGCCGGCGCGCCGTTCATCCGCGCGACGCGGCGACCGCCATCCTCACCCTCTCCGGTGGCTTCGAATCCGGTCCCGATTTCCGCCGGGCCGGAAGCGGTGTCCAGCGTCGCCGCGACAGCCCAGTGCATCGCACCCTGAACCGCCTCGCCCGCATCGCTGCGGGTAATTTCGGAAAGCCGCGCCCCGCGCAGACCACGGCCCGGCGACAGGAACGAAATCGCTTCGAGCAAGTTGGTCTTGCCGGCCCCGTTGGCGCCGGTCAGGACAGTCGGCCGGATATCGGTGTCCAGCCGCAGGCTGTCATAGCTGCGGAAATTCGTCAGGGAGAGCCTGACAACCGCGCTGCGTTCCGGCGATGCCGGTTGCAGGGGAATATTTGCCAGGGCGCTATGCAATGACCGTACCGGCCGCGTCAGACGCGCATCGGCATAAGGACATACAGCGCACTGGTATCGCCCATGTCCTGCACCAGGGTCGGCGATGCGCCGTCGGACAACTGAAATTTCGCGTCATCGCCCTCAATCTGCTGGGTGATATCCAACAGGTATTTGGAATTGAACCCGATTTCCAGCGGACCGTCATTGTAATCGACATCCAGTTCCTCGCGCGCGCTGCCCGCTTCGGGACTTGTCGCGGTCAGGACCAGATTGCCGTTATCGAGCGTCAGCTTGATGGCCCGGGATTTTTCCGTGGAAATCGTGGAGACCAGGTCCACCGCCTTGACGAATTCGGTCCGCTTGACCTCCAGCGTCTTGTCGTTGCCGAACGGAATCACCCGGTCGTAATCGGGGAACGTGCCGTCGATCAGCTTGGACGTCAGCACGGCATCGGAAAACGCAAAACGGATTTTCGTTTCGGACAGGGCGATTTCGACATCGTCGTCGATTTCATCGATCAGCTTGCGGACCTCTGCAACCGCCTTGCGGGGCACGATGACACCGGGCATGCCGGTTGCGCCATCGGGCAGTCCGACCTCGACGCGGGCGAGCCGGTGACCGTCGGTCGCAACGATGCGCAGCACCGGCGCGCCGTCGGTTTCCGCGGCGTGGAAATACAGGCCGTTCAGATAATAGCGGGTTTCCTCGGTCGACATCGCAAATCGCGTGCGGTCGATCAGGCGGCGCAGCATATCGGCGGAAATCGTGAAACGGTGCGGCAGGTCGCCGTCGGACATCACCGGGAAATCCTCGCTCGGGAGCGTCGTCAGGCTGAGCTTGGAGCGGCCCGATTTTATTTCGAGCTGCCCCTGTTCGCCGCCGGAGCCGATTTCAACCTGCGACCCTTCGGGAAGCTTGCGGACGATATCGTAGAGCGTATGCGCGGGAACCGTGGTCGACCCGTCCTGCGTTACTTCCGCCGGCGTGCCTTCGACGATTGCCAGGTCCATGTCGGTTGCGGTCAGCCCGAGTTTTCCGCCAGTCGCCTGAAGCAGGACGTTAGACAGGATCGGAATCGTCGTACGCCGTTCGACGACACCCTGAACATGGGTGAGAGACCGGAGGAGAGTGCTGCGCTCGATGGTAAATTGCATGGCTTTTAATTGGCTTTCGCGCTGTTTAGGGCCATCAGGATGGCTTTCCGCCAGACGCGGACCCCGACGGGGAAGCGCGACGCGGCGGAAAAGCCTTGGAAAGACCGCAAATTATACCACAAGTCATTGAAATCCCAAGAGAACTCACAGATTCCCCTGCCGCGGGAAGACCCCCAAAAGACAAGCGTTATCAGGGGGTTACAGCGGCGGCTCCGAATGCCGCCAAATCCGGCGAATCAAACACGGCGGAATTCGCCGTCAGCGGCGGATTTCAGGCCTTTGAAGGACGGCAAACGGTCGCGCCAGCACCGCGGGCGGCACCCTGTTGCACAGGGCGCTGCCGGCCGGAATCAGCCCTCGAGCATGCGCCGCAACAGGTCCACGTCTTCGGCGAAATTCATGTCGAGCGTCCGCAGCTCTTCCACTTTCTTCACCGCATGCATGACCGTCGTATGATCGCGACCGCCGAACTTGCGGCCGATTTCCGGTAACGACCGCGACGTCAGCTGCTTCGACAGGTACATCGCCACCTGGCGCGGACGGGCCACGGCACGGGAACGACGCGCGGAATGCATGTCCGCCATACGGATGTTGAAATGTTCGGCGACCCGCTTCTGGATTTCCTCGATCGTGATCCGCCGGTCGCTGGCGCGCAGCAGGTCGTGCAGCACCTCCTGGCAGGATTCCAGCGTGATATCGCGGCCGATCAGCGACGAATGGGCGGAAACGCGGTTCAGCGCGCCCTCAAGCTCGCGCACGCTCGACGTGATCTTGTGCGCCAGGAATTCCAGCACCTTGTCCGGCACCACCGCTTCGAGCTCGTCCTTCTTGGCGTGCAGGATGCCGAGCCGAAGCTCATACGTGGTCGCATGAATATCGGCGACCAGCCCCCATCCGAGGCGGGACCGCAGGCGTTCTTCCATCCCTTCGAGATCCGACGGCGACTTGTCCGCCGACACGACGACCTGGCGGTTGTTGTCGACGAGGTCGTTGAACGTGTGGAAAAACTCTTCCTGGGTCGATTCCTTGCCGTTGATGAACTGAACGTCGTCGATCATCAGAACGTCGACGGACCGGAAGCGTTCCTTGAAAGCCATGGTATCCTGGAACCGGAGGGCCCGGATGAAGTGATACATGAACTTCTCGGCCGACAGGTAAACCACCTTGCGGTCCGGCTGATGTTCGCGGATATGCCAAGCGATGGCATGCATCAGATGGGTTTTGCCAAGCCCGACGCCGCCATAGAGAAACAGCGGATTATAGGTTGCGGTCGGCGAATCCGCGACGCGGCGCGCCGCTGCATAGGCAAGCTCGTTCGGCTTGCCGACGACGAAATTGTCGAACTTGAACCGGGGGTCGAGCGATGCGCTGACGTCCCCCTCGGCGCGTTCGGGGGCGACACGTACGCCTTCCGATGCGCGAACGCTGGATTCGGCGGGCGGCTTGGCGACTGCAGTGCCGCGCACATCCTCCTTGTCGGCGAGAACGAAGATATCGACATCCGAAACCGGGGAATTGCCGTCCGCCCAAAGCGCCGAGATCCGCTCGCCGTAATGATTTGCCACCCAGTCCCGCATAAACCGGGTCGGAACCGACAATTTGACCACGCCGTCGCAAAATTCGACGAGATTCAACGGCTTCAGCCAGCTTTTATAGGCCGAATCGCCGACTTCGGCGCGCAAAACCCCGCGAACACGTGTCCAGCGGGCGTTAATATCCTGACTTAATCCGTTTTCAGCCATCAGATCACCCCTGAATCCAGGGCAAACCATTGGCTTTCCAGCCATTGACCGAACCGCGATGCCGCTGGGAGTCCGGAGACCCCTCGAAGCCGTCGCTGATATTGTAGCAGGTCGCATAACCCGCCTGCGTCATCGCCATGGCGGCGGATTTGGACCGCGCGCCGGACCGGCACAGG
>TARA_R110000868_G_scaffold93789_4_pt1 | contig 12898 bp, 16 predicted proteins | sample TARA_R110000868 | Tara Oceans TARA_R110000868 (sample SAMEA4397489) | marine metagenome | biome: Polar Biome; feature: [SRF] surface water layer (ENVO:00010504); material: water (ENVO:00002006), including particulate matter (ENVO:01000060) such as... | depth 5 m | reverse complement strand
GGTCACGGCCGTGTCGACCTTCAAGGGACCGAAATTCACCATCATCATTGGCGGTTCCTATGGCGCCGGCAATTACGGCATGTGTGGCCGGGCCTATAGTCCGCGCTTTCTCTTCATGTGGCCCAATGCCCGCATTTCGGTGATGGGCGGCGAACAGGCTGCCGCCGTGCTGGCGACCGTCAAACGCGATTCGATGGAGCATCGCGGTGAGGACTGGCCGCTCGAGGATGAGGCGGCTTTCAAGGCGCCGATCCGCGAGAGCTATGAGGCCGAGGGCAATCCCTATTTCTCCACCGCGCGAATGTGGGATGACGGGATTATCGCCCCGTCCGACACCCGCCGTGTGCTCGGGCTGGCCCTGTCGGCAGCGCTCAATGCACCGATCGAGAAGACCACATTCGGCCTGTTCCGGATGTAGGCTGTGCTGGCTGCGGCTCCGTGCCACGCCGGTGAAACCGGCCGGCTTTGCTAGAGTGTGGGCGAGGAGACACGCCCATGCCCAAAACCGTTTGCGTCATCAATGGCCATCCCGATCCGGCCAAGGGGCATTTCGTCGAGGCGCTGGCCGATGCCTATGCCCACGGGGCCGGCGAGGGCGATCACACGGTCAGCCGGATCGATATTGCCAAACTGCCGATCGAGTTTCTGCGCAATGCCGCCGAGTTCGGCCGCCCGCCGGGCGACGCGATCATTGCCGAGCGCGCCAAGATCGCCGCGGCGGACCATATCGTGTTCGTCTATCCGCTCTGGATGGGGTCTATGCCCGCGATCGGGAAGGCTTTCCTCGAGCAAGTCAGCCGCGACGGATTTATGGCGGAGACGTCAGGTGAGGCCAATCAGATGCCGGTCCGGAAGATGACGGGCAAATCGGTCCGCCTGATCGTCACCATGGGCATGCCCGGCCTCGCCTATCGTTTCATCTTCGGAGCCCATAGCGTGAAAGCCGTCAAGCAGGGCATTTTCCGCATGGTCGGCTTCAAGCCCGTGCGGCACACGATTTTGGGCATGGTCGGGGCGACGGGGGCCAAGGGGCGGTCGAAGATGCTCGCCCGGGTGCGGGTAATGGGGCTGCGGGCCCGTTGACACCTCGCAGACCAGACTGATCCGCTGCGGTGGCGCGGGCGTATCCCTTCAGACACATGGAGTTTGAACCGATGCGATATTTGATGATTTCCGCGCTGCTGAGTTTGGGGACTGCCTCGGCGGCGTCCGCTGCCGATGAGCCGGCCCACACCGTGATTCGCTCCGAGGGGGCGATCGAGATCCGCGATTACGACGCGGTGATCGAGGCGCATGTCGAGGTTGAAGGCGACCGGCGCGGCGCCGTCAATGCCGGCTTCCGGCCTCTGGCAGGCTATATTTTCGGCGGCAACCAGTCTCGCGACCAGGACGGAGCCGAACAGATCGCGATGACGACGCCGGTTATCCAGTCAGCGTCGCAGCGCATTGCCATGACCGCACCGGTTACCCAGGAAGTCTCCGAGGATGGCGTCTGGCGCATTGCCTTCATCATGCCCGCACAATGGACGATGGAGACTTTGCCCGTGCCGGACAATGCCGAGGTTCGCCTGGTCGAAATTCCGGCACGCCGGATGGCGGCGATCCGATTTTCCGGACGCGCCCGTGACGCGGACATGGTGGAGAAGCAGGCTGAATTGCTCGAATTTCTCGCCGCCCATGACTATCGGGTGATCGGCGAGCCGCAATATGCCTATTACAACCCGCCCTGGACGCTGGGGCCTTTCCGGCGCAATGAAGTCATGGTCGAGGTTGAACGCTCTGATTGAAGGGCTCTTCAGGCGGGCCATCATCCCGCCAGCATTGTCGTGACAAGACCGGTCCCGTGCCTGTAGTCTTCCCCGGAATGCAGCACGCCAAGCCCGGGGGGATTGATATGGCAGAGTTTTTCCAGACGGTTCTGATATATGCCCGCGAGGGGTTTGCCGAGGTCAATGCCTTGCAGGGGCTCGTTATAGCCTTGATCGCAACCGTCCTGATGACGCGCTGGGCGCGTCTGCTGGTGATGGTCCTCGGGGCCGTGGTGGCGAATGTCGTGGTCGATGCCCTGCGCCCGGTCCTGTTCGACCAGGCCGCATTCAGGCTGCCGCCGGTGCTGGATGCCGCCTATTGGCACTATCTATTGCTCTTGTTCGCGGGCTTTCTGGTCGTGATCGGTATTATGTTTATGGTCAAACGGGTTGTGCTGAAAGGCTGATAGAATTCCCCTGAGAGGGGAAGAGGCTTTCCAAATCGTAAAATTGTGAACATCGTTAGCCTAATGGGCGCGTCTTGGGGTAAGGTAAGCGTCGTCATTCATGGCGGAGGGGAACGCAATATGGAATTCATGGAGCCGGTGATCGGCTATTTTAATCAAGGTCTCGACTTTTTCATGCCGGGGCTTCTGGCGTATGCAGGCGACGGCGCGGCCGTTAACTGGATGGCGCTGGGCATCCAGCTTGGCGTGATTGCACTCGTGCTGGCACTGCTGATGCGCGAAATTGGCGGGATCATCATTTTCACGGTGGTCGGTGTGGTCATTCACGTGATCGTCGATGTCGTGATGCCGATGGTCCGCGGCGGTGGTGGCGAAAGCTTTGATATCAACGCTTTCATCTCGCAATTCACGCAGATGGATTACCTGTTGTATCTGGGCGCCCTGGCGATCGGCTATTTCGTGGGCATCATCATTCTGTCCATTCTCAAAGGCCTGATTTTCCGCGGCGACTGATGCCGGCAGGATGACGGGTAGAAATTGGGGCTGCCGGCATTCGTGCCGGTGGCCCTTTTTTGTGCGCGTTCAGCGAAGCAGCGGCAATCCGCCCCTTGGCCCGCGCCCGCGCCGGGGCTAAGTCTGGTGGGTCAGTTTCGCAATGAGGAAATCCGATGAGCGACGCAGTCGTCCTGCTTGATGTCAGCCCTGCCGGTGTGGCCGTGGTCACGATCAACCGTCCCGAGAAGCATAATGCCTTCAATGCCGAGGTCATTGCGGCGCTGTCGGAAATCTTCGAGACCCTGCGCGCCAATCCGGGCAATGTCCGCATGGTGTTGCTGCGCGGGGCCGGGCCGAGCTTCTCCGCCGGCGCCGACCTGGAATGGATGCAATCGGCAGCCCATTTCGACGAGATCGATAACGAGCAGGACGCGATGGCCCTCGCCACCATGCTCAAACGTCTCTACGACCTGCCGCAAATGACCGTGGCGCTGGTGCAGGGCGCTGCCATGGGCGGCGGTGCCGGCCTGTTGGCGGCCTGTGATGTCGGTGTGGTGATGGCGGATGCCAAGATCCGCTTCTCTGAAGTCCGGCTCGGCCTGACGCCGGCGACGATCTCGCCCTATGTGATCCGCGCGATCGGCCCGAAATGGGCCCGGGCCCTGTTTGTCTCGGGCGAGAGCTTTGATGGCAATTTTGCCTATCATATGGGCCTGGCCCAATATGTCGTCGCGAATATGGAAGAGATGACGCAGATGGAAGAACATCTCGCCAAACTCGCTTTCGCCACGGCTCCCGGCGCCGTCGCCGATGCCAAGCAATTGGTTGATGATGTCGCTGGACGCGAGATCGATCACGGGCTGGCTGTTCACACCGCCAAGGCGATTGCCAAGCGCCGCGTGTCCGAAGAGGGCCGCGAGGGCCTTGTTGCCTTCCTCGAACGCCGCAAGCCGAGCTGGGTCGAATAGAAGCGCTCGCCGGGTGTTCCCGCTAGCCGATCCGCGTGCGTTCCTGCATGCCCGCCGTGAGGCATTGCGGCACTGGTTTGTGCGCGGGCCCTGGACCCAGGGCGTGTTCGAATTCGTCGCTTTTGGAATCAAGCAGGCGTGGGCCTGTCTGTTCGGCGGCTTGATGCTGGCCCTGCTGCTGGGGACTTATCTCTGGTACCCGCAAGGCTGGGCACTGGCGCGCTATGACTTCCTGACCCTGGCGGCGCTCTCGATCCAGATCATGCTGATCGCGACTCGCCTGGAAACCTGGGAGGAAGCGAAGGTGATCGCCGTCTTCCATGTCGTCGGGACGGTGATGGAGATTTTCAAGACCTATGCCGGAAGCTGGGAATATCCCGAGGCCAGCCTGCTGCGCATTGCCGGCGTGCCGCTCTTCACCGGATTCATGTATGCGGCGGTCGGATCCTATATTGCGCGGGTCTGGCGCATTTTCGATTTCCGCTTCGACCGCTTTCCGAAGATGTCCTGGCAAATCGCTTTGGCTGTCGCGGTTTACGTGAATTTCTTCGCCCATCACTACGGGCCGGATTTCCGCCTCTTCCTCTTCCTCGCGACCGGGGTCATCTATGGCCGCTGCGTCATCTGGTTCCGTCCCGATGCGGCCCACCGGCCCATGCCGCTTGTGGTCGGCTTCCTTCTGGTGGCGCTCTTCATCTGGTTCGCCGAGAATCTCGGCACGTTCGCCCGCGCCTGGGCCTATCCGGGTCAGGAGGCGGGCTGGCACATGGTCTCGCTGGCCAAGCTCGGCTCGTGGTATCTTCTGATGATCATCAGTTTCGTGCTGGTCGCAGCTGTGCAATACCGGCCAAAACCCGCCAACCCCGAATTGGATCGACCATGATCAAAACGCTCCTGATCGCCAATCGTGGCGAGATCGCCTGTCGAATCATGCGCACGGCGCAGGCGATGGGGATTCGCTGTGTCGCTGTCTATTCCGAAGCCGATGCCGACGCCTTGCATGTCCGCATGGCTGACGAAGCGGTTCTGATCGGCCCGGCGCCCGCGGCGGACAGCTATCTGCGTGCCGACAAAATCCTCGCGGCCGCGGCGCAAACCGGCGCCGACGCCATCCATCCCGGCTATGGTTTCCTGTCGGAGAATGCCGATTTTGCCGATGCCTGCGCGGAAAAGGGCATCATTTTCGTCGGCCCGTCAGCGGCCTCGATCCGCGCCATGGGGCTGAAGGACCGAGCCAAGGCCTTGATGGAGACCGCCGGTGTGCCGGTCACGCCCGGCTATCACGGCGAGAACCAGGACCCGGACCATCTCAGGGATGCCGCTGACGGCATCGGCTATCCGGTCCTGATCAAGGCTGTGGCTGGCGGCGGCGGCAAGGGCATGCGCAAGGTCGAGCGCGCGGCGGACTTCCTCGCCGATCTTGAGAGCTGCAAGCGCGAGGCGTCCAAGAGCTTTGGCGATGACCGGGTGCTGATCGAGAAATTCATCACCAATCCGCGCCACATCGAAGTCCAGGTTTTCGGCGATAGCCGCGGCCGTGTCGTGCACATGTATGAGCGCGACTGCTCGCTGCAGCGCCGACACCAGAAGGTGATCGAGGAAGCGCCGGCGCCGGGCATGACGCCCGCCGTGCGCACCGCCATGTGTTCGGCTGCAATCAATGCGGCCAAGGCCGTCGACTATGTTGGTGCCGGGACCGTGGAATTCATCGTCGACGGGTCGGGCCCGCTGCGCGAGGACGGCTTCTTCTTCATGGAGATGAATACGCGCCTGCAGGTCGAGCATCCGGTGACGGAGATGATCACGGGGCTCGATCTGGTCGAGCTGCAGCTGAAAGTCGCGGCCGGTGGTTCAGTCCCGGAACAGGACATGATCGGCCTGCACGGCCATGCGATCGAGGCGCGGCTCTATGCCGAGGACCCGGTCAATGGCTTCCTGCCCTCGATCGGTATGTTGCACCGGCTGAGCCTGCCCGGCGACAGTCATGACGAACGCGTCGAGACCGGGGTCGAAGAGGGCGGTGAAGTCTCGCTCCATTATGATCCGATGATCGCCAAGCTGGTCGCCCACGGCGAGAGCCGGCATGAGGCGGCGCTGCGGCTGGCCGGCATGCTCGATACGCTTGTGGTCTGGCCGGTGAAGACCAATGCGGGCTTCCTGCGCCGGGCCGTGTTGCATCCTGATTTCCTCGAAGCGCGGCTGAATACCGGCTTCATCGAGACGCATATCGACGCGCTGGTGCCGTCTGCCCTCGATCTGGCCGATGCCGGATTTGCCGTGCTCGGCGCGCTGGATTTGCGGCCGCTCCTGGCGGATCTGTCCGATCCGTTCGACGTCGCCGATGGCTGGCGGATGAATGCCACGCCGCGTATTTCGCATCGCTTTGAGCTCGATGGCAATCTGGTCGATGTCTCGCTTCTGATCGAGGGCGACCGGCTGCATGTCCGGGCCGGCGGCGAAAGCCTGCAGCTCGAGGGGCTGGAGATCGAGGCGCTCGATGAGGGCTACCTGTTTGCCGCCGATTGCGGCGGTGAGGGGGTCACGGCCGAGTTTGAGCCGATGGAGCAGGGCTGTCTTGTCTCGTCCCGCGGGCGCACCAGCTTCTTCGCGCTGTCCCACCCTGACGCGGCTGTCGATGCGCTGGAAGCGGGCGATACGATCAAGGCGCCGATGCCGGGCAAGGTCCTGGCGGTGCATGTGAGCGCCGGCGCTGATGTTGTCAAAGGGCAGGCGCTGGTCGTGCTTGAGGCGATGAAAATGGAACATGCGCTTGTGGCGCCGCGCGATGGCAGCCTCGCCGAAGTGCGGGTCGAGGCTGGCGCCCAGGTTGCCGAGGGCGATGTTCTGGTCCTGCTGCACGAATTGGACGCTGCGGCGGACTGAATTCCCGCCTGACGCGAAACTGGCATCAATCCTGCTCATCAAGAGACAGAGCAGAGGGAGCCGGTTCAATGCGTGACACTTTCATGGAGCGATTTTCCAGCAATTGGTCAGTCGAGGCGCGGCAGAAATTCCGTAGCGAGCCGGTCACCGTCCGCCATAATTACCACGAGCATCACCTGTTTTCGGACATGGCACTGGCCGCACTGATCGAACGGCATCCGCGCGAGCTGATCGATTTCTGCACCATGGGCGATGACGCCACCGACCATGACAGCTGGCGCGCCGGCGATCCCGGTGCGTTGTCGGGCATGGAATTGATTGATGCGGTGCGTCGCGGCAAGCTGTGGCTCAATCTGCGCCATGCCATGGATCTGGACGCGCAATACCGGCCCATTTTCGAGGCCATGCTGGCCGACATGAAGCGCGCCAGTCCCGGCTTCAAGCCCTTTATGGCCGAGGCCGGCATCCTGATTTCCTCGCCGTCTGCGCAGGTCTTTCTGCATTCGGATGCCTCGGAAACCATGCTTTGGCATATGCGCGGCGTGAAGCGTTTCCGCGTCTATCCGCCCAAACTGCCTTATCTCAATACCGATGATGTCGAGGCGATGCTGCATCATGACAAGACCGAGGACATCCCCTTCAACCCGGCCTGGGACAAGGATGCCTTCACCCTCGACCTGCATCCCGGCATGGCCGTCAATTGGCCGCTGCACGCCCCGCACCGGATCGAGAACCAGTCGGGGATCAATGTCTCGGTCCCGTTCGAGATCTCGACCGCCAGATCACGCCGGCAGAATGCCGTGCTGTACGCGAATGGTGTGCTGCGCCGCCGATTGGGCTGGGTGCCGAAATCGACCCGGACTGACGGGCTGGTTGCGCTGGCCAAACAGGCATTGACGGCGGCGGTGAAGTTGCAGCTCAAATATTTCGGCGCGCCGGACAGGCCGATGCCCAAGAGCGAGACAACCTTCGACATCGACCCGGCCGCACCTGACGGCTTTATCGACCGGCAGGCCGCCTAGAGCATTTTCAGCGAAAGTGGGAACCGGTTTTGCGGTTCGAAAATGCGAAAATACAAAAAAACTAGAGCATTCTCATTGACCTCGAATTCAATGAAAATGCTCTAGCTTCCGGCATCAGGCCCGGGGTTTTTGCAGCGCCGGATTGAGCATGAGCAGGATGAGCAAGGCCGATCCGATTGTCAGCGTGATATAGCCCGTTGGTGCATCGAAGTAGGGATTGCCGATAATCGACGTCCAGCCAATGATGTGAACCAGGATGCTGCTCACCAGCAGGGACAGGGTCCAGCCCGGTGCGCGGTGGTGCGTGTACAGCATGGCGGTGATCAGACCGCAGCGCAGGATCGGCGCGATGATGGCGGGCAGCGGCGTTTCCTGGACCATCACCCGGACACGTTCGGGGTCTACGGTAAAAGCGTCCGCACCTGCCCAGACCAGTGCGATCTGCAGTGTGAAGAAGAGCGGCAGGATAAGCTGGGCCAGCAGTAATGCCGTGAAAAGATGGCGGGCGAAGCGCGTCAGACCGGGCTGTGCGGAGGGTTGCATGGGCGTTTCTTGGCCTGAAGTTGATCGTGTGCACAGCATCTGGCTGTCCGGAGCCATTAGCAAGCATTCATGCGCAAGCCTTTGACCGGGGTGTGGATTCACCTTAGATCCCGGGCATGGCGATCCACCTGATAAAACTCTGTGTTGGCGTGAAGGAAGTTGATCAGCTCGAGGCTTCGATCCAGCGCGAAATGGCGGCGCGGCGCGCGGCCGGTGAGCCGGAAGTCACGATGCATGTGACGCGCATGATGCCGTCGCGCAAGGATGAGGTTGAGGCCGGCGGTTCGCTCTACTGGGTCATCAATGGCGCGGTGCAATGCCGGTCCGAGATCATCGCGCTGGAACAGGTCCAGGGTGAGGACGGGATCAAGCGCTGCGCCATCATCATGTCGCCGCAAGTCATCCGGACAGCGCCGTCGCCGAAGCGGCCATTTCAGGGCTGGCGCTATCTCAAGGCCGAAGATGCCCCGCGTGACCTCTCAGGCCCCGGTGAGGGCGGTGCAGGGCTTCCCGACGAGCTCCGGGCCAGGCTGATGGAAATCGGCGCCTGGTAGCGTCTATTCCGCGCTGTCGGGCAGGCGGATCTCATACAGGACCGGCCATAGCTTGCCCGTCACATAGATCTGGCCGGTCTCACGATTCCAGGCAATGCCATTGGCGACCGCATCGCGCGGATCGGCCAGGCCGGCGGGGAGCAAGCCTGTCAGGTCGACAAGGCCGGTGACAATGCCGGTTTGCGGATCGATGCGTACGATACTGCTGGTCTGCCAGATATTGGCCCAGATTTCGGTCCCGACCCATTCCAGCTCATTGATCCGCCGGACCGGACGTCCGTTGAGCGTGACGTCGAGCGTGCCGGTCAATTCCATGGTTTCCGGGTCAAGAAAACGCAATTGCGGCGAGCCGTCGCTGAGGATGAGGCGCGTGCCGTCCGTCGTCAGGCCCCAGCCTTCCCCGGCATAGCTGAACTGGTCGATCAATTCGAAACTGTCAGCGTCAAACACCATACCTGTCTGCGACAGCCAGCTGAGCATATAGATCGCGTCGCCAATCCGGGCGCTGCCCTCGCCGAAAACGGGCGGGTTGATATCGACTTGCTGCACGACATTGCCGGATTCCAGCTCGACGCGGCGCAGGCTGGACTGCCCGACCTGACCCGTGCTCTCGAACAAGACGCCGTCATGGATGAACAGGCCCTGGGTGAAGGCGGCTTCGTCATGCGGATAGGTGGCGACGAGCTCGGCCTGCTGCACCTGGGGACGCGCCGGCTGGGCACAGGCGATCAGCGGGGCGGCCAGCCAGGCCAGCAGGGCCAGCGGGAGTTGGGTTTTCATGTCACAGCGTCCAGATCGCGTTTCGAGTGATCAGCTTAGCGCCAATTCGGGCGTCAGGAAGGCGTGGCTGCACAATTATCGATCAGCCTTGTCTGGCCGAGACGGACGGCGGCCAGCACCCGCGCGGGCACGCCCAGCCGGCCTTCGCCCAGCTCTGCCAGGCTGCCCGCACAACGCACCTCCACATAGTCGACGCCATCAAAACCGGCCTGGCAGGCGTCAAGCGCTGCCTGACGGGCCTGCGCAATGCTCTGGCCGTCGGCGAGAGCCGCCGCGCACAGTTTGAGGATCTGATTGAGCTGGCCGGCGCGCTGGCGGTCTTCGGCGTTGAGATAGGCATTGCGCGAAGACAGGGCGAGGCCGTCACGCTCGCGCACGGTCTCGCCGGCGATGATGTCGACCCCCAGGTCGAGATCGCGCGCCAGCTGCCGGATCACCAGCAATTGCTGGTAATCCTTTTCGCCAAACACCGCGACATCGGGCCGGACCTGGTTGAGCAGTTTGGCGACAACCGTGGCCACGCCATTGAAGAAATGCGGCCGCGCATCGCTCTCCAGGCCGAGGGCGGGGCCGGTCATCGAGATCGTGGTGGCAAAACCTTCCGGATAGATGACTTCGGTGGTCGGCAGGTAGACGAGGTCGCATCTGGCCTCGGTCAGCTTTTGCGAATCCTCAATTACGCTGCGCGGATAGGCCTCGAAATCCTCGCCCGGTGCGAATTGGGCCGGATTGACATAAATGCTGGCGACCACCCGGTCGCACTGGGCCTTGGCCAGCTGCACAAGCGCAAGATGCCCCTGGTGCAGGGCGCCCATGGTTGGCACGAAGCCGACACTCAGCCCGTCGCCGCGCCAGCTGCGAACGCGGGCGCGCAGGGCGGAAAGCGTGGTGGCATGGGGGATTTGAAGGTTGAGCATGGAGATACCGGAAAACTGTCGGCCATCGGCATAATCATAAGCGATGAGGGAGGCAAGCGCGCCGACTCGGTCTAGACGGAGTCGCATGAAAACCCTGCGACGTCTTCTCGCCTCCATGGCGCTTGTGTCCGGGCTCGCCGCATGCGCCACGACGGCCGATGCGCCGGAAGCCCGGGTCTCCCTGCCGCCGGTCGCCGAGACCGAAAATGCCCGGATCGCCGAGATCACGGCGCGCGAGCTGGATCGCCGCGCCCGCCATGAGCCGGACAGTCTGGCGGAAGTGGCGCCGCAATTGCGCGCGCTTGCCCTGGCGCTGGCCGGCCCGCCACCGCAGGCGGCTCAGACCGTGCCAGGCCGACAGCCGATGTCTGGCGCGCCGGAGGCGATGCTGACCGCGCCGAGCTTGTGGCATGGCATTCATCTCGCGTCCTACAGGACGATGGCGAACAGCGTCGCCGGCTGGGCTGAATTGCAGGCGCGCTTCCCCGGTCTGCTCGCCGATCGCGAGGCTCGTATCGAGGCGGTGACGATTCCGGAGCGGGGCGAATTCCTGCGCCTGCAAGCGGGGCCCTATGATACGCTGGCGGCGGCGCGCGCCGCTTGTGCCGTGATGACTGGTGCCGGTGAATATTGCCTGCCGGTTGACTTTTCCGGTCGACCACTGGCCGATGCCGGCCCGGCCCCTTCGCGCTGACAGCCGGCACTGACAGTCTTGCCTGCTTGAACTTGTGTCGCGTTGCAGGCGCGCGGACTAGGCTACTGAAACGATGACAACACATTCTGCTTTCAAACTTCCCGCACGCCCGGTCGGCCGCGTCCGCGATGGCGTCGCCGAGGCGCATCTCATTGTCGTTGGCAATGAGAAGGGCGGCGCGGGCAAGTCGACTGTGGCCATGCATCTGGCCGTGGCGCTTATGCGAATGGGCAAGCGGGTCGGCGCGATCGATCTGGATCTGCGCCAGCGCAGCTTTTCGCGCTATCTCGGCAATCGCAATGCCTGGTGTGAGAAACATGGCGTCGAGCTGCCGCGCGTCAGCGAGATTGCCGTGGCGCCCAGCGCCCAACGTGATCTGGACATCGCCGAGGTGGAGGAGACCGAGCGCTTCTCCCATGCCCTGAGCGACCTCAAGGCGCGCACCGATTTCATCGTGATTGACGCCCCCGGGGCTGACACCCTGTATTCGCGCCTGGCTCATTCGGCTGCCGATACCATCGTCACGCCGGTCAATGACAGCTTTGTCGATTTCGACCTGCTCGCCGAGATCGATCCGGACACATTCCAGGTCGGACGTCCCAGTGTTTACAGTGAGATGGTCTGGGAATGCCGCAAGCGCAAGGCTGCGCTGGAACGGCGTTCGATCGACTGGGTCGTGATGCGCAACCGGGTCTCGATGCTCGATGCACGCAATAAGCGGCGTGTCGGCGAAGGCCTGAAAATGCTGTCGCAACGGATCGGTTTCCGGCTCGCGCCGGGCTTTGCCGAACGCGTGATCTACCGCGAACTTTTTCCGCTCGGCCTGACGCTGCTGGACCTGACCGAAAGCGGCTCGACCCTGCCTTTCACCATGAGCCATGTCGCAGCCCGCCAGGAATTGCGGGACCTCCTCATCGTGCTGAAACTATCCGGGCTTGAGGGACAGGCCATCCCCTTCTGACATGGCGGCACTCTTTCTCGGATTTCTCGCCCTCGCAGGCTTTCTCGGCGCCGCCTGGTGGTTTTCAAGGCAGAAGACGGCGCAGGCGGCCCGCCTGGTCCGTATGCTGCTCGGCGGAGGTGCGGTACTGGCTGGTGCCTTGTTGACCTTGCGCGGTGCGATGGCGCTGGGGGTGCCGATCGGCCTGTTCGGGCTTGGCATGCTTGGCATCGCCTATAGCGGGCCCGGGCAGAACGGGACGTCCGGCAGCTCGCCGCCGCAATCAGGTGGCAGCATGAGTCTGGACGAAGCGCGTGAAATTCTCTCGGTCGGCCCTGGGGCGACGCGTGAGGAGATCCGCCAGGCCCATCGTAACCTGATGAAGAAGCTGCATCCGGATACCGGTGGCGGTTCGGCGGCGCTGGCCCGCCAGGTCCAGGACGCGCGCGACCTCCTGCTGGCGGCCCTGAACGATCAGGATTGATCTGACCCGGAACGGGTTTATTTGATCTGGACACGAAAAGGTTGTATTGCTGCTGCCCGGGTTGGGAGTGAGGGCCATGAAACCTTCAGGCGGGAACGGCCACAGGCGCAAGGCAAAACAGCGTGACCTGTTCGGACGGAGCCCCCGCGTCGAGGCCGGTAGAGACCCGGCGATGAGCCTGATTGCACTGGATTTGCGAGAAATGAGCGAACGGGCGCTGCGGGCCGGACTGGGCCGTTCCAGCAGTTTGATCGAGGTCGCGGCGCTGATGGTCGAGCTCGAGGGTTCGGTCATGCATCAGGATGACTGATTGGCCTGCAAAAGTCCGCCCGGCAAAATACTGACCTCCCCGGCCATTTCCAGTTCCAGGATTATAGCGCCGATATTCCCCGCGGGGATCGCC
>TARA_R110000868_G_scaffold258628_3_pt1 | contig 12902 bp, 10 predicted proteins | sample TARA_R110000868 | Tara Oceans TARA_R110000868 (sample SAMEA4397489) | marine metagenome | biome: Polar Biome; feature: [SRF] surface water layer (ENVO:00010504); material: water (ENVO:00002006), including particulate matter (ENVO:01000060) such as... | depth 5 m | reverse complement strand
AAAAATAGTACTAGTTCTATTTATTGGTCTCTTAGGTTTTGGCCTGACCGCTCAAGAAAATGTAGCGAAAATTAATTTTAAAACGGAAACTGTTGATTATGGAGAAATCGCTAAAGGAAGCGATGGCGTAAGGGTATTTGAATTCACAAATACAGGTGATGCCCCACTGGTTATAAGTAAAGTAAGCTCTAGTTGTGGATGTACCATTCCAAAAAAACCGGATGCTCCAATCTTACCAGGTAAAACAGGGGAGATACAAGTAAAATATGACACAAACAGGGTAGGTCCCATCGCGAAGGCAATTACTGTAATTTCCAATGCTGACACCCCTACGAAAGTTTTAAAAATTAAAGGAAAGGTTTTACCGGTAGAAGGTAAATAACAACTTCCTTAAAAAATTATTAGCTTGTTGAATACTGACTTAAGTATTCAACAAGCTTTTTTTATTTAAAAACGTCTTTGAGGAGATAGGTAAGCAACATATCCTTTTGGTAACGTTCTATTAAAATCTTGACCCTTTTTCCTTCTTTCTCATTAAGCATATGCAAGATTTGTTGAAGCTTGTAATGGTGGACCTTTTTACCATTGACGGCGAGAATAATATCGCCTTCCTGCAAACCTGCCTCATGACCTGGACTTCCTGCCCGTATTCCAGATACTATTATCTCGGGAACTACACTTAATCTAGTTCTATTCTCAAAGAGTAGTTGCACATTCCCAAAGGATTTTCCATCATCCTTCAGCATTACACCCCTAGCATCTGCCAGGCTTTCAGAAATATAGCGAACACCATTATGTTGAAGATCTATACCACTCAAATTAAAATCGAACGGGTGTTTAAAAAGCGAATTTTTACGCAAACTAAGTGTGCGACCACCGTAATTGAATACCAGGGTAAATCTTTTTAGGACCTCTCCGCCCACACTACCATTTCTATCCCCTAAGGAGGTAATGGAGTTAAAATATTGCATATCCGGAAATGCAACCTTTGCGTCCTTTAATTGAAAACTACCCAAACTAATTCCCTCAATTTTAGACCTCTTTCCAAAAATGCTGCCACTAAGTCCTTGACCTAGAAAATCCTCGTAATTATTTTTGGGGACACCCAACCCCTTTTCAATATCTTCAAAAAGCCAAATGGCGTCAGAACTTCCGGAGTCTATTAACAATTTAACAGGAATACTGACCTTATTTTTCATAAATACATTCCCCTGTAGATAGGCTTTGTTATGAACAATATGCAGAGGAAGTGTTTGCGCGCTGGTGTTGGTTTTGCCTCTATACAATTTAGGGGAATGTAGCTTTAGGTATTTGGAAGTATAATTTACTTCCACAACAAAATCCCTAAATAGGTCATACCCAATAATTCCATGCACCGGTAAACCTAGTCTTGGGGAAAGATTAAGCTCCTTATCCATGACCACGTATAGCAATTGATCACTATTGACCGCTTTCCCAATTTTAAAAACATTACCGCTGGAACTCAGAGCTTCAATGGGATCGCCATCTCCGAGACCTTTTATGGCAATTTCCGATACATTGTTTATTTGAATGGAATCCTTATCCGATAAATTAAAAAGTATGGGCTTGTTGACCCCTGTGTCCAAAATAAATGAAAGATTGGTCCCATTTACCTCTACTGGGACAATAATGAGATTATTGACCAGTTTAAACTTTACCTTTTGATACTTTTCACCTGTTGGCAATTCGTAAATTTGGGAAAACAATAAAACCGGACAACACCATATAAGAAAAACCATGTGTCTTAAAAAAGTCATCATTTTTCCGTTTTCTAGTAACCTATTCCCTTAAATTTACAAACAATAATTTATGCAGCCGAAGGATTTAACAAATTAATATGGAATCAAATAGGGCTGTTTTATTGTTTTGTCCATATTGATTTCCCATTTTTGCTTAAAATTACAACTCATATGCCATCAATTTCAAGGAGAGGGGCAGCAATGCCGGAATCTCCCATTAGAAAATTAGTGCCTTTTGCTGAGGCTGCCATTAAAAGAGGAATTAAAATAATCCACTTAAATATTGGCCAGCCAGATATAAAGACCCCTAAAATTGCCTTGGATGCCGTTAAAAACAATACCCTAGAGGTATTGTCCTATAGCCGAACCGAAGGCGCTGAAACCTATAGGGAAAAAATAGCCGGATATTACGCCAAGAACAACATACATGTCGCCGCCGACGATATTATAGTCACCACAGGTGGCTCCGAAGCCCTTTTCTTTTCAATGGGAACTATAGCGGACAGTGGCGATGAAATTATTATCCCGGAACCCTTTTATGCCAATTATAATGGGTTTGCCAGTGAAACCGGAGTAAAGGTAGTCCCTATCGTTTCACATATCGAGAATAATTTTGCATTACCTCCCATTGAAGAATTTGAAAAATTAATTACGCCCAGAACAAAAGCCATATTAATATGCAATCCTGGAAATCCAACTGGGTATTTATACAGTAGGGAAGAAATTAAAAAACTGGCGGACATTGTAAAAAAACACAACCTCTTTTTGGTTGCTGATGAGGTGTACAGGGAATTTACCTATGACAACAGGGAACATTATTCCATATTACAGGAAAGTGGCCTGGCGGAAAATGCCATTATTGTTGATTCGGTTTCAAAACGATATAGTATGTGCGGGGCCAGAATTGGGTACTTGGTATCCAAAAACAAGGAAGTAATCCAGACTGCCCTAAAATTTGGTCAGGCGCGCCTATCGCCGCCAACCTATGCCCAGATTGCAAGTGAAGCTGCCTTGGACACCCCACAGAGCTATTTTGATGACGTAAAAACCGAATACGAGGAAAGAAGGAACGTCCTGATCTCTGAGCTTAGCAAAATCGAGGGCGCTGTAGTGGCCAAGCCCCAAGGTGCTTTTTATTGTATAGTAGAACTTCCGATAGACAATGCCGACACTTTTGCCAAATGGTTGCTGGAAGATTACAATTTGGATGGGGAGACTGTAATGGTAGCTCCAGCCGCAGGTTTCTATGCCACGGAAGGTTTGGGCACGAACCAGATCAGAATAGCCTATGTATTGAAAAAGGAGGAGCTAAAAAGAGCCGTTCACATTCTTAAGGAAGCCTTAAAGGTTTACGCCCATTAATGGAAATACAAAAAGACATATCCCTTAAAAAATATAATACTTTTGGAATAGATGCAAAGGCTAAATTCTTTTGCGAAATAAAATCGATCGAAGGGCTTAAAAAAATACTGGAGCTCAAGGATTACCCCCATCTTTTTGTACTTGGGGGGGGAAGTAATATGTTGATCACCAAAGATTTGGACAGTCTGGTAATCTATATCAACATAAAAGGTATTGAGATAGTTAGGGAAAATTCGGACGAGGTAGTTATAAAGGTCAATGCTGGTGAAAATTGGCATCAAATGGTGTTGTGGACCTTGGATAAAAACTACGGTGGACTGGAAAATTTATCCCTAATACCAGGAAACACCGGTACAGCACCAATTCAGAACATAGGCGCCTATGGGGTTGAACTCAAGGATACCTTTGTAAGTTGCGAGGCCATGGAAATAGCCACCCAAAAACTTAAGACCTTCTCCAAGGAAGATTGTAGGTTTGGATATCGGGATTCTTATTTTAAGAATGAAGGCCTTGGGAAATATATAATCACTTCCGTAAATTTTAAATTGTCCAAAAGGAACCACAATCTAAACATTGGCTATGGGGCCATTGTTACGGAGTTGGAGAATAATGGCGTCACCGATCCCGGTATTAGGGACGTATCCAATGCGGTCATTGCTATCAGAAAAAGTAAGTTGCCAGACCCCAAAGAATTGGGCAACAGTGGAAGTTTCTTCAAAAATCCCGTAGTAAGCAAGCAAGAATTCGATAAATTTACCAAGATATACCCAGACGCCCCCTTCTATACGGTCTCTGAAAATGAATATAAGATTCCCGCAGGTTGGCTAATAGAGCAATGTGGATTTAAAGGAAAGCGATTTGGAGATGCCGGAGTGCATAAGTACCAGGCACTGGTATTGGTTAATTACGGCAATGCAACAGGTAAGGAGATAATTGATCTTGCTGAAAAGATTATAGAAAGCGTACAGGAAAGGTTCGGAATTGGAATTACGCCTGAAGTCAATATCATAAAATAGCCCCTGACATATTAATGACAGGGGCTATACCAAACCAAACTAACCAAAAATTAAATGCACAGTTACCAGCTGTCCATTTATCCAATTAAAACGCTAAGTATAACAATCAATTTTATAATTTAGCGTTTGTGTATATACGAGGAGAATTACGGTATTGGATGATTGCCATGAAACTTTTTTTTGAGAACACAACTATTATATGAGCATACTACTGGAAAATCATATTGTTGAGCTCCTCCAGGAGAGAAACGACAAGGCCATTTCACTCTTATACGAACACTATGGGGACACCTTATACGGCGTTGCCTACAAGGTTGTGCGCGATGAGGACCTGGCGCAGGACGTGGTACAGGAAAGTTTTGTTAAAATCTGGAAAAAATCGGATTCCTACGACCCTACAAAAGCAAAATTATTCACTTGGCTTTTTAGGATTACCCGCAATACGGCAATAGATAAATTAAGAAGTGCGAATAACAAATCCGACAAAGAAATCCAAATGGATGTTTCCGACGTATATAAACTAGGAACTGAAGGAATAATTCCTGAGTTGATGGACGTTCAGGATAATTTGGATAAAATAGATTCCAAATATCAAATTGTATTGGACGCCTTATTTTTTCAAGGAATGACCCAACAGGAGGCGAGCGATGAATTGGACATTCCGTTAGGCACTATTAAATCGAGATTAAAAATAGGACTAAGGGAATTAAAGAAAATATATGGTTCAAGCATGGTGCTCGCACTTTTACTAAGTTTATTTATGAATTAAAGCACATAGTTGATAAGAAAAAGGCCAACAATCCAACTGACTTAAAAGCATATCCAACCCAATGGTGCTACAAAAACAAAAGCCATGAAAGAGAAAATTAAAATATTTTTAGAAACAGACCTCCTAGAGAAATATCTCTTGGGAACAACCACGCAAGAGGAAGCATTACAGGCAGAAAGGTACATTGCCATGTATCCTGAAGTTAGGAATACGTACATTGAACTTCAGGAAAACCTTGAGATATTTGCCAAGCTACATGCCATTAAAACTCCGGAGGGCCTTAAAGAAAGGATTCAAAATAGGGTGAAAGCGGAGAATTCCATAAGATCAAGATTCTTTAAGTACGCTATAGCGGCCAGTTTTACTGCCTTGTTATTTGCAGGAGCTTCCTATTTCTTTTGGAACCAAAGCCAAAATTTACAAGAGGAAAATGTTATTGTGAACAATAAGATTCAAACCTTGGAAGAGAATATGCGGATACAGTTGGAGGACGTTAGAAATCAATTTATAGTGCTTAACAACCCAAGAACAAAGCGACTAACGGTTAAAGGCAATAACAAAGCCAAAGAACTTAAGGCCGTGGCCTATGTTAATCCTGTTAAAAAGCTATCCTATATCAATGTAAGCAAATTACCCAACCTGCCGGAAAACCAGTGCTACCAAATGTGGGCAGAGGTCAATGGTCAAATGCTTAATCTAGGTGTTATACAGGAAGCTAGCAACAGCGAAAAATTAATGGCACTGCCCTATGGCGAGAATGCTGTTGGATATATTACCATAGAACAAAAAGGAGGTAATTCCAGTCCTACAATAGAAAATATTGTTGCTAACATCTCCTATTAGGAAACAAGATTTAAAGTAGTCCAAATCCTTCCAAGGAAGGTTATTAATTTCATATCTTTGCATAAAATAATGTAGGGATATGAAATTTTTACTTTTAACTATAGGACTACTTGCACTTGCTTTTGCAGGTATAGCAATAAAAATATGGTCTAAAAAGGATGGCAAATTTGCAGGAACCTGTGCCAGTCAAAGTCCATTTTTAAATAAAGAAGGTGAAGCATGTGGCTATTGCGGCAAACTTCCTACCGAACAGGACTGTAGAAAGGATTCCATAACGCAATAACACCCCCAAATTGCATTTTATATAAGAATTTATCTTGGACAAAACCGAAGAACCACTTCCCCAACTTATTGAAAAGGCCAAATTGGGCAATCAGATGGCCTTCAGCGCATTATTAAATAGTTTCTGGAACGACGTTTACGGATTTCAATTGATCCGAACCAAAAACGAGAACGATGCCGAGGATATAACCATCCAGACATTTTCCAAGGCATTTGACAAGATTCACTCCTTTGATGATTCCTACCAATTTAAGACCTGGTTGATTGCTATTTCCAAAAACCTGCACATCGATTTAATTCGCAGAAGTAAAAGAAACGTTCTGCAGGGCAACCACGAAGGTAGTAACGAGGCCATAAAAAAGGTGTTGGACGATGCCCCTTCCCCTGAAGACAGTTTGATTACGGAACAAAACTTGGCCGCTCTTTTGGAATACATTAAAAGACTAAAGCCGCACTACCAAGAAGTAATAAACCTTAGGTATTTTCAAGAGCTTCCGTATACGGAAATAGCTGAAAAACTGGGAGAACCCGTCAATAATGTGAAAGTAAAATTATTACGGGCCAAAAGGCTTCTTGCCGAAATTATAAAAAACAAACAATAGCCCTTTTATTTGGTTACTACACTTTGCCCTAAAATGGCATTTTAACTATATCCCATTTCGTATATTTGCATAAAATCATAGTATGAGTATTGAAACTATAGAAAGTGTAATCCCTCCAAAAGGCAAACCCAAATGGTTAAGGGTTAAACTTCCGACAGGTAAAAAATACACCCAATTAAGGGGATTGGTGGATAAATATAACCTTCACACCATCTGTACCTCGGGCAGTTGTCCAAACATGGGCGAATGTTGGGGAGAAGGCACCGCTACATTTATGATACTCGGAAACGTTTGTACACGTTCCTGTGGATTCTGCGGCGTAAAAACAGGACGACCTGAAGATGTGGATTGGGAAGAACCGGAAAAAGTGGCCAGGTCCATTAAGATTATGGATATTAAACATGCCGTAATCACTTCTGTTGATCGGGACGATTTAAAGGATATGGGTTCCATAATATGGGCCGAAACCGTAAAGGCCATCAGGAGAATGAACCCCACCACTACCTTGGAAACTTTGATTCCGGATTTTCAAGGCATTACTACCCACTTGGATCGTATCCTTGCCGTTCACCCGGAAGTGATTTCCCACAACATGGAAACGGTAAAAAGATTAACCAGGGAGGTCCGTATACAGGCGAAATATGAAAGAAGTTTGGGCGTACTCTCCTATCTTAAGGAAAACGGTGCCAACCGCACCAAGTCGGGAATAATGTTGGGACTAGGTGAAAGGGAGGACGAGGTAATCCAGACTATGGAAGACCTAAGAGCTGCCAATGTTGATGTTGTTACCATTGGACAATATCTGCAGCCCTCAAAAAAACATCTACCTGTTAAGGAGTTTATTTTGCCGGACCAATTTAAAAAATATGAGGAAATAGGACTTCAGCTTGGGTTTAGACATGTAGAAAGCGGGGCTTTGGTGCGCTCGTCCTACAAGGCGCACAAACACATCAAGTAGCTTATTACCATACCCCCAAAATCTATAATATCATCCCGTATTTATGCGGACAAAACGGCTTACTACTTTTTATGAAACGGATTAATATTGGTATAAACGGTTTTGGACGGATCGGGCGTACGCTATTTAGACTTCTTAGCGAACAACCCCATTTAAATGTAGTGGCAATTAATGATTTGGCAGATGCCCCTACCTTGGCACATTTATTAAAGTACGATAGTATACACGGGGTTTTTCAGAAAGAAGTCTCCCACAGTGAAAATGAAATAATTGTCGGAGACCACAAAGTAGCCCTGTTAAACCACAATTCCCCAAAAGATATTCCCTGGTCCAATTACAATGTTGACATCGTTGTGGAAGCCACTGGAAAGTTCAAGGACAAATGGATCTTGGCCCAGCATTTAAAAAACGGGGCAAAAAAAGTTATTCTTAGCGTACCACCAACGGAAGATGATATTAAAATGGTAGTATACGGAATAAATCATGAAAGCCTTGACCAAACGGATGACATTATTTCCAATGCCTCTTGTACCACAAACAATGCCGCGCCCATGATAAAGGTTATTCAAGACCTATGCGGCATAGAACAGGCGTACATCACCACTATTCATTCCTATACCTCTGATCAAAGTCTACACGACCAGCCCCATAAAGACCTAAGAAGGGCCAGGGCAGCCTCACAATCCATTGTGCCTACGACCACTGGAGCGGCCAAGGCTTTGACCAGGATATTTCCCGAATTGGCAGATGTAATTGGTGGCTGCGGAATACGTGTTCCTGTGCCCAATTGTTCTTTGACCGACATTACTTTTAACGTTAAAAGGGAAACTACAATAGCGGAAATTAATGACGCCTTTTTTCAAATTTCGCAAAAAGAACTTAAAAACATTCTATATTACACAAAAGATCCCATTGTTTCTATCGACATAAACAATACTTACTATTCTTGTACGTTTGATTCTCTGATGACTTCTGTAATCGGTAAAATGGTCAAGATCATTGGATGGTATGACAACGAAACAGGGTACAGTAGTAGAATCGTAGATTTGATTAACTTTATAATAAGTAAACAATACGTTTGAGACATTTATACTTACATATAAATCTGAACGGAAAATTATGGCTCCTAGCGGTACTGTTCTTTTTTTGCTTTAGCCATTCCTATGCCCAAGAAAATAAGGCAGTTGAAACTGATATAGCATATTATTTTGACAAAGCCCGGGAATTGGGCAATAAAAATAAAATTGAGCCAGCCCTTGAAGACCTGAATACGGCCATGGAAATTGCCTTCAAGAACAATGACCAAAAGGCACTTATAGATACCTATCACAAATTTGCCATTTTATATCTTAGATTGGGGAAAGACGATAGTGCCGAATATTACGCTGACAGGTCAAAATCCCTTTTAAAGGAAATTTCCTATCCCTACGGAGAGGCTACCCATAAATATATAGACGCCATAATTTCCTATCGGGACGGTAAAAACTTCTTGGCCATTTCCATGCTCAATGAGGCAAAACAAATAAACAACGACAGGAATTTACTGAACAATATTCTTTTTGTTGAGGGAAATATTTTTCTAAACTTGGAAAAATATGAGAGTGCGACAAAAAATTTCAATGCCCTGGCCGTAAATACGGACATTTACGAAAAGGAATACCTTGCTGCCAAGTCCAATATTAAATTAGCCGAAATTAATTTCAGAACTGAAAATTACGAGGAAAGCGTTAAAAATGCACTGAGTGCCTTAAAATTAGCCAAGGCGAATAACTTTTCTGTTGAAATTTTGGAAGCCAATGAGCTACTCACAAGGGCCAACACCAAACTTGGTTTATTTGAATCGGCTTTGTTCTACAGTAAGGATTTGTTAAAGATTAAGGATTCCATTTTTACTATTGAAAAAACACTTGGAGAATCAAAGACGGCGGATAAGATCCAAACCAATTTTATGCGGGATGAAATAGGGAGGCAGGAAACAAAGATCGAAGAATTGAGTCAGTCCAAAAACAGAACTGAAATAACCGCCATTTTAACCGCAGCCTTTTTGATCGTAATTTCCATACTGGCCATTTCACTATATCGAAATAACCAAATTAAGCTAAAAACCAACGATTTACTACATACCAAGAACAATGAATTGCAGACTGCCAGGGATGCCGCAGTTATGGCCATGGAGGCAAAGACCAACTTCCTGTCCACCGTTAGCCACGAATTGCGAACGCCATTATATGCGGTTACAGGTCTAACGCATTTGTTACTGGAAGAGAACCCTAGTGAAAACCAAAAGGAACATTTAAAATCGTTAAAGTTTTCTGGTGATTACCTATTGAATTTCATTAATGACATTCTTCAGATCAATAAAATAGACGCGGACAAATTGGAAGCGCTTCAAATCGACTTTAACCTTAAAAAGATACTTTCGGAAGTCATTAATTCGCTAAATCAGAGCGCCAAGGCCAATAACACAAAAATTGTTTTGGAATTTGATGAGGAGATTCCATCGCACCTTTTGGGAGATCCATTAAAACTTTCACAGATTTTCATCAACCTTATTGGTAATGGAATAAAATTCACCAAGGGTGGTACAGTGACGGTAATTGCAAAACTTGCCAGGAAAGAGGAGGAGAATTTAACCGTTTACTTTGAAGTGAAGGATAGTGGAATTGGAATAGACCCCGAAAGACAGCTCACTATTTTTGACAGCTTTGAACAGGGCTCTATCCAAATAAACCGGGAATATGGCGGTACCGGTCTAGGTCTTACCATTGTAAAAAGCTTGCTGGGCCTATTTGGAAGCAAAATTGAACTCAAGAGCGAATTGGGCAAAGGAAGTTCCTTTTTCTTTGAAGTGGATTTAAAAAGTAAGGATGACCTTATTGATGATATACCATTCGAAATTACCGAAGTGGAATACGATTTTGCCGGCCTACATATACTTATAGTGGAGGACAACAAAATTAACCAGGTGATCACCAAGAAAATGTTGAATAAAAAGGAAATTACCTGTGATATTGCCAACAATGGCCTGGAAGCCGTAGCCATGGTCAGAAAAACAGATTACGACTGTATCTTAATGGATATCCATATGCCAGGAATTAGTGGGGAAGAAGCCACTATAGAAATTAGAAAATTTAATAGATTGGTTCCCATTATCGCACTTACCGCAATCTCCTTGGATGACAGTTTGGAAAGCTTTTATGCCGCAGGTTGTAACGACGTAGTTACCAAACCATTTAAACCGGAGGTATTCTATTCCAAAATAGGTGAGAATATCTTTGATATTAAAAAAAAAATTGAAGCCTAAGGATTAGTTAGTCCGTCATTCAGCAAATTCACCAAGACCTTTTCCCCTTCATTCAAGAATTTGTGACTTATCCCTATATAAAATAGGTTGTTAAGTTTGCCTTCCAACCGTACATAATCCTTTTCAGTTGTAAGTACAACTTCCTTTGTATTGAACATGGAAATTTCCTTCTCCGAGAAAAAATGATGGTCCTGGTAAGCCAAATGCTCAAGGACAATACCCTGATTACTTAGAAAACTTACCAATGGTTTTGGGTTGGCTATCCCCGTTACCAAGGTCACTTTTTTATTCTTCAACTGGACCAGACCTATTTGCCCAGAACTCCCTTTTAAAGTTATATCATAATCCAAATAGCTGAAAATTACCTTCTGACTTGCGGTATGCGCTAATTTTTTTAGAATTTCTTGTTGTTCCAGTATTGACAGATCTGGCGGACATTTGGTAACAACTATGATATTCGCCCTTCTGGCTTCGCGTTTGCTATCCCTTAAATTACCAGTAGGCAAATACCAATCATCAACATACAAATTAGCGTAGGAAGTCAAAAGTACATATTGATCGCATATCACTTTTCTATGTTGAAAGGCATCATCCAACAAAATAATATCGGGCCCAACAGTTTTCTCCAAGGTAGAAATTCCGTGTTGCCTGTCCGCATCTACCGCTACAAAAACATTGGGGAATTTTTTATAGATCTGAAATGGTTCATCACCTAGTTCCTCCACACCAATACCCGGTTCGGCCAACATATACCCTTTTGACCTTCTACCATACCCCCTACTCAATACCGCTACTTTGCTTTGCCCCTTTAAATGGGAAATCAGAAACTCTATCATTGGGGTCTTACCCGTACCCCCTACGCTCAGATTACCAACACATAAAGTTTTGGTACTAAATGACTTGGATGTAAAAACGCCTATATCATAGAAATAATTACGCAGGTACACTACTGCTGCGTATATCAGTGATATGGGAAATCCTAATTTTCTTAGTAGCTGCATTAGAACGAAAATATAATATTTTATCTTTGGAAGACCATAAAATTTAAAAATGATCATAAAACAAGTTATCGATACCCTAGAAGAGTTGGCGCCACTGAATTATGCGGAAGATTTCGACAATGTTGGACTATTGGTGGGAAATGCCAATAATGAGGTAAGGGGTATCCTTGTTACATTGGACACTTTGGAAAATGTAGTGGATGAGGCCATAGCAAAGAAATGTAATCTTATAGTGAGTTTCCATCCCATTATTTTTGGTGGTCTTAAGAAAATTACCGGCGCCAATTACGTGCAAAGGGTAGTTATTAAAGCCATTAAGCACGACATAGCTATTTATAGCATGCACACTGCCTTGGATAATAGCAATAAAGGCGTGAATGCCAAAATATGTGAAGTATTGGGCCTGAAGGATACAAGCATTTTAATCCCACAGCCGGGCACCATTAAAAAACTGACCACCTACGTTCCCAAAGAACATGCAGATGCCCTTAAAACGGCTCTATTTAATGCAGGAGCCGGAAATATAGGCAATTACAGCAATTGCAGTTTTACAATGGACGGCACTGGGAGTTACCAGGCCAATACAGGGGCCAATCCTTATTTGGGAAAAATTGGGGAAACGCATTATGAGAACGAATCCCAAATAAGTGTTACCTATGCCAAGGCGAATGAAGCAAAAGTTCTGGCCGCACTCTTTGGCACACATCCCTATGAAGAGGTTGCCTATGAGGTACAGACTTTGGAAAATAAAAACCAAAATATTGGCATGGGCATGGTCGGAAATCTCGAAAAATCGATGGGCGAAGAGGAGTTTTTTGATTTTCTGAAGAAAAAAATGAATGTTTCCCATATTAGGCACTCCGATTTTTTAGGAAAAAAAATAAGTAAAGTTGCAGTTTTGGGCGGAAGTGGTTCTTTTGCCATTTCATCCGCAATGGCCGCAAACGCTGATGTTTTTGTGACTTCAGATTTAAAATACCATCAATTTTACGAGGCTGAGGGCAG
>TARA_R110000868_G_scaffold91039_13_pt1 | contig 12914 bp, 6 predicted proteins | sample TARA_R110000868 | Tara Oceans TARA_R110000868 (sample SAMEA4397489) | marine metagenome | biome: Polar Biome; feature: [SRF] surface water layer (ENVO:00010504); material: water (ENVO:00002006), including particulate matter (ENVO:01000060) such as... | depth 5 m | reverse complement strand
GGCTAAAGCGCATGGACGACGACGAGACGAGCCTTGCGAAGGATGTCCGCAGCCTCGCGACCGAACTCGCCATCGAGATCGGCGAAGACTGTGTGGTTGCAGCGCAGATGGTGCTGGCCCGATTTACCGACAACGCAACAGCGCAAACGCAATATGACGGGGTACTGCCCGACTTTGAAGAGGCGAAGGTCGAGGCCGACCAGGCGCAAGAGGCCCTTGGCACCGCTCGGGAGGAGCTGGCTACGCTCGCGGCTTCGGCAAAACTTGATGGCGGCGATGATGGGGCCCTTCTGGACGCAGCTTCACGGTGTGAAGCACGTATGGCTTTGTGCAATGAGATCGCTCTGGCGGAACGCACCGCGACGGACGTGGGCGACAAGCTTGATCTCGCTACCTTGCGGGCGGAATGGGATGAACGCGACCTCGATGAGGTTCGCGCGGAACTGTCCGAGCAGACATCGCGTGCTAGCGAGATCGAGAGCGAAATCGAGGCAGCCATTCTCGCCGAGAAGGCGGCAAAGGACGACCTTGCTGCCTATCTGAGCCAGAGCGAGGTCAATCACGCCGTTGCCGAACGCGAAGCGGCGGCAGCGCAGATGCATCTCGCCCTCGAACGCTATCTCGAGCTATCGGTTGCGCGCGAATTGGTGACGTCGGCCATGGCAACGATCCGCGCAGAGCAGCAAGATCCGCTCATTGCGCGGGCAGGCGAGCTGTTCACGGCAACGACACTCGGTGAATTTGCCGGAATCGAGACCGATATCGATGACAAAGGCCATCCGGTCGTGGTTGGACGGCGAGCCAATGGCGGTATTGCTGCGGTTGCTACCATGAGCGACGGCACCCGCGACCAGCTTTTCCTCGCCTTCCGGCTGGCAAGTCTTGAGAATTATGCCAGTGCGACGGAGCCGCTGCCCTTCATTGCGGACGACATTCTGGTGCATTTCGATGATGAGCGCAGCCGGTCCACGCTCGACCTGCTCGCCGAGTTCGGCAAGACCAACCAGGTCCTGCTGTTCACACACCATCGCAGCGTCCGGGCGCTTGCTGAACCGCTGGCGCAACAAGGCCTTGCCAACATAATTTACTTGGAACGCGGTTCGTAAACGTCAGATTTTTGCCCATATTGAATCAAAAGAGAAACTTGTTGCGGACAGGCCGCCTTGCCCCCTATTGTTGTATCCATCCACTTTTTGGGTGGTTCAAGCAGGTGGGCTAAGGCTGGCAATGGGCGAAGAACGACCAAGTTTGCGATGGGGTGTGGAGCAGAAGCTTCAATTCATCGAATTCCGCCTGTTCTGGGAGGGGCACGTCAACCGAAGTGACCTGATCGAAAAGTTTGGGGTGTCACCCAATCAGGCGTCAGGTGACCTCAATCGCTATATCGCATTGGCAGAGAACAACATGATCTACGACAAGAGCGGAAAGACCTATGTCCGCTCATCGTGTTTCAGCCCGTTGTTCCTGAAGCCAGACTCTACGCAATACTTAGCCCAAATCCGTTCAGTTGCTGAAGGCGTCGTCAGCCCAAATGATGCCTGGATCGGCAATTTGCCGGTGTTTGATGCAACTCCGGCACCAGCCCGCGGGATTGACCCTATCATACTTCGGTCAATCGTCATTGCGATCAGGCGCGTGGAGGCGATTGAAGTCCGGTATCAGTCAATGTCTGCACAGGATCCAGAGTGGCGTTGGATAGCACCGCATGCATTAGCCTTCGATGGATTTCGCTGGCACGCTCGATCCTGTTGCGAAAAGAGCGGCGAATTTCGGGATTTTGTAATCTCGCGCATTTTGGACACTCGTCAGACTCGCGCTCCCCAAAAACAAGCAATGTCCGACATCGCCTGGGAGGAAATCGTTGAACTTGCTGTTGGGCCGCATCCTGAGCTCAGTGCGGCCCAAAAGCGTGCGATCGAGCTGGACTATGGGATGCACAGCGGTCGGGTTTCGATCCCAGTTAGACGCGCGCTTCTTTACTACGCTCTGAAACGGCTAGGTTTAGACACCGACCCATCAGCACGAAAACCACAAGATCAACAGATAGTATTATTAAGTGACCCAAATCTATCTCAGGGCGCTAATTCGATGAGCGGAAGGATTCGGTAATGTTGGGGCTAACTCTCAGGGGGGAATTTCAGAGCAAGCGCCTCAAGGGGACCGCGATTGAGCTCTCAAACGATAGCAATACCGGCGCGACCCAGATCGCTGCTCAGGAATTCCTCGATATCACATACCCTACTCACGATCTGTTGAAAGGTATTGAGGCAGTCGGCCCAGGCCAGGGAAGGCCAGTGGTCGTCATTGGTGAGCGTGGGCTCGGTAAGTCACACTTGATGGCTGCGCTCTACCACGCCGTGAATGATGCGACATCGACTGGCGCTTGGCTAAACTCTTGGGCAGGCACGCTCGGCGATCCACATATTGGAAGCATTGCGTTGCGCGACGGGATGCTGGTGATTGGTGAGAGCCTTCACCGCCAGCGCTACAAGTTTCTTTGGGACCTGCTCTTTGATCGCCACCCGCACGGCACCTACATCAAGGGCAAGTGGGAAGGTATGGGCGCGGCGAAGACTGATATCCCATCCGACCAGCTCATTCTTGAATTGCTGGAAGCTGCACCAACTATGCTGCTGCTAGACGAATTCCAAACTTGGTACGATGGGCTTACGAATACTAAGCAGTACCCATGGAAAAATTGGGCATTCAATTTCATTCAGATTTTATCCGAGATTGCCAAGGACCGCCCCGATCTTTTGGTCCTCGTGATTTCCGTCCGCAACGGCGGTAGCGACGCTTACCAGCAGGTGCATCGCGTCAATCCGGTTGCCATCGACTTCAAGGCTGGAGGCAACGCTGAACGGATCCAACAAGATCGCCGGCGGATGCTTTTGCATCGCCTTTTTGACAACCGGTTGCAGATCGCGAGTGGAACGATCGAGGCACTGATCGCGCAGCATGTTGTGGAATATTTCCGGTTGCAGGATATCCCGCCGTCCGAGCAAGACCGCAAGCGCAACGAATTCACTGAGGCTTGGCCTTTTGCGCCGCACCTCTTGCGGTTGCTCGAAGAGCAAGTTCTGATTGCGACTGACGCGCAAGAGACGCGCGATATGATCCGCATCTTGGCAAATCTGTTTAAAAGCCGGGGCGAAGCCTCACCAGTTTTGACGGCTGCAGATTTCCGACTAGATGACGATGCATCCGGCATCGGAGCTCTGCTGGACTCGGTATCGAATGAGCATCACCGGACCCTGCGGGCAAAAGCGCAGCAGAACATCATTTCCGTGACGGAAGCGGTACCAAACCAAGCCAGCGTTGCTCCGCATCTTCAAGAAATTGTCAGCGCATTGTGGCTGCGATCCATTGCAGTCGGCAATCTGGCGGGTGCAGAGCCATCGACGCTGCAAGTCGATATCACGCGCGATCACGCGGTTGATGACAACGCATTTCAGGTCGAACTGTCGACCATCATTGAGAACAGCTTCAACATCCACCAAGATGGACCTCGGCTTGTTTTTCGCGAGGAAGAGAACCCTCGCGCCAAATTGATGGCCTGTGCGCGGAACGACAAGCTATTCACCGACGGGTCCGATCAAGCCCAACTGTCCAAACAAGTGCGCTATGTCATTGGTGGTACAGATGAGGTGGCCAAGCTATTTCGCGTCATAGCGTTGCCGAAGTCTTGGCAGACGGATCCATGGTCAACGCTCGATGAAGCGGAACAGCCCGAACGCTGGGATGAACGCCTGCCAACATTGGTACTGCCAGAAGAGCCGGATAACATCACCGCCACGCTCGGCCGTTGGCTCAAGGATCATTTGCAGAAGCGGCGGAATACGATCCGATTTCTGCTCCCGCGTTCTGGTTCACTCAATGCCTACCAGGATCGCGACCTCTTGATCCTGGCACGTGCAGAAATGAAGGCGCAAGAATGGAGCGGTCAGAACCCAGAATACAAAAAGCTCCACACGGAATTCCAAAGCGCGTTGCGGGACATGCTGAAGAAGCGTTTTGATCGCTTCGCCGTTTTGCATCGCTGGAATTTTGCAGACCCGAGCCAATGCGCCTTCAGCGTTGAAAGCTTGAAGAAGCAAGGAGCTCAGATTCCCGAGGGAATTGAGGAAGCCTTGGTCAATGATTTGTTCGTGCCTGAAGATTTTGAAGATCTGATTGTGGAGGCTGCGGCCGACAATTCGGCCGTAGGCAAACTGCTGCGTGAACTACAAGAACCGCGTCCCGCGGGTCAGGATTGTATACCTTGGCTCGGTGAGACGGCCATGAAGGAACGCATCGTTCGTCTTTGCGCGAAAGGCAAGATCGCCATCAATCTGCGCGGCATGGAAATCCTGCAAACGCAGCCTGGCGAGGATGAAGAGACAGCGTGGAGGCGTCTGCGCTCGAAGCTTTCGTTCACAGGTCGGCAGCTTGACGAGGTGTCTCTCATGCCACCTTCGGCAGTACCCACTACGGGTGGAAGTGCACCCGTTACACCCACGGCCCCAGGCGAAGGTGATACCGCCGGCCTGTTCGGTGATGGGCTCCCTCCTCCCCCCAATCCATTCGGCGGTGGGATCAGCGCAGGCGGTGAGACGCAACCAACTTCAGGAGGTATCTTCGGAGGCGGCGCGGTGACTCCCGGCACCAAACCTCGCATTCCTCTCAACAATCCGGCAACTTCACCGCTCAATTTGATCGGCAAACTCGAAGGCTGGGGCATTGGTCCGGCCACGAAGGTCGCCGAGGTGGCGATCAAAGTGTCAGCGGCAAACGGTGCGCAGCTCAAGGAACTGCTCAAGAAGCTGCCAGATGGCATGACGTTTGAGATTAGCCTCGAGAAGGAGGACGATTGATGGCGCTTGAGGCAACCGTTCTTGAGAGTCTGGTCAAAGGCTCGGACGAAGATGCGTGGCGTGTCATCATCGACAAAGCTGTCGAGATTGCGGCAAAACCATTGGCTGCGGGCAATGCACCGAGCGAGGTAATCAAGCGCGATCGGGAAATCGGTGCGCTCGATCACTTTCTTTCGTCCAGCGCGTGGGATCTTTGGCAAAGCTTCGGTTCAACCGTTGAACGCAATTCAGATCGCCTCGCACGCTGGTGGGCGGAACCATACAGCGCCAAAGCGGTGCTCATCTTGGACGGCCTATCGCTGCGCGAACTCCCCTGGCTTCTTCAGGGTGCAAAGGAGCGAGGCTTTGCCCTCCACGAAGTTTCCGCAAATGCCTCTGAGCTGCCCGGCGAAACCAATGAATTTGCGAAGGCCCTCGGCTTCGGAAGCCGGAGCCAATTGCAAAACAATGGTGGAGGTCTCGCGCATAGGCTCCAACCGACCGCGACGGAATGCGTCGACATGCCTTGGAAGGACTGTGAAGGTCTAATCAACGGCGTAAAAAACTGGGTTTTCTGGCACCATTGGCCGGACAGCAAGGTTCATGATGGCGCTGTTGCCGGTCAGGGGCTCGATACCTTGATTCGTGACGCCACCAATCAGCTCACAAGCGACGATTTCTGGTCGTTCGTTGAACGTCTCGCAACCGGTCGTCGGTTGGTCATTACGTCTGACCATGGCTACGCCGCGACCGGCTACTTCCCAGATGCTGATGGTGAAGTCGGCCAATTTCTGAAGTCGACGTTTGCCAGCAGACGCAGTTCAAAGGGAGGCGGTGAAACCGGGCCCTTCGTTCCCCCTGTCGCTCTTCAAATCCACAGCCCTCACGGCGAACACCGTCTCGCCGTGGGCCGCTGGAAATGGAAGAGCCAGGGCGGTTACCCGACATTGACGCATGGCGGCCTCTCACTGCTTGAGGTGCTTTCGCCCTTCGTCGAGATAACCAAGTAAGGATCGCGCCACATGGCATCGAAAAAAGAATTGTTGGCGCAAGAAATCGCTAAGGCCGTAGGCGCCGGTAAAGCAGTCGCGCTTGAAACCGTTGATTTCAATGACCCCAATCGTCCGAAAACCTGCCTGGAAATAGATTTTCCGATTTTACCTGTAAATCAAGTGGCCGTGATTGAGGGAAACGCAAGCAAGCCAATCTACCAAATGTCGAAATGGTGGGCGCGGCGCCGATCGAGCGTGTTTCGGTCGATGCTGCTGGCGGCCGCCACCAAGGCTCCGGATGACAAGTCTCATGCCGCCAAACATGTTTGGGACAATTATTACGCTAACCATCAGAAAAAAGGCGCCTTCAAGGAATTGAAAGTAGCCGACATCTTTATGGGAGGCGGGACTACACTCGTTGAAGGCTCCCGCCTTGGGATGCAGATGATCGGCAACGATCTAAATCCCGTCGCGTGGTTTGTGGTCAAGCAAGAGCTTGCCGATGTTGATCTGAGCGAAGTCAGCAGGCTCCTCGCGGACATTGAGGCACTTGTAAAGCCGCACATCATGCCCTTTACCGCTTGTGACGGTCCGAATGGCGAGAAGGGTCAATGGACCCATTTGCCGTCTGATCGAATAATGTCACCTGATTTCGATCCTTTGGCTTTGACGCAGGACGAAAGGCTAGATTATCGTTACGATGGACCCGAAGCAATCTACACATTTTGGGCGAAGCATGGCCCATGCCAAGTAACGGGCTGCGGACACCGCACACCCATAATGTCCAGCAACGTCATTGCGATCAAAAGCATTAGCGTAAAGCATTGGCAGCACTCATGCCGCAAATGCGGGACTGAATTTCACGTCGAAGCCGATGATGCACGCATGGCTCCCGATGTACCCCTCTATGTCGCTGAGTTGGAATTCCCCTATTCGGTCCTGGACCGCAGGAAGGGCGTTGTCTGCCCATCCTGCGGCGAGTCCGAACTTGTTAATCTAGGCAAGGGGGTGAATAAGAAAGTTGAGCTAAGCCTGCTGATGCATCCCGACTGGCTATCGGGTAGCGCATCGCGCGACGCTGAGGGGCGGCCGTATGGCGGAACAGCACAAGATGACGCCATATCTACGGCAAGTTGGGATCAGGAACGCGCATCCCACATCCGGCTCCTCGAAGTACGGGGCGACCTACCGAATGAGGTGACTTGTCCGGAAACAGGCACTGTCTTCGCAGCGGGGAAAGGGCGAGGAACCGTCCCAAAAAAGGCCCATTTCACATGCGCTGCCTGCGGCACAGTTCAAAGCGTCCTCGACACTGTAAAGGCAAGCAAGAAAACTGGGGCGATGGCAGGCTATGCCATTCACGGTTATTCCCCAGCCAGAGACAAAGCAGGGGCGGCTTACAATGGCCGCTTCTTCGCACCTTTCGACGAACGGATTGCGCGTCAATACGACGTAGCCACAGCTGAGTGGGAACGCCGGAAGAACGCCGATCTCGCCGGTTATTGGCCAGTTTCAGAGGTGCCGTATGGTTTTATGACTGCCCTGAATAACGGCGATATTAGAATAGGCCACGGTTACACACACTGGTCACATATGTTCAATCCTCGTCAGTTGCTGTGCCTTTCCCAGCTACTCAAAGGTATCATGACGATTGGATCATATGCCAACAGCACTCGCGAAGCACTGCTAGGCGCTTTTCAACAAAGCGTTCGGTATCAGAACATGTTTTGCTTTTGGGACATCAACTATGACAAGATGGTTCCCCACATGAGCAACAATAACTATCATCCGAAAGCAAATATTGTTGAGGGATCTTGCTTTGGAGTAATGGGAAGCGGCCGATGGTCAGCCTGCGCTTCGGGCGTCGTGGATGGCATTGAATGGCGGAATGCACCGTACGATCTCGTCAGCCCGCAACACGTCGAACAATTATGCGGCGCTACCGATGCAAAGCAGACAAGTGTAAAAGCCTATATTTCTGATCCGGCTTCGACACCGGTTGAGCTGACTGCGGTTTCCAGCACTGACCTGTCCCATATAGCCGATTCATCGATCGATCTCGTAGTCACAGATCCTCCATTTGGAGGCCTGCTACATTATTCGGAGCTAGCCGACTTTTTCTATGTTTGGCTGAGGCTACCACTTAAAGAAATTTATCCATCGCAATTCCAGCCCGAATATACACCGAAGTCGTTAGAGGCGGTATCAAACAAAGCCCGCGAACCGGAAGATCCCGACGGCTTTTACAAACGCTTGCTCACACAGTGCTGGGCTGAGGCAAGCCGAATTCTCAAACCAGGTGGGATCCTGACGTTTACATTCCATCACAGTGCCGACGAGCCGTGGGTTGCTGTTCTGGAGTCATTGTTTGAATCTGGCTATTATCTTGAGTCAACCTACCCAATCCGGTCCGACGAGACCAAAGGTGAAGGCGCGAAACCCGGAACCTTTGGATCACAGACGATCGAATATGACATTATTCACGTCTGTCGGAAGCGTACCGAGGAGCCCAAATCCGTAAGCTGGGGACGCATGCGCCGCGAGGTAATGGCGGACGTTCGACAACTCCAAGCATTGTTGGAGAACCATGCGAAGGAAGGGCTACCTGCTGCCGACATCCAGGTGATCCGGCGTGGCAAAGCACTGGAATATTTCTCTCGCCACTATGGTAAGGTCTTTGTCGACGAAGGCCGCACTATCTCAGTCAAAGATGCGCTAGTCGGTATAAACCAGCTCATCGACGAGGACGCCGACAAGGGCACCCTTGTCGTAGCTGGACTGGAGGGAAGCCTTGACCTGCTGGTGCCCGGTGATGCGGAAGCATGGCTGGGCGAAACGGTCAAAGACGCGATCCTCTCGTTCCAAGCGCATTATGAGAGCGAAGCCGCACTTATCTTTTGGCTACCCTCTGGGTATGGGCGCATCAAGTTTCACCCTGCCACAGACTCCGTAGAATGGCGCTGCGCTGCACCTCATACCGATAGCCTTTTGGCCTTCGGGCGCATCCTGTGGGGCGAAGCTAACGAATATCCGCAGGAAATCCTTCTTCGTGCTGGTGCCAAGCCCGCCGGACTCTTCCACCTGCGAATTACCTGAGGTCGGCGCGTGGATTTATCATCTCAGTTACAGCCCGGCGAACGGATTACGCATCAAGAATTTGGCCAAGGCGTTGTCCTTGACCCTGCTCGTGACGGCTACCTCCGCGCGTTTTTCAGTGTCGGCGAGCGCCGCGTGCCGATCACTGCGGTACGGCTCGAGCTCTCTCGCACCGAGCGGATTCTTCGATCGGTTGAAGGCACAGACGACAGAGCGCGCCAGGCTTGGCTTTCATACGAGGCGCATGTCTTACCGCTGATGGAGAGCGCTTCCGCGCTGACGTCAGCTCGCATCGACCTTTTGCCGCATCAGGTGGTCCTTACACACCGGATTGCGACGGCATCACCCCGCAGGTTTTTGATCGCCGATGAAGTGGGACTGGGCAAAACGATCGAGACCGCGCTGGTCCTGCGAGAGCTGGCCAGCCGCGGAGAACTCAACCGCGCGCTCATGGTGGTGCCGGCAGGGCTGGTGAACAACTGGCATCGTGAACTAAACGAAATCTTCAATCTCGACTTCGAGGTTTTCGGTTCAGAAGGCGACATCACAGACCGCAAGACCAACGCATTCGCCAAGCACGATCTGCTGATTGCCAGCATCGACACGCTGAAGCGCCCGAACCGGATAAAGCGCCTTTTGGACGCCCCAAGGTGGGATCTGGTGGTCTTTGACGAAGCCCATCACCTTACCGCCTACAGGACCGGTGGGAAGGTCAAAAAGACCGAAAACTACAAGCTGGCGGAGGCCCTTAAGGGGCATACGCGGGACCTCCTCCTGCTATCGGCCACGCCGCACCAGGGCAACCACTTCCAATTCTGGATGCTGATCCAGCTGCTCAATCCGACCTTGTTTGGCGGACCCGAGGAGATGGTGGAGCACAGGCACCGCCTGAATACGGTCATGTACCGCCGGACAAAGGCGGACGCCTGCAAGCCGGACGGTGAGCCGCTGTTTGCCCGACGCTGGGTACACACCGAGTCTTTCCTGATGCAGGAGCAGGAACGCGACTTTTACGAAAAGCTGCGGGAGTATCTCGAGGACGGTTTCGATCTGGCCAAGCGCAAGGGTAACCAAGGGCGGGCTTTGGGCTTTCTGATGGCGATTTTCCAAAAGATCGCTGCTTCGAGCTTCGCTGCTGTCCGCCGGACCCTGAAGCGTCGACTCTTGATGTTGACACTCAAGGAAGCCCTTCTCCGCGATCGCGAGCTCGATATCGAAGGTCGCGAGCGACTGTACGAGGAAGCCCGCGAACTTATCCATTTGGAATGGGACCTCGGCCGCGACCCGATGGGGCGCAGTGAAGTCGACCGAGTGATGGCTGATCTCAAGTATCGGCTTGCAAGAAAGCTCGACGACGATGCTCTGGAAATGGCCTCTGATCCCTATGGCAGTGAGTTCGCTGCGTCGCACGTCGAAGATATCGCCTCGTCGGTCGTGGATCTTCATCTGCCGGAGGAACGGTTGCGCATCGGGGACCTGCTCGAATCGTTCCCGCAATCACGCGAGACCAAGGTCCAGAAGCTGTTGGATGGTTTGGGAACGCTTTGGCGTCAAAATCCTGGCGAGAAGGTCGTCATCTTTGCAACCTATCTCGGTACGGTCGATCTGATCGCCCGTGAGATCGAGCAAGCCTATCCTGGCCAAGGCGTTGTCGTGCTTCGTGGCGGCGACCATGGCGCCAAGACCGCAGCCGAGCGCCGCTTCCGGATGAAAGATGGCCCCCGCGTTCTGGTCTGCACCGCAGCCGGGCGTGAAGGAATCAATCTCCAGTTCGCCCGTATCCTGTTTAATTTCGATCTACCCTGGAATCCGATGGATATGGAGCAGCGGATCGGGCGCATCCATCGCTACGGCCAGGCGCACACTGCGCAGGTCTATAATCTCGTTCTTTCGGACACGATTGAGGGGCGGATATTCCTGCTCTTGGATGACAAGCTCACCGAGATCGCCCGGACACTGGGCAAGGTTGACGATCAGGGCAATGTCGCTGAGGATCTCCGGGCCCAGATTTTGGGCCAGCTATCCGAACGCTTGAACTACGACCGCGTCTATCAGGAGGCGCTGTCTGACCCCACCCTGCAACGAACCACAGTAGAACTCGAGGCCGCGCTATCCAATGCCAGAGAGGCTCGGGAAGTCGTGTTTGATCTGTTCCAGGACCTCGATGGATTCAGCCTCGACGAGTATCAGCCATTTTCAGACGTCTCGACTGGCATGGGGCGGATCGTCCAGTTCATGTCATCCTCTCTTCCTGACCGACACCAGCGGCTCGCAAAGGTGGATGATCAGACTTACGATCTGACGGTCGTTGATGGGTCGCGCAAGGTGCGTTTCACGCTCGATCGCGATGTCGCCACGAGCCAGGAAGGCATCGAATTGCTCGGCTTGGACCACCCGTTGGTTCAGAAAGAACTAGGTCGCTGGAGAGGGCTGGCGCCAGAAAAACTGGGCCTTTCCGTATCCAGCGATGACATCAGCCCCACACTACTGTCATTCTGGATTGTTGAGTCCGCTGTCGCGAATGGTGAGCGGCGGACCACAATCCAGACAATTGCGGTGCAGCCGGACGGCGCCCGGATGCCTGCGATCGAAAGGCAGTCGGCCCAGTATCTGAACGCACCGGTCGCCAAACCCTTCCTGACGGCCGAGGAAAGGCTGGAGCTGTTCAGGAATGTGGTTGAGCCAACTTTGCAACGCGAGCTCAAACACAAGGGGCTGGCGACTGGTGATGGAAGCTATTCTGCCGAGCTAATTGGGTACGTGGAAATTTCGGGCAGATAAAACGCGAGGGTTTCCCACCTGTAGAGTTGGCCCGCCCGTTAGATGGTCCAAACCACGCAAATGAAATGGGGGACGGTATTGCGCCGTCGAATCTATTTTTTGCCCTTGGCGTTGACGCTTTTCAGCCGGATTTGGACATGCCCTGACTCCGTCCTCCGAGATTCGAAGGCACCCGCCTTGTCGACGAGATCGCTGAGCTTGGCCTGACCATAGGTACGCGGATCGAAATCCGACGCGAGTTCAGCGAGACGCTGGCCCACTCGGCCCAAGGGAACCCAGCCACCGTCATCGTCCAGCTGCGCAATGGCTTTGCGAATAAGCGGGGCGGCCCCGCTTGGGGCTTGTTTGGCTGCCGCAGGACGCAGATCGGCGCGTTCGGGCTCTTCCGAGGTCGGCGCCTCCGGCAGAAGATTTTCCGTGTAGATGAAGCGTCGACAAGCCTGGCGGAAGCTCTCGGGGGTTTTCTGCTCGCCGAAGCCATATACATCGATGCCTTGCTCGCGGATGCGGGCAGCAAGCCCGGTGAAATCACTGTCAGACGATACCAGGCAGAAGGCGTCGAAGCGCCCGGTATGCAACAGATCCATAGCGTCGATCACGAGCGCAATGTCAGATGCATTCTTGCCGGTGGTGTAGGCGAAATTCTGCTGCGCCCGGATTGCGTGGGTCGAAAGCACCTCGGCCCAGGATTTGAGGCGGGTTCCAGAAAAGTCGCCATAAATCCGGCGCACGCTGGCTTCACCGATCTTGGCGATCTCTTCGAACAGACGAGTAGCGATACGGGAGGAGGCATTGTCAGCGTCGATGAGGACAGCAAGACGTGGGGCACGGGGTTCATTCGACATGTCGAATCTCTACCACGCCGCCGTTAAAATTTGTCTCCAAAATAGATCAAACAGATTTGAAGTTAAATTCCGGCATCCGTCTGACTGGGCAAGTAAATTTACGGATCGATCTCTGACCTCATTCCATTATCGCGAATTTATATTGCGATTTCAGTCCGATTGCGCCTCAATGTCGGCAAGAAAGAGAACGGGGGAGCATTAGCAGCATGACGATCGAGGTTCGGCAACTCCGCTACGCCGTTCTGACCGCAGATACCCGAAGCTTTTCCCGTGCTGCCACAGCGCTTAACATGAAGCAGGCAACGCTGAGCCTGCGGGTTACGCAACTTGAGGACAAACTCGGCATCAAGTTGTTTACGCGTTCGACG
>TARA_R110000868_G_scaffold13711_9_pt1 | contig 12915 bp, 11 predicted proteins | sample TARA_R110000868 | Tara Oceans TARA_R110000868 (sample SAMEA4397489) | marine metagenome | biome: Polar Biome; feature: [SRF] surface water layer (ENVO:00010504); material: water (ENVO:00002006), including particulate matter (ENVO:01000060) such as... | depth 5 m | reverse complement strand
GAATAACACAACTAATACATTTAGTGCTACTAACGTAAGTGCAACGTCTGTTAGCTCCACCACTGTAAGTGCTTTAACTGGTACGTTTAATGTAGTAAGTGCTACAACTTACCAAAATTTACCTATATCTGCATTAAGCGGATTAAGTGATGTGACCGCAACCCCAGTTCCAACTACAGGACAATCTCTAGTTTGGAATGGGTCTAAGTGGCAAGCATCTTCACCTCCAACAGGTGGAGCTACAGCCTTAAGCGGATTAACTGATGTTTCAAGCCCACTAAACCCAACTAATGGCTATGTATTAACCTGGAGTTCTTCTAAGTGGATAGCGTCGGCTGCCCCAGGTGGAGGAACCGGAACCCCTGGTGGAACAACCGGGATGATTCAATATAACAATGGCGCTGGGGGATTTGGTGGAGCAGAAGGAACATCCTATAATACGGGATTTGTTAATTACTTAGCATTCACTAACGTAAGTGCTCAAAATTTCAGTGGATTAAATACTTATGTTACCAATGCTAGCTCAACTAATATAAGTTCTCTTACGGGAACTATTAATATATTAAGTTCAACACAAATATCCTCCATCTCTTCCATATCAAATTATACAATACTTCCTGGGCTTGTTGGATCTTCATTCTCATCAGTTCCTACTATTAGTGATTCAAGTTCAATAAACTTGTATAATAAGAATGTTGGTGGAATACCAATGTTAGTATATGGAACATCAGGAGCTAAAAATAAAATAGTTGCTCCTTGGACAGGACATAAAAGAGTCATCCAGATTAGGCCAAACACCGGAGGTACCTTGCCAATAAACATGGGAACTGGTGTTACTTCAGTTGGGACTATAACACACCCTGTGATGACTACATTACAAGTTAACACAAGGACACCACGAACACAATTCCTTGCTACAGCATCCTCTGTACAGGTGAGAACAGCAGACCCAGTTTATATGTTAACTGGAACATCTAATAACTATGGGGAGGCTATATTTGTTTGCCGATGGGCTTTGAGTGGGGTATCAACATCAACATTTAAAACCTTTATTGGGTTAGTTCCAACTGCCGCTGCTGCTGGCACCTCAAATGCATTAACAGGAACAATAAATCCATCAGCTATAGGGGTTGCTGCTAGCTATATTGGATTTGGATGTGGAGCTACTGAAACTACTTATAGAGCAATATGTAATGCTGCCACCATAGGATCCGCTATAGACCTTGGATCAAATTTTACTACTACTGCTACAAATCAATTATACCAAGCAACAATAACATTTAAGTTTGCAGGGACAAACTTAAATAAGATAAATTTCCTTTTAGAAAATATTATTAATGATAAATTTGTTGAGGTAGAATACAATTCAACAAATAATAGTACATTATTTTTGGACTTTCCAAATGGTACACAAACTTATGAACTATTTTGTGGGGCACATACAATTACTGGGACTAATGCAACTGCGACTTCAGTAAACTTATGGCACTATTTTATGCACTTTGAATCAGAGCTTTAAACTATATCGCCACGTTTCATAGAACTGATTAATCTGCTAATTATATTCTCCCTAAGCCCATCAATTTGTCTAAAGCAGTTAGTAAGAGTATCCAATACATCTCTACTAATCTTCTTTTCTTTAATACTAGCTAATTGTGATATAATTCCATCAAACTCCATCTTCTGAGTTTGAGTAAAGTTATACAGGACATCCAATACTTCTTCGGCTTTTTTCATAGTTTGATATAGTCAATTGAATGACCCTCTTTTTTGTAGTGCTTAATTCTTGCTTTTGAATGGGCCTCAAGATATGGGATCTTATCCATAAAGTCATATACCATAACAACTGACTTACCATCCATTTTACGCATACCTCTCCCAAGACCTTGAAGTGTTGGAATCTTATCCTTGAGTCCTCTAGCATTAATAAGGTGGGTTATCTCCTCAATATTAATGCCCGTCTGGAGAACTTTGGTTCCTATTAGGAATGATGGTTTATCTGAATTTAGGAAACTTTTAATTGAGCTTTTTCTTTCCTGTAGAGAATTAACTCCTTCAAGGGAATAAGCATTAGGAAGTGCTTCCTTTAGAATTCGTAAGTGCTCAAGATTCTTTACCAGAATACAAACACGATAATTTTTATTATTGGTGTAATATATCTTCCAGCATAAGTCAATTATCAACTTATTACGCTTCCCTGAGTTTACAATAAACTTATCGTAAAGGCTAGCGTAAGAATCGTCAACATCCTCTGGCTTTAACTCATCCACGTATTCTATTATTTGTATAATTGGCTTTGCTAACTTCTGATCCTCAATTAAGTCTTTAGTAGATTTAGTCTCAACTATAGGGCCAAATGCGCCCTTCAAAGTGTATAGGGCGATTGGGTCGTCCGGAAGAGTTGCAGTGAACCCGAAGCGATATAGAGCGTTTGGGAAGCTCTGAATGGCAGCGACAGCTACCTCCCCCTTGGAGAACTTATGAACCTCGTCAACTATTAAAACTTTAGTTGAGTCAATATAATAATCTAATATCTTATCAATACTCTGAACAGTACAAAGCATTACTCTCCCATCCTTATACTCCCCACCCATACAAATGCCAATATCCTCAAACCAGCACTTTTTAGTTAAATACTCATAAGTCTGAGTCAATATTGATCTTTCATCAAAGAGGATAACAATCTTTTCATCTGGGAACATGTTGACTAGTGAAGCAATCATTAAAGTCTTACCAGATCCAGTTGGTGACTTTAATAGACACCTATTTAAACTTAATGCTTTATTGCAAGCATCAATCTGATAATCGTATAGTTTTTGTTTACCCAGTTCTACCACTACCTCCAGGAATCTAGAGCTTGTAATTTCTGTCTCTATGATTGGATCACACTTAATTTGCTTAAGATTTTCCAATATATCATTAAGTAATCCGGTCTTAAACTTACCCTGATTGGATATGAATCTCTTTTTCCCATCCCATCCTCGTCTTCTATAGGCGGGAGTGTATTGATATCCGTTAATAGGGAAAGCCCACTTATCCGAGAGAGCCCGCAATAGGTCTGGGTTGTCTGTCTCAATTAAAGAATCTAGAATTCCTACTTTTATCTTCATACCACCTATAATAGGTCTGGTATAAAAATATGAACACATTTGATAACGTAAATAAGCCGGATGTTAACGACCAACTCTCAAAGTTGTTTGAGGGAACTCCAACAGAGACAGAGACTTTGGTTGAATTGCCCTCTAGGGGAAGATTTTATCCAAATAAGGAATCTACGGTTTTAATTACCCCAATTAAGTTTGAAGATGAGAAACAACTTGCTAGTAACCTAAAGAATAGTTCTAGCAATCCATTAAACTTAATTATATCAAAGTGTGTTAAAGGACTTAACTTTAATAGTATACTTTTAATGGATAAGATGTATCTTCTACTTAAAATTAGAGAGATCTCTTATGGATCTGAGTATCCTGCGTCTATAACCTGCCCTAAGTGTGGAACCGCCCACGAAGTTAAAATTGACCTATCAAAGCTGGCAGTGAATGAACTCCCGGATGATTTACAGGATCCTAGGATAATAAAGCTTCCTAAACTAAAAAAGGAAGTCGAAGTAAGATTTCCTAGGGTATCTGATGAAGTTTATTTAAGGTCTGAATCCGATATTTATACGAATCTTTGGAGATTTGTTAATAAACTTAATGGAATTTCCGATCCAGTATTTATCTCTAAGGCTATAGAGAAAATGCATATAATGGACACCAAAGTTATAATTAATCAGGTATCCAGACCAGATTTAGGTCTAAATCCTCATTTTATCTTCGATTGTGGATCCTGCGGTAAGGAAAGTGATATCGCTGTTCCGTTAAATGAGAATTTTTTTTTAGTGACCTAGAGCACGAATTAAATTTACAATCGCTCTTATTGGAAGCCTACATATTGGTAAGTAAAGCTAATTTTACTTATTCTGATGTTAAGAATATGACTAAGCTGGAAAGAGGAGTATTTTTAAGATTATACTCTGATGAATTAAAGGCCCAAAACGATGCAATTGAACGGCGTAACTTATAGTGATAGATCTAATAGACCTATAGTTCTTTCTAAGGTTGGACTACAAGCTCTTTTCATCAGCGACGGTCAATACGTTGACCCTTACCAGATAAGTGCTGTAACTATATTCAGCCGTGATGTTAATCTATATCCCTCGTCAATCCTAACCTCTGCTACTCAACTAGTTGATACAACTCTATCCAGCCTAGTATTAATGAACTTTGCTAACTCAGCAGCCTTGACTACTGATACAGCATTTGATACTTCAAATTATACTGCTGGAGCTAACGCTAGTGGAATTTTCAGATTAGGCACTGGGAAGTATATTGTAATTCTTGATGGTACTGTTAATTTATCTGGTGTTTTAAACCTAGATGGAATTAACCAAGAAGTAGCTAATACTACTTCGGCTACCGGAGATTATATTGATGTCTGGACCATCAACCTTGTAGCTGGGTCTACTTTACAGACAATAATTAATGATTTCAACCTTCGGAAGGGAAATCTAACGGTTATTACTGAACCGTTAATGCTCAAGGCTAGATCAAGACTTGTTAATAACAAAGTCACCCTAGGATCAAAAGTTGATCTTAAGGTTGCAACGGATATTGCAATTGAAAATACTAATATAGATGAGTCAATCAAAAACTTATTTAGAGATACCGTTATCACCAGCGGGATGTTGGATATCCAAAAAATCAACGAAGCAGCTAATCTTCCGGCCAGAGTCACAGTATCAGCCTATTCAGATACCTCATCACTTGTATCTATGACCGCTGATAACGTAATGATACTCACCTGGGATACTTCACTACTATCAACTCACCCACAACTATTGGCGGGGAACTTTGGATCAATACAAGGAGTTTATGCTATACGAGCAAAGTATAGTATATTCAATGAAACCTACGTTACTGATCCAATGTACTTAACTCTTTCATAGTATCCCACTCATTTAGAGTAAACTTTTTGTAGCCTAAAACATAGTGACATATATGGGATGGGCAGCGTGCGTAGAATTCGCTCCAATCCTTATACTCTTGTGGGGGAAATATATAGTTAATCGGTGGCAGCCTCCCCTTACGTCTCTGCATTTCAAAGCTACGTAAGCCATCTCTTCCTGCCTTGTCGTTATCATATGCCACGACTATAGGCCCTTGGTAGTGCTTTAGCTGGGAGATCTGCTCCTTGGACACATGGCAGGATATTGTGGTCGTAGCGTTGATCCCAAGGCACTGTAGGGCCATTGCATCGAAAGCACCCTCACAGATGTATAATGGCTTCTCTGACTGATAGTTAAATGGGAACAAGATTGAGGAAGATTTAATACCCTTAAAGTTTAAATACTTTGGATGGGTGTTACTATCAATGGCTCTAGCCTGAAAGTAGAATGGCCTAGTACTACCAAGATTAAAGTAAGGAATTATTAATCTACCTTTGTAATCCCCAGACTTGGCATAATAGAATTTAAAGACATCAGATACATATCCTCGACCAGATAGAAGAAATTGATGTTCAACCCCCAACTCTTCCCAGTTAGTATCCATCTCCTGGGAGATATCCTGGGATGCTTGGCCTTTACGATGATCCTCTTTGATTACTTTAAATTCTTCCTCGGCAAAGAACTCTTCAACTAGGAACTTCTCATATGCCTTGCGATAAGATAGGTTTTCTAGGATTGCATAAAGTTTAAGGAAGTTACCCTTTTCTGATGTCTTAAAACATTGCCAAAGCCCACTATCTAAATTAATAGACATGTGACGCTTAGGATCCTCTGTTAAAAATACCGATGGTATGATCATTTCCCTACCACCACTAATTAATTTATATTTACCTGAGAACTTTTTAAGCAGGTAGTCTCTAATATACGTAGAGGAAATCATGTTTATAGACCGTTTAAGTAATTCAAAAAGTGATATAATTGACCAATGTTTACAGAAGTTCGACTATAGATACATTAGAAGGCTACCTGGATATCCATCCAAGAACGAGGATGCATTGGACTTCGGAACTTATATTCATCGAATCTTTGAGTTGGGCCACAGTGAGAATCATATCGCAGAGTTAGAAAAAATCGCTGAAAACATTAAAAAAGACTACAAAGTCCCCTTAATTTACAAGGATCGTATCCATCAATGCTTAAGTAACTTTTTAAGATTTAATTCAGGGCTGGGAGAGACTCTAGCTGTAGAACACGAATTTTCAGTAGACTTAGCTGATGGAATCAAATATAACGGATTCATTGATAGAATAATTAAAGGTAAAGATGGTGGATACCTTATTATTGACTATAAGACTTCAAAGAGAGAGAAGTCTAAGTTTGACCTAGCTAGGGATAAACAATTAATGGGTTACGCATTCGCTGTGTCAAAGGAGTTTAATACTCCGCTAGAGAATATCTGGTGTGCTCATTACTATCCTGTCAGCGATAGCTTAGTTCCTGTTAAATTCAACAAAGCATCAATTAATACCTGGAGAGAGAAGGAAATAGCTAAAGTCTGGAAGATACGCAAGAAGAAGAAGGATGAATTTCCTCCAAGCCAGAATGAGTTCTGTAACTTCTGTGAGTATAAAGACTGCTGTATCTGCTTTAACCCTAAGGAGGTTGTTGAGCAGAGGCTGGAGGAGCAGCTACAACTTAAGTTAGCTAAAGATAAGGCTAAGGATCAAGAAGCTAGCTTACCCAAGATTAATGGGTGATAAAGGCTAATGTCTATTGCTTCAAAGAAGTTCCTTACTTGATCCTCTGAATACCCACACTTCTTTGAAAGATGCTTAAAGAGAGACTCTATCTTTATTGGTTTACGGTCCTTAAGCGACTTAATTATTTTCCCTTGAAATTCCTTAATAAACTTAGAACTAAACCTAAATCTCCACCTCTCCATAAATTCATCAGCCAAACTAAAGTTAATCAAGTCAAGAAAATCAACTAGCTCAGTCTCTATATTACTCATAAAGCTTTTGTTATACTCATAATTTAAACCCAATCTAATATATATTAAAGGAGAAATTTTTTAATTTTTGATTTATTTCTCGGAAATCTTTAAAAATGGCAAAAATACCCGATGTATTTACCCAGCTATCAACCGAATGGGGGTTTAACTCACCTCACTTTAAGTCAGTAAGTAATAAACTGCCGGGAGATATCTTAACTTTTATTTATAATGGTAAACCCAGAGTAGTAATGGTTATTGGTACTAAACGTGGGGTATCAGGTAAATTCCGCTCATCCAGAGATAATTTTTTAATTAGCTGTGTAGATATTAGTGATTTAACTGTACCTACTGGTATTATACTTATGACTACTTTATACAAGAGAACCTTTAAATGTATGTACCATAAGAAATCAACAGCATTTTATCAGGTATTCAGTAAAAATAACATACGTTTGTTTAACCTAAATAAGGTAAGCGATTTAAAAGAGATATACTTTAAGTGACAGGAACTCCCCCACCAAACAACACTGCGTTAATTACAGCAGCTACCAATCTAGGTACTGCGCTTAATGCTTTTGCAACTCAACTTGGATCAGTTAATCCAATTAATCCAACTGGTCCTGCTGGTGGTGGAGCGGGTGGAAATAACAGAAATAATAATGCGGATGATTTTCAAAAGTTCTTAGTCAAAGTTGCTGGTCCGCTTGCACTAGGAATTGGCATCTTCCAGATGGGTAAGGAAATTGATAAGCTCCAAAGACGAGCACTTGCTTCGGATACCTCAATAGAACTTCTTGATAAGAGCTATCGGGGACTTCATGGTAGTAACCTAAAATTGATGGGAGAAATCTTAAACTTCAGAAATGAAGGTATTAAAAAGATGACGGCTGGAACTTTACAGCTAGTATCCAGAATGAAGATGACAGATCAGTCTACCCATGGTTTGATAAGTTTGATGGGTGAGAACTCTGTAGCTTTAATGATGTCAGTTACTGAACAAGGAAATCTAGCTGACTCAATAATGAAGTCGTCCTTGACCTTCGGGGCTACCCAAGAAAATGTAATTAAAACACTAAATGGTGTAGCAAAATCCTTGGAGCTAGCTAAAGTATCTGGATATGATACTGCGGGCACACTAAAAGGGGTAGCAGACCTAGCGTCACAATACGGACCTAAGCTGGATTCAGTTCTAAAATCTGGAATGAATTTCTTCGCTGGGCCAGATTTCCAATCAAAGATTTTACTAGGAGTTCAAAATGCTAATCTTGGTTCTGCTAAAGGTATAAAAGAAGCATTTAGAACAGCGGCAGCTACATTAGAGTCTAGAATGTCAAAGACTGGAAATCAAGCATTAGACATCTCTATTAACAAACAAATATTCGATATGTTTGGTGGGATGGAGAACGCAATGGCTATCCTCCAGGCTAACTCAGTTATGCAAAGTGAAATGCCGGAAGTCATAAATGGATTTCAGAGTTCAGTCAAAAGTTTCCAAGGAATTATTGACGATATCAAGAAGCCATTAGAGGTCGTTGTTGTTGGACTTTACAATTTTGTGAACTCCTTTAGCGCTGGGGTTAAAAAAATTGTTGGATGGATTTCTGCTGGCGTAGGAGTTTTCTTAGCACTTAGATCAATTCTTACTCCTTTATTAACATTGTTTGGAGTGGGTTCTGGTCCAATAGGGTGGATTTCCTTGGCAGTTGGTGGTCTAGTTTCTTTAGCTGGGGGAATGGCATCTTCTAATAAGGAAATGAATGATAACCTAGAAGATATAAATGCAAAAACCCCAGAGCCAGAAGTAAAGAAGCCAACCAATAGTAATAGCATGTATGACTTCCTAAACTCAACCTTATACTCAGTGCTGACGAATCAAAAGGTAAATGATTCACAAATAAAACAACTAGAGCAAATGAATGCTACACTAGGTAGAATCAATATGACTCTGGAGAGAGATTACAATATGCCAGAGAGAATAAAATCCAGTAGGTAATCATGGCTAAAAATCCAGTAAGAAATAGACACCTAGCGGATAGATCATATCTTCAAATCATGTATCCAAATGATGTGGATAGACCTACCCAGATGTTTATCCCAATATTAGAAAACCTAGATATCTCAGAGACACAAGCAGCCAATTTAGCTACCTACGATTTGATTGGAAGACCTGGAAATCTATTCTCTTATCTCGGAGCAAAGTCTAGATCCTTTAACTTGAAGTTTAATATTACTCTACCAAATGTTTTAGAGTACATGTTATCCGAGGGATTCAGTGATCATTTCAAGTTAGACTTTACTAGATATAACCGAAATAAACTAAAAGATAAAGAAGCCTTTAAAAAGATTTTAGGTGAGGGGGGTACATCAGTTCATGCTACTGAAAGTACGTCATTATCTAATAAAATTGATTTTTATGGGAAGGCTAGAAGTTATTACTACGCCCTAAAAGGTGTTAAAGGTGATACAAAGCCAGCAGGAAATTTCTTTGATAGTAGTATTGGATTCGTATTAAATAACTTGCTTGGGTCTACTCCTCCACCAAAACAAAAGGGTGTCTCCGATGCAGTGAACATCATTATCCTTTGGGTGGCAGTTATAAGATCCCTTGTGCTGAATAATACTCAGAATACGAGTCTTGGCCCTCCATGTGTATACATTAACCATGGGACAATGTATAAAAATATTCCATGTGTTTGCTCTAATGTTTCTATTAAAATAAATAACAATGTGGGATTTGATTTAATTTCATTTACTCCAAGACAAATTGAAGTCAATTTAACTTTGATGGAAAATAGAACGGGTAACTTTAAAAAGTATGAACCATTTAAATTAATGGAGGGTGAGAATATCGCTGGGTGGGAAGCAGTTTTAGATTATGGAACTACTGATCCATATAATGACCAGTTTGGTTTAGAAGACTTCATGAAGAATGAAATTAGATTAGACGAAGCTAATAAAGCTAATAATAGATTATTAGAGTCTGCAATTAACCCTGATTTTAATATCTAATATGAACTATAAAAATCACTATAAAATAGGATTTACTGAAGTCTCTCATAGGGGTAAGACTTTGGCAACTTCATTAAATGCTAAGTCATTTGATAACTTCACCATTAGTATGAATGACATGCCATATGAAGTTGGGTATATTCCTAATGGTTATGAACATAGACCTGACCTTATTTCAGATTTATTCTATAATACAGTGAGCATGGATTGGCTTATCTGTATGTTCAATAATATAAAAGACCCATTTCAAGAACTTAACGTAGGGGATAGAATACTAATTCCACAGATTTAATATGGCCGAAGTTTTCTCCCCTAATATATTTCTGTCAACAGATAAGCAAGCAATGTTGGACTTCTTTTACGGAGGGGATACCCTGCGTCCTAGAATCCCAGATAAATATGATAATAAAAAAATCCTCTTATTAACACAAAATAACAAATATCTTAAATCATTTGAATACCAGATTGGGTATGATAAAAAAAATAATGGTGTCTCCCTAAACCTAGAATTTATTGATATTGATGGTAGATTTGAGCATTCTTTCTATAGTCAAGATGTAGTTTCCCAGTTTATCTTAAAAGCTATTAAAGAGCATAATATTTCAAAAGTACAGGATCCATACGCCTCGACCCCAATAGAAAATAAGTTAAAAACAGCATACACACTTTATTTTGCTTTTGGTATTGGAGATAATTTTAAAGAGTGGGGAGGTCCATACGCTGCTGTATTACAGTCTACTAGGGTGGACATAACCAGTAATGGATCTAGGGTCTACAAGTTTACTTTTGTTCCTACAGGAAGTTACCTTTTTAGGCCAGCTGCATTCTTTGATATAAATCAACAAGAGGAAGTTTTGGATCTTGAAACTTATTCAATAAATTATCTAACTACTGGAAAAGCAACTATTGGATTTAACTCTACTAGGGATATCAACTATTGCCAATCATTTAGAGCGGTTTTAGAGAATTACATTAAATCAGTTTTAAAAATAGATAAAAAGCAAGTACTAGTATTAGTACCAGACGTTAATGATGCAATTAAATCTAAGATTGTTGATCCAGCTTTTAAAAATTATTCATCACCTATAAGAGATCCCTTAGGAGTAGGACAAGATATAAATGCTAATATAAAAAAGATGTATTTGGCACATGGGATTAATGCAGAATTTTCCCCACTACAAGATAAAGGAAATCCACTACTAAAGAAAGGAAAGAATTTAATAACAAAAACAAGTAGGCTTGTAAATATGGCTGCTGTTGGTATGTCTGATTTTAGACAGGAAACTCTATTCCCAGCCTCTAAATTAAAATCTCCCATAGGAAATATAAATCATGTTGATGAGTTAGTTACTAACAAGGATTATTATCTATTAACAATGCAGTGCGGGTCTTTTGATACTATTAAAAAAGGAAATTCGTTTCCAAGATGGTATGAACCATTAAGACAATTTAACGAGGGTATTAGACAATTTATACCAGGGAAGTTTATGTTATTTGAAGAGAATAATATAAGACTACTAAGACTCTGGAAAGACCTTGGGCTAATAGAAGATTCCGAATCTCCATGTATAGTATTTGGACATTCTGAAGCTTTGCAGGATTATGTTTATTGTAATAAATTAAATTTTGAAACAATTGATGAAATTCCCTCAAAGTATAAACTCCTCTCAGACCAAGATTCCATATTTGGAAAAAATTATAGGTTAAATCTTCTAAAAAATATTGCCCTCACAAAAAGTTCATCATCCTTTAATGAAGATACCAAAGAATTCTTAGATCAAGATGAATTTTCCGTAGGATTAAATGATGACGGTAAAACCAATTCTAATACAGAAATTAAAAGTCGTATTAGAAATTCAGTATTTAAAAAAGTTCTTACGATAGCAAACCTAGGAATCCCAATATTTACTAATAATATAAAAAATCAAAATGTTCTTGGTATAAGTATTGATAATAGTACTAGCTACCAAGCTGCATTAAATTCTACTATAGCATCTAATAGAGAAAAGTTCTTTAATAGTATTTCATTATTAGAAATGGGGAATACTTTATCTTCCCTTATAGGGAAAAATAAAAATGATACAAAATCTACTATTGATATATTAAACCTAAATGTCCAAGAGAAAGCTAGGGAGTTAGAAGCGAAAAACAAGGATATCCTTTCTAGGATTGAAGATCCCACACAAGTTAGCTCTGTATCCCGTGAACTTACAGAAGATACTAATAACCAACTTCAAATTTTAAATAATTCCCTAAAAGATAAATATAAAGATTTATTAGATGGGTCGGGGGGTTTCGGATTTACTGATACCCCCAGTGGAACTAAAGCTAAAGAACTTGTTGATATACAAACAGATAATTTATTAACAGTTTCCATTATGAATACGATATTGGCAGAGGGTATAACTCTACCGTATCAATCACTACAAAGCCTTTCAAAATTCTTATTGTTATATAACAAACTAGGGGATAATGGAATCAACGAGATAGGAACTAGAATAATACCGGGGTATAATGGTCCAGATAGTATTTCATTATCCAATGAAATATTCAAACAACTTTACCAATATAACATTATTGCATCTGTAAAAACATTACCATTTTTTCATTTATCAAACAACTTATCCTTCATGAAAAACATATTACTTTTATCAAAGAAGATTAAAGTATTAAATAGTAACTATTCTCATGAGGATGAATCTAAGTATGATGATAAATTTGATTTCTTTACTGGATTCTATAAGTTAACCAGTTTTAAGCATATTATAAACCCAACGGATTGTTACTCTGAATTTACTATCATCAAGGATGTTCCAACTCATGAGGAAATTGGTTTAATTAATAACCCTAATCCAACTGAGTTAGTAATTAAAAATATACAACCAAAACTACCGACACCCCAAGTAAAATCAAATAGTACTATTAG
>TARA_R110000868_G_scaffold77873_4_pt1 | contig 12920 bp, 13 predicted proteins | sample TARA_R110000868 | Tara Oceans TARA_R110000868 (sample SAMEA4397489) | marine metagenome | biome: Polar Biome; feature: [SRF] surface water layer (ENVO:00010504); material: water (ENVO:00002006), including particulate matter (ENVO:01000060) such as... | depth 5 m | reverse complement strand
CTTCGGCGACAGCTTCGTCTATGTGATCTTCGAGGACGGCACCGACCTTTATTGGGCGCGCAGCCGCGTCCTCGAATATCTCAATCAGGTGCAGGGGCGCTTGCCCGCAAGCGCCCGCAGCGCACTCGGTCCCGATGCCACCGGCGTTGGCTGGGTCTATGAATATGCGCTGGTCGATCGCAGCGGCCGGCACGACCTGTCACAGCTTCGCGGGCTTCAGGACTGGTTTCTTCGCTACGAGCTGAAAACCGTGCCCGGCGTTGCCGAGGTCGCAAGCATCGGCGGCATGGTGAAACAATATCAGGTACTGCTCGATCCGGTGAAGCTCGCCGCTTACGGCATCACTCACGCCCAGGCGGTCGATGCCATTCAAAAGGCCAACCAGGAAGCGGGTGGCTCGGTCCTCGAGATGGCCGAAGCCGAATATATGGTCCGCGCCTCGGGCTATCTGAAGACGCTCGATGACTTCCGGGCAATCCCGCTCAGAACCGCCGCCGGCGGCGTGCCGGTGACGCTCGGCGACGTTGCTACCATCCAGATTGGTCCGGAGATGCGGCGCGGCATCGCCGAATTGAACGGCGAAGGCGAAGTCGCCGGTGGCGTGGTGATATTGCGCTCGGGCAAGAATGCGCGTGAGACGATCGCTGCAATCAAAGACAAGCTCACCGATCTCAGGAAGAGCATGCCGCCCGGCGTCGAGGTGGTGACGGTCTATGATCGCTCGCAGCTCATCGATCGCGCGGTCGAGAACCTTACCCACAAGCTGGTCGAGGAATTCATCGTCGTCGCCATCGTCTGCGGCCTGTTCCTCTGGCACGTCCGCTCGGCGTTAGTCGCGATCCTGACGCTGCCGCTGGGCGTCCTGGCGGCATTCGTCGTGATGCGGTTCCAGGGGGTGAACGCCAACATCATGTCGCTGGGCGGCATCGCGATCGCCATCGGGGCGATGGTTGATGCGGCCGTGGTCATGATCGAGAACGCCCATAAGAAGATCGAACGCTGGGAGCACGACCATCCGGATCAGGCGCTCGATAGCCCGACACGGTGGTCGGTCGTCACCGATGCTGCTGCCGAGGTTGGCCCGGCGCTGTTCTTCAGCCTGCTCATCATCACACTTTCCTTCGTGCCCGTCTTCACGCTGGAAGCGCAGGAGGGGCGGCTGTTCGCGCCGCTCGCCTTCACCAAGACCTATGCGATGGCTTCGGCGGCTATCCTGTCGGTGACATTGGTGCCGATCCTGATGGGTTGGCTGATCCGGGGCCGCATCCCAGCCGAGCAGGCCAATCCGGTCAATCGCTGGCTGACGAATGCTTATCGGCCCGCGCTCGACTGGACGATGCAAAAGCCCAAGACGGTGCTGCTGATCGCGGCGTTGGTGTTCGCGACCACGGCCTGGCCGCTTGCCCGGCTCGGCGGCGAGTTCATGCCCAACCTCGACGAGGGCGACCTGCTCTACATGCCCTCGGCGCTGCCGGGGCTGTCGGCGGCGAAAGCCTCGCAACTGCTCCAACAGACCGACCGGCTGATCAAGACCGTGCCCGAGGTCGAGAGCGTGTTCGGCAAGGCCGGCCGCGCCGAGACCGCGACCGACCCGGCGCCGCTGGAAATGTTCGAGACCACCATCCAGTTCAAGCCGCGCGACCAGTGGCGACCGGGAATGACGCCCGACAAGCTGATCGACGAACTCGACCGGACGGTGAAGCTCCCCGGACTCGCCAATGTCTGGGTGCCGCCGATCCGCAATCGGATCGACATGCTGGCTACCGGGATCAAGAGCCCAATCGGGGTCAAGGTCTCCGGCGCGGATCTCGTCCAACTCGATCGCATCGCGCATGATGTCGAGACGGTGGCCAAGACCGTGCCCGGCGTCTCTTCCGCGCTCGCTGAGCGGCTGACCGGCGGGCGCTATGTCGATGTCGACATCGACCGCGCCGCCGCCGCCCGGTTCGGTCTCAACATAGCCGACGTGCAGGCTATCGTATCGGGCGCGATCGGCGGCGCGACGATCGGCGAGACGGTCGAGGGGCTGGCGCGTTACCCCATCAGCGTTCGTTACCCACGCGAACTGCGTGACAGCCTCGAAGGATTGCGCACACTCCCGGTCCTGACCCCATCGGGCCAGCAGATCACGCTCGGAACGGTGGCAAAGGTCTCGATCACCGAGGGACCGCCGATGCTCAAGACCGAGAATGCCCGACCCTCGACTTGGGTGTATGTAGATGTGCGGGGACGCGACCTCGCCTCGGTAGTCGGCGACCTCCAGCGCGCGGTCGCGAAACAGGTCAAGCTCTCGCCAGGTGTCAGCATCGCCTATTCGGGTCAGTTCGAATATCTTCAGCGCGCCGTCGAAAAGCTTAAGCTGGTCGTACCCGCGACGCTGCTGATCATCTTCGTGCTGCTCTACATGATCTTTGGGCGGTTCGACGAGGCCGCGCTGATCATGGGCACTTTGCCGTTCGCCCTGACCGGCGGTTTCTGGATTCTCTATTTGCTGGGCTTCAACCAGTCGGTCGCGACCGGGGTCGGCTTCATCGCGCTAGCCGGCGTTTCGGCGGAGTTCGGCGTGGTGATGCTGATCTACCTCAAGAACGCTCTGGAGGAATGCGGTGCCGATCCCGATGCTGCTCAGGTCGAGGCGGCGGTGCGCGAGGGCGCATTGCTCCGCGTCCGGCCCAAGGCGATGACGGTCGCGGTAATCCTCGCCGGCCTGCTGCCGATCCTGCTGGGATCGGGTGCGGGCTCGGAGGTGATGAGCCGGATAGCCGCACCAATGATCGGCGGCATGCTGACAGCGCCGCTGCTCTCCATGTTCGTCCTGCCCGCCGCCTATCTGCTGCTCCGCCGGCGGCGGGCACAGCCCCTCCACCAACCTGTTTAACCTGCAAGGAGAAGACCATGAACTCTGTACGACTGACTATCGCTCTCGGCCTCGCCGCCCTGACTGCCGCCTGCGGCAAAAAAGCGGAAACGCCGGTTTCGACTGAGACCAACCAGGCGGCACCTGCCGCCACCGGCATGAATGGCGACATGGGCGATATGCCCCCGGCAGCTACTGCACCGACCAAGGCCAAGGGCCATGGCACCGTCATGGCCATCGACAATACGGCGGGCACGATCACGCTCGATCATGGCCCGATCCTCGAAGCCAAGTGGCCGGCGATGACAATGGCGTTCAAAGCAGCGCCCGCAATCATCGATGCAACCAAGGTCGGCGACAAAGTCGATTTTGATCTGACGCTGACCGGCAGCGCCGGTGAAGTGACCGCCATTCACAAGCAACCCTGACCAGCTTCGATGGCGTCGGCCTACTCCGGCGCCACCGGCAGATCGTCAAGTTGCCACCCGATACGGCTCCCTGACAAGGTGGAAGCCGCCGACTTTAGCGGCTCCGGTCCTTAGTCGGCGGTGAGGCCGGCGAGATCGAATTGCCAAAATCGGCTTCGAGCGCGCCGCCGCTTCTGATGCGATCGGCAACGAGCTGGCGGGTCGCTTGCCCGATGGAAGTGACCATACGCGCGCTTTCGCCACGCTCGCGTGCGGCCTGCATGGCCGTATCGACGATAATTTGCGCGACTGACAGCCGGGTGTCGGCCAGGTTGTTTTCTGGCGAATTCTTCAGGAACACGGCGGCAAGACGTTCCTGCCCCGGCGCATGGCCGGGCGGCAGGATCGGTCGTTCCAGCGCGCGAACAGCGCGCTGAAGCTGTACCGGCTGCTGGGCATTGATCTGCACGCCCAAGGCCGCACCAATCTCCCGCACGCGCTCCAGCGGCGTTTGCTCGGCCGAGATAACGGCATCGACCTGCCGCACTCCGAGATAAGTCAGAAGATGGGATTGATAGACTGGCCCCTTGGCGTGCCGGACATAGGCCAGCTCGGTGCGGGCGGCGGCGATCTTCTCAGACGGCGCATCCTGCCCGATCAGCGTTCTCAGACGCTCGCCAGCCTGTTGGCGAGCGGTCGGAAGATACCGCTCCAGTTCCTCGCGCACCTTGTTCAAGGTGATGCGGTAACGCTGGCCGGTTGGGGGCGCGCGCTGGGGAAGCAAGGCGATGCCATGCGCGCCGATGCGCGCCTCCGGGGCGGCATCGCGCTGGACCGCAGCAGCAGCGAGCACGGACGCCATTGCGCGATGATCACCTGTCAGGAAACCATGCCGCGACGCGTCCATCCAGAGTGTCTTATCGATAGAGGCGATACGAATGGGATGTCCCGCTTCGCGCGCGACCTGGGCGGCATGATGGCGCATCGTGCGGCCATTGCCTTCGCGGAAGGGGTGAATGGTATTGAGTTCGTTGACGTGGTTGCCAAGTCGGTCGAAAAATTCATCGCGCGCGAGGCCGCGAAACCCATTCTTCGCCGCCATGTCCGCGAACAGTTTGTCGAGTTCGCTAGCGATATAGGGAGTGGCGGCAAAGCTAGACCCGCCCTTGGAGATGTTGATGCTGCGATCCTCGCCTGCCCAATCATAGAGGTCGTGGAACAGATGTTTGTGCAAGGTGCGATAACCATCTGCTGAACCCGGAAAAGACTGGCGTGCAACCTGTGCGCCGCGCGCCAGCGTCAACCGCCGCTCGGCTTCGTTGAGCGTGGCATCACCGGTGATCCCAAGCCGGTTCCGCAGGATGTCGGTGCCGGGATAGGTATAAGGGTCGTCGCCCAACGTCAGCCTGCGGCGGGGTGCATTCCCGGCTTGTAAAGACCGAGAATGATCGATGCCATCAGTGAGGGGGGAGCGCCCTCGTCGAGCATTATGGCGAAAAGGGCATCGTCGTCATCACTGGGCGTCATGTCCTCAATAATCAGATTGGCGCGCGCATCGGCAACATCTTCGCGCCAGAGTGCGACCTGCTCGGGTGTGCCGCGCTCGAAGTCCATGCCTCGAACGCGCTCACGAAATGTCTCAAGATCGATCTGCGCCATCCCAATCATCCTTCCCCGTTAACTTTACTCTGTCTATCGTGATTTCTCAACAAATCACTTAGCTGGCCGGTTGCAAGGTCAGAAGAATATAGGCGTCGCCAAACTGCCGGTCCGATCGGGTAAGTTTCAGTATTCATTCGATAACATGATCGTAAGCACACGTTTGGTGCGATCCTCGTCCCACGGGGCCTCGCTGCCGAAAGCCAAATTTGGCTCGTAATAGTCGATCTTCCAGAAAACGGTCACTGCAATCACCTTGTCATCATCGGGCCGGTCCTGCGTCCAGTCACCCGATGCGAGACGGAAGACGGCCCCGAAGTCATGCTCACCATAAGGGGCATTGTTGTCGTCGAATTTCGAGAACCGCGCGATCAACACCAATGCGGCGGAACGGTCCGCATCGCAGAGGGCCTGAAACCCCATCGTGACATTGGTGACGGACGTGACGCCGGGGATTGCACGCGCAGCATCGTTCAAGCGGCGGATAGCATCGATCTGTTCAGGGTTCTGCATCACTCGTTTCTTTCATCTGGGCATGGCTGCAAGGCCGTGGGCCGGGCAACCCTGCCGTTCCGGCGAGGAACGGGATGGGGAGGGAGGGCGAGAATCTGCCGCTGGCGCGGGCGAGCGGCCTTAGCGCGGTCGACGCCTCCAAGGCGTCGGGTGCCGCGCTTGGCGGATTACACGGGCGACAAGATTGTCGTTCGGGAACGAAAGGGCAGCGCCCTTGGTGTTCCCTGTCCGCCTCGCGCCTCGGGAGGCTTGGCGGAACGCGTGAAGCTCTTGCGCGCTGGCGCGCATCCGCCTTGACCAGCTCAACGCCATTTCCGTATAAACTACAGTCACTGTAGAATGAGCATTGCGCGTCGCACTCAAGATCGTGGAAACCACATGCAAATCGGCGAGTTGTCGCGTGCGACTGACACCAAAGTGACGACCATCCGCTTCTATGAGGAAATTGGACTGCTGGGCCAACCAGTGCGAACGGCCTCGGGACGGCGAACCTATGGGCTACCCGATACTGATCGATTGAACTTCATTCGTAATGCTCGTCGGCTTGGTTTTTCGATCGACGAGGTTCGATCGCTGCTTGCACTTGCCGATCAGCCAGAGCGCGATTGCCGGGAAGCGGCGAACATCGCAGCACGTCATCTGGCCGATGTAGAACAGCGGCTTAGACAGCTAAGCGCTCTCCGCGACGAGCTCGCAGCCATGAGCGCGGCGGGTTGCTGCGCCAAGACGATGGCGGAATGTCGAGTCATACAGGCCATCGCTCGACCTGCAGCATGAGTCGAGCGAACATCGATAACCTTCTATCCTCCATGCGCTCGAGGATTTGATTGCTATCCTCTTCAAAGCGACCAGGGACACAAGCCTCACCGGTCGCCAACATTATTAATGCGAGCGGATCGCAAATCCCTTGATCCTACAGTAGCTAGAGGTTGTAGGGGGCGCTCATGTCAACGCCCTCACTCCACCACGCCCCTGCCATCAACGCGCCCTCCGCAGGCCCGATCCGTACCACCTCCATGCGCTTGATGCTCATTGCGGCGGCTATCCTATTAGGTTTGGTGTTGCCGCTCACTGCGCTGCGCGCTGCACCAACTACGGACCAGAACGACGTGCAAACCGCATGGCGGCTGCTCGACTATGTCGCCGTCGATTATGGTGGCGCGGTCGCTGGGGGGCGGATCACGAGCGTTTCGGAATATGCCGAAATGAAGGAATTCACAGGTTCCGTGTCCGCGCAGCTCGTCGCTCTGCCTCTCAAGCCTGAACGGGCAGCGCTGATTGAAAGAGCGGCACGCCTCCAGAGCGTGATCGCGCGCAAGGGAACGCCGCAGGAAGTCGCGACGCTGGCGCGCGGACTCGCGGCCGACCTACTGAAAGCCTACCCTGTGCCGCTTGCCCCGGCGACGCCGCCGAGCTTTGCTCGGGGGGTGGCTCTGTTCGGCTCCAGCTGCGCAGCCTGTCACGGCACGACAGGGAACGGGCATGGCCCCGACGCGGCCAAGCTCACGACGCCGCCGATCGCGTTCACCGACATCGAGCGCGCCCGCCAGCGTAGCGTATTTGCGCTATACCAGGTCATAGGCCAAGGCATCGACGGAACGGCGATGCAGAGCTTCGCCGACTTGCCAAGTCAGGACCGTTGGGCGCTGGCGTTCCGCGCCGGCAGCTTCGCCCTGACCGACGAACAGGCGCGGGAAGGGGAGCGGCTGTGGAAGACTGATCCGTCGCTCCGCCAACAGGTGCCCGACCTCCAGACACTCGTGGCGCTCACGCCATCCTCGCTTGCCGATCATATCGGCGAGGAACGGGCTTTGGCGGTCATGGCTTATCTCCGCCGCCATCCTGACGCTGTGATCGAACAGGCTCCTGCGTCGCTCTCACTGGTGCGCCAGAAGCTGGCAGCGAGCCTCGATGCCGCCCGAAAGGGAGATCGTCGTGCGGCGAAGGAATTGGCGCTGTCCGCCTACCTGGACGGCTTCGAACCGGTAGAGCCGACGCTGGGCGCACGCGATGCAACGCTGCTCGCACGTATCGAAGGCGCGATGGGCGAGTATCGCGCTGCAATCGATCAGGGTGCCGGGTCCGACGATCTGGCGAACCGCGCGCTCGTCCTCAACGATCTGTTCGACAATGCCGAGGCCGCGCTGGCCCCTGGCGCGTCCAGCGATGCATCGACCTTCCTCGGCGCGTTTACGATCCTGTTGCGCGAAGGCTTGGAAGCCCTGCTCATCGTCGTCGCCATGATCGCCTTCCTGCGCAAAGCGGAACGCTCGGAAGTGCTACCCTATGTACATGGTGGCTGGGTCGGAGCGCTTGTGGCCGGCCTGCTGACTTGGGTGGTGGCCACCTATGCAATCGGGATCAGCGGCGCGAGCCGAGAGCTGACGGAGGGGTTCGGTTCGCTATTTGCAGCAGTGGTCCTGCTCTCGGTCGGGATATGGATGCACGGCAAGGCACAAGCCGATCAATGGCAACGCTACATCAGAGAAAAGATGGCGCGCGCGCTGTCGGGCCGCTCCGCCTGGTTCCTCTTTGGGCTGGCCTTCGTGGTGGTTTATCGTGAGGTGTTTGAAACGATCCTGTTCTACGCGGCGCTGTGGACGCAGGGGAATGGCAGCGCGCTGCTCGCCGGGGCAGGATCAGCGGTCGCGATCCTCGCCGTGATCGCCTGGGCCATGCTCCGCTACAGCCGCCAGCTCCCGATTGCTAAGGTTTTCGCTTACAGTTCGTGGCTGATGGCGGGGCTGACAGTGGTTCTTGCTGGCAAAGGCGTGGGGGCACTGCAAGAGGCCGGAATCATCGGCATAGCGCCGATCGCCAACGGCCCCCGACTTTCCATGCTAGGCATATTTCCCACTTGGCAATCCATCATAGCCCAGCTTCTCATGGTGTTGGCAATTGCCACGGGCTTCTCGTTCAATCGTCGCAAGCGAGATAAGACCGTCGATCTTGCGCCATCTGCGTAAGGCAGGGTGCTCCGTAAAGACCGAATTTTCTACTTGCTTCTATAGTTACTGTAGATTGTAGGAATAGCGTATGAGTGAAATCCAAACCCCCTCATGCGGCTGTACCGGCGATACGAAGCGGGCGGAGCGCGACCCCGCGTATCGCCGTGCTCTGTGGATCGTCATCCTGCTCAACCTTGGTTTCGGTCTGGTCGAGATCGTCGGCGGGTTTATTGCTGATAGCCAGGCGCTCAAGGCGGATGCGCTCGACTTTATCGGCGATGGGACCATTTCCCTGTTCGGCCTTATCGCCTTGGGCTGGACTGCTCACGCGAGATCGAGAATCGCCCTCGCACAGGGCCTTTTCCTCGGAGCGCTGGGTCTGGGTGTTATCGGATTTGCCATGTGGCGTTCGATGAACGCTGTCGCGCCTGAAGCCGATCTAATGGGCGGGATCGGGGTGGTAGCGCTGATAATCAATGTAAGCGCCGCTCTTGTCCTCTCTCGTTTTCGTGAAGGTGACGCCAATGTCCGCGCGATCTGGCTGTTCAGCCGCAACGATGCTCTGGCAAATATCGCCGTGATCGCTGCGGCAGGGCTGGTCGCCTGGACTGGACAAGCATGGCCTGACCTTGCTGTCGCTGGTATTATTGCGCTGCTATTCCTGCATTCGGCATGGGAAATCACGCGGGGAGCCATGGCCGAGATGAACAATCGCCCATAACGGTCGATAATGCGCGGGTTGCCGATGCGGCGCTCTCGCTTTCACTACCCGACGCAGGAGGAGAGCGGACCAGCTCTGCACCACTTGCGAACTAACTCACGGTGCTACCGCTAAACGGCAATTGCACTCAAAAATATATCCATTATGCTGGATATATGGAAAATGAGTTGGCAATCACCGCTTTGAGCGCCTTGGCACAAGGGACGCGGCTCGACACCTTCCGGCTACTGGTGCGGCATGAACCCGATGGCCTGGCTGCGGGAGAAATCGCGCGCCAGCTCGATGTGCCGCAAAACACCATGTCGGCGCATCTTGGTATTCTCACCCGGGCAGGCCTGGTGCGTTCCGAACGCCATAGCCGATCGATTATCTACCGCGCCGATCTTGACGGGCTGCGGGCGCTGACCCTGTTTCTCCTCAAGGATTGCTGCGGCGGCAACGCGCAAGTGTGCGCGCCGCTGATCGCTGAACTCTCACCTTGCTGCTGAAAGGATGCCCCGTGGCCATCGACATCGTCATCTATCACAATTCCGAATGCGGCACATCGCGCAACGCGCTCGCCATGATCCGCAACGCGGGCATCGAACCGCATGTGATCGAATATCTTAAGACGCCGCCTACGCGAGCCTTGCTGGTCGAACTGGTTGGCCGCGCCGGCATGACCCCGCGCGATCTCCTGCGCGAAAAGGGTACGCCTTTTGGCGAGTTGGGCCTTGCCGACCCGGCACTGTCCGACGAACAGCTCGTGGACGCGATGATGGCGCATCCAATCCTTATCAACCGGCCCCTCGTTGTGTCGCCGCTGGGTGTGAAACTGTGCCGTCCTTCCGAAGCGGTGCTTGATCTGCTGCCGACAGGCCAGCTTGGCGCATTCGCGAAAGAAGATGGCGAACAGGTCGTGGATGGCACAGGCCAGCGTATCGCCTGATGCTGCCAGCAATTCTGATCTTCATCGCCACGATTGCGCTCGTCATCTGGCAACCCAAGGGCCTCGGCATCGGGTGGAGCGCCATGGGCGGGGCGATCGTAGCGCTGCTTGCCGGCGTTGTGTCGCTGTCCGACGTGCCTGTGGTTTGGGACATTGTCTGGAACGCGACGGGGGCATTCGTCTCGATCATCGTCATCAGCCTGCTGCTCGATGAGGCGGGATTTTTCGAATGGGCGGCGCTTCACGTCGCTCGCTGGGGCAAGGGCAACGGTCGTGCCCTGTTCGCCCTCATCGTGCTGCTCGGCGCGGCGGTATCGTCCCTGTTCGCCAATGATGGCGCGGCCTTGATCCTCACCCCCATCGTCATCGCGATGCTGCGCGCGCTGGGCTATGGCGACAAGGCGACGCTGGCGTTCGTAATGGCCGCAGGCTTCATCGCGGACACCGCCAGCCTCCCGCTTGTGGTCTCGAATCTCGTCAACATCGTGTCGACCGACTTCTTCAAGCTCGGCTTTGGCGAATATGCGAGCGTGATGGTGCCGGTGGATCTGGCCGCGATCGCCGCCACGCTCGGCGCGCTGATGGTGTTCTTCCGGCGCGACATACCGACAGACTATGATGTTGCCGCGCTGCGCGCGCCGCGCGCGGCGATCCGGGACGCCGCAACCTTTCGCGCCGGTTGGGTCGTCCTCGTGCTTCTTCTCGTGGGCTTCTTCCTGCTTGATCCGCTGGGCGTGCCTGTCAGCGCGGTTGCCGCTGCCGGCGCGATCCTGCTGCTCGCAATTGCGGGGAGGGGGCATGTCATCGAGACCCGCAAGGTGCTGCGCGGCGCGCCTTGGCAGGTCGTCATCTTTTCGCTTGGCATGTATCTCGTCGTCTATGGCCTGCGAAATGCAGGACTGACCGACCACCTCGCTGCGCTGCTCGATCGGACCGCGCAGGGCGGGGTGTGGGGTGCCGCTCTGGGAACCGGCGTGATCGCTGCCATCCTGTCATCCGTCATGAACAACATGCCGACGGTTCTGGTGGGCGCGCTGTCGATCGACGCCACGCACGCCACAGGAGCGGTGAGGGAAGCGATGATCTACGCCAATGTGATCGGCTGTGATCTTGGTCCCAAGATCACACCCATCGGATCGCTTGCCACCCTGCTGTGGCTTCATGTCCTCGGACAAAAAGGCATTCGCATCGGTTGGGGCTATTACTTCAAGGTCGGCGTAACGCTGACGGTTCCGGTGTTACTGGTGACCCTCGTAGCTCTCGCAATCAGGATCAGCATGGTATGACGGCGCTCGTTTATCTTGGCGCAGCAATCGCAGAAATCGCCGGCTGCTTTGCTTTTTGGGCATGGCTCCGACTGGATAAGTCCCCCCTATGGCTAGCGCCGGGTGTCGCGTCGCTAATGCTGTTCGCATGGCTTCTGACCCGCGTGGACAGTGACGCAGCGGGTCGAGCCTACGCTGCATATGGCGGCATCTACATTTGTGCATCCCTCGCGTGGCTATGGGCTGTGGAAGGCGTACGCCCAGACCGTTGGGACGTTGGCGGGGCCGCCCTTTGCCTCATTGGCACCTGTGTAATCCTATTAGGACCAAGGACCGCCTGATGCCTCTTCGCGATCTCTATGAGGCCGACCATCTCCCGGCGCTCGACCCGGCCTATGTCCGCCAGCGCCCCGCCCTGGGGTTGGGCGCGCTCGATCCTGCGCCGCGCATTCTGCTGCTCTATGGCAGTTTGCGCGAGCGATCCTTCTCGCGTCTCGCCGCGGAGGAAGCCGCGCGGCTTCTACGCCTGTTTGGCGCGGAAACCCGCATCTTCGACCCATCGACACTGCCGCTGCCCGACCAGGTGGCGGGAGACGATCACCCCGCCGTCCACGAACTGCGTGAACTGGCACTGTGGTCGGAGGGTCAGGTGTGGTGCAGCCCGGAGCGGCACGGCCAGATCACGGGCATCATGAAGGCGCAGATCGATCATCTGCCGCTGGAGATGAGGGGGATGCGGCCGACGCAGGGTCGCACGCTGGCGGTCATGCAGGTGTCCGGCGGCTCGCAGTCGTTCAATGCCGTCAACTCGCTTCGCCTCCTCGGTCGCTGGATGCGGATGTTCACCATCCCCAATCAGTCCTCCGTGGCGATGGCCTACAAGGAGTTCGACGAGGCGGGCCGCATGAAAGCGTCCAGCTACTATGATCGCATCGTCGACGTCATGGAGGAACTGGTGCGCTTCACCGTCCTGCTGCGCCCGCACGCGGACCAGCTCGTTGATCGCTATTCAGAGCGTCGATCATCGGGCGTGCCCGTTGATCCGGCTACGGATCTGTCGAGCATCGCTATCGCGGCGCAAGGCCAGCATCCTTGATCGTTACTTTGATCCGTTCGGCCATGACAGGCGACGCTTGCGCCATACAGGCGATTTACGCGCCTGTGGTCGAGCATACCGCCATTTCCTTTGAGGAAGCGCCGCCAAGCGTGGTCGAAATGGCGGCACGGATCGAGGCCACCTTGCAGGATTATCCCTACCTGGTGGCAGAGCAGGGCGGCGAGGTCGTAGGCTATGCCTACGCCAGCCAGCACCGCACTCGCGCGGCCTATCGCACCTCCGTCGATGTGACAGTCTACATTGCCGACGGGGTAAGGCGGACCGGGGTCGGGCGTGCCCTTTATGGCCACTTGCTACCTGACCTTGCCGGACGTGGTTTTCACGCAGCGTTCGCCGGCATCGCATTACCCAACAAGGGCAGCATTGCTCTGCACGAGAGCATGGGTTTCACACCACTCGGGATCTACCGTGATGTGGGCCGCAAATTTGGAAAGTGGCACGACGTAGGCTGGTGGCAACGGCTGCTGTGAAAAGGGCCTGACTGGGTTCATAGTCGCCCGCCGCG
>TARA_R110000868_G_scaffold4056_4_pt1 | contig 12920 bp, 17 predicted proteins | sample TARA_R110000868 | Tara Oceans TARA_R110000868 (sample SAMEA4397489) | marine metagenome | biome: Polar Biome; feature: [SRF] surface water layer (ENVO:00010504); material: water (ENVO:00002006), including particulate matter (ENVO:01000060) such as... | depth 5 m | reverse complement strand
TATAAAACAATTCCTTCAAAAAATAATTAAAAAAATTCGTAGAAAGAAATGGCAAGCCCCATTTGATTGGGAGTAATATGCCGTATAAGGGCAAATTAAAAGGATCAGCAATTCAATCAGCCACAGCAATTGCTCTAGAAAATGAATTTAAAGAATATATGCAACACAATGAGCGTTGTATAGCGCACCAAAGTGCTCTGTCAGCATTCCGTGCTAGAAAGTGCTTGCAAAAAATAAAAGGACTGTTGCAAAAAAGAAAATTAGAGCTATTAGTATTATACACTAAAGACCAGAAACGGTTGGATGAGTATTATAGCAACATGTTTAGCGCTCGAGTTAATCCGTGCGCTAAGGATGAACAGAGTACTCCTTAAAAAATAGTGCATATACATTAATAATGTAAATAAATGTGTAAATAACAACATAACTCCAAAGGAGGAACTCATATGTCAGAGTCAAACACGACAGCAGTCAATGCAGTAGAAGCTACGGACGCAACTACAGCAGACGTAAAAGTTAGTAATAACACAGCTCCGGAACAGGTATCAACCAAATCATTTTCGTTGGACGAATTTAACAATGCAATGTCATCAGTTAGAAAACAAACTGAAGAAAAAGTATTGAAGAAGTTTAAAGACGTGGATGTGGAAAAATATCGTGAGCTTTTGACCAAAGAGGAGCAAATGCAACTTGATGAACAAAAGAAGCGGGGCGAGTTTGAAAAGATATTAAAGGAAACCGTAGATAAAAAGGATTCCGCTATCAATCAACTTCGTAATCAGTTAAATTCAGTAAAAGTAGATGGGGCGATATTAAATGCCGCTTCCAAATACAAAGCAGTTAGCCCAGAGCAGGTTGCAAGACTTGTAAAGGATAACATCAAATTGAATGATGCTGGTGATGTAGAGGTTATAGGTGAAACAGGTGCGCCTAGATATACTGAATCCGGTGAGCCGATGACAGTGGATAAATTAGTAGAAGAGTTCCTTCAAACTAACCCACATTTTCGAGTTGCTGGACCAAGTGGTTCAGGCACAACAGGTAACACTAAACCAAAAACAATCCAAGACGTTGATATCTCCAAGTTGGATCTTAATGATCCGCAACAAAAACAAATATATGCTGAGTACAGAAATCAAATTAATAATTCTGTCAAGCGTATGTTTTAACTTAAACAAAGGAGAAATAGCAAATGGCTATCAATACAACTTCCTCTAACTCAGCATTACTAACGAATATGCTTCAAGAAGCGATCTTTACCGCTTCCGAACGCTCTATCGCTGGTAACCTAGTTAGAGTATACGACATGGTGGGAACACCAGGGCTCACAGCTCAAATTCCCGTGTATCCAACGGTTTCTGCAGGTGCATTAACTGAAGGTACTGATCTAACATCACAAACATCTGTAAACCCAGGCACTATCACTGTAACAGCTTCTGAGCTGGGTGTTAGAGCTGACCTTACAGACTTGTTGAGAGAAAGTTCTGCGAGAAACGTAGCGGCTGACTTGGGACGTATCCTAGGAAATGCTATCGGAGAAAAAGTGGACGCAGATGTGTTTGCTCAATTCGATAACTTGACTACTAACGTTATCAGTGCTTCTGGAACAGATCTATCACCAAACGACATCTTAAAAGCTATCTATTTGCTAAGAGCACAAAATGCTCCTACTGATAGCAACGGAGATTACTTTGGTGTATTTTCACCAGCACAATTGCACAATGTTGCTAAAGTGTTAACTCAAGCAGGATTCGTTGGATCACAAGCTCCAGCACTTTCTACTGTGGGTAATTCACTATTATCTTCAAGTGCATACGTTGGAAAAATCTACAACTGTAAAATATTCATGACTACTGCTGTTGCAGTGGATTCAGCGAGTGATTCAGTTGGTGGAATATTTTCAGCTGATGCTTTTGCACACGTAATCAAAAGACCAATTGTTATCCAGGAACAATACGATGCTTCTTTAAGAAGTACGGAATATGTTGCTACGACAGCAAGAGGTAATGCAATTACTAAAGATGCATACGCAGTTAAAATTAAATCAGAGGCAGTTGTTGACTAATCATCAATAACCAATTCCGATTATAATAAACATTGGTAAGGGCCTTCGGGCCCTTCCTTTGTATAAATAAGTTTGTCAGAAGGACTGACACATCACTTACACAGGAGGACTTTGAAGTGGCTAATTTTGCAACAGACGCGGATCTACAAAACTATGAACCGCAAATATTAGAATACGGTATCCCTTCGTTTGAAGACTTACACGCACAATCAACAGCAGACATATTAAGAGATCTTAAAATCTATTGGTGGCCTAAATCCACAATGGGTAGATACAGCATTACTACAAGTGCCTATTCAGAAATGAATAATGACCTGTTAGTGAATGCTCAATTTATAAGATTGGCTGTGTATCATGTGCTGGCACATTACGTAATGCCTCGTTTAAGTACATTTTCCCCAGATGGTGATGTTTTCAGAGAAAAAATGAATTATTATAAAAGCCTATATCAAGAAGAATTTGACAAAGTTCTTCGCGAGGGTGTAAAATATGATTACGATTCAAGTGGTACTATAGAGGCTTCAGAAAAACAGCCCACACACTTTGGTCGTCTAATTAGATAGACCAGAATGAGCGCCAGAGAACAGATTACAAAAGACATCATAGAACAGCTTCAAACCATGAGCAATCCAGCAGTGGGGTTAGTGAGCCGCGAAACCTTTGACTTTGAAAAGTTAGCGATAACCCAATTTCCTGCAATACAAATATGGGCGGCTTCTGAAGAGAGGTCCGATGTGTCTATGAGTGAAAGACAGGGCACATTACAGATACAACTTAGATGTTATCTACGTGGTAATGAGATGGATACTAAAAGAAATAATCTTATAGAAAACATTGAACAGGTCCTTGAAACCAATAGGAATAGAAATATAACTGTTAATAAACAAGCCACTCATTATGTTAATGCACAATTAACAAGTGTGGAAGTAATTGAAAGACAACCACCGTTAGGCGAAATGGTTCTAACATATCAAGTGGAATATGTCTATCAGAGAGGAAATGTATAATGGCTATACAAATATACAACAAACAAGGTAATTCTAAAATCGTTGAAAACCACGAGGTCCAAACGATGTTAAAATCAGGCTGGTCTTTTAAAAAACCTGCTGTTAAGGTCTGTGCTAACTGTTCAAATGAGCAGTGTGTTTGCACAACTGAAACAGAAAGCAAGACCAAATCAACTAAACGACCAAAACCGATTTTGCAAATTAAAGAAGCAAACGCGGAGGTCATCAAACCTTACAATAAGGAGGACAACTAATGGCGACAAACACTGCCGTGTATAACGGTATAAATGGAGTTGCGAAGTTTGATGTTGGTGGCTCTGCTACTGCTATAGCTTCGGTAATTTCATTCAGTTTATCACAAACTGGTGATACAATTGAAACAACAACTATGGGAACTACGGCAAGAACGTATATCCCTGGTTTAACAACAGCAACTGGTTCAATGGACCTATATTTTAGAGAAGACGATGACGCACAAAATGCATTAATTGCAGGACCGGGTGCGGCCGCGGCGACTGTAGAACTATATCCATCAGGTACTTCAACAGGTGTTAAATTAAGTGCAGAAGTAATCATTACTTCACACGAAATTAGTGCCGGTAATGACGGTGCTGTAACTGCCACTTGTGCATTTCAAGTCACAGGCGCAGTAACAAAAACAGATCTATAATATGACAAAAGTTAGTTTTGATGCTAAAGGATTTAATAAGATGGTAGATAACATTGTAAATCGTGTGACAAAAGAATTAACTGATGCTGTATTTAAAGATATAAAAAAACGATCACCTGTTGCGAAAGTGAATGGTGGTCGTTTTAAACGAAGTTGGGCTATGAGTGGCAAGGATAAGAAATACACTATTTCAAATCCACAATCGTATGGTCCTGCTTTGGAAAATGGCAAATCCAGGCAAGCACCTAATGGTGTAATGGGACCAGCCATCAACAATATAAGAGTAAAAATATAAGGAGATAGAAACATGAGTATAACTGATAATATATCGAATCACTATCAGAAAAGTATAGGCGGCGAACTTAAGAGTGTAAAAATCCCAGAATGGGACACAGAGATTTATTTTAGATCTACGTACCCACTTAAGGACGAAGCAAAGATTATTGAGTTACAAACTCAAGGTAAAACTGTAGAAGCATTAGTTGAATCTATTGTTAGAAAAGCGAGAACACAAGACGGAAAACCTATGTTCCACGATGCTGACAAAATTAAATTAATGAACGAAGCAGATCCATTAGTGGTCATTAGAGTAGCAACTGCTATTAATAATGGTCGTGTGGACTTTAGCCAAGAGTCTGTAGCAAAGGAATAAAATCCAACGTTGAGTTGCGGTTTGTAATAATGCTGGCCGACAGATTAAAAAAATCTGTAGAGGAAATATTACAACTAACAACGTTGGAATTAACAATGTGGGCTGGTTATATGTTGTATGAACATAATGATAGTAAAAAAACTATGGGAAACAACAATACACCAGCGTCACGACCTAGGAGAAGTTAATGGCTATTAGTACTCAAAAATTGTTACTGGAAATCCAAGTTAAAAATCAGCAGGCCTTGGGTAAGATTGCTAACGATGTTAATCGTTTAAACGGTAGTGCTTTAAGCCTAGGTAAAGCATTTGGAGCAGTTGGGGCATCATTAGCGGCGTTGGGTGCTGTTAGAATAGCAAAGTCTATTATTGAAACCACAGCACGATTTGAAGATTTACGCACATCATTAGCGGCAGTTACTGGATCAGCAGAAGCAGGTGGAGATGCTTTTAAGTTTATTTCAACGTTTGCAACAAAAACACAGTTTGGTATTGAAGACCTATCAAAAACATTTATTAAATTAAAATCTGCAGGACTACAACCCACAGAAGAGTTATTAACCCTATTCACAGATACAGCGGCGATTACAACAGACCAAGTTGGAACGTTAGAGGCAGTTACTGATTTGTATGCAAGAACAGTATCGGGTGGTTTGGGATTAGAAGCAATACAAAGATTAGGTGACAGGGGTGTTCCTGTATTAAGAATTCTTGAAGAACAATTAGGATTAACTAGAGACCAAATATCAGAGTATGGTAAAACAGCAGAAGGTGCCAAAAAAATCACTGATGCGTTTGCAACAGGTATTCGAGAACAATATGGTGGAGCTACATCAAAGATTGTTGGTAATTTAAGCACACAGTTTTCTAACTTTTCTATTGCATTAAAAAATGCCGCCGATGCGTTTGGTACAGCTCTTGCACCACAGCTTAAAATTGCTACAGAACAACTTACTGCGTGGGTTGAAGAAAACCAAACACAATTACCAGCAATAGCAAAAAGAGTTGAAGAATTTGCTATAACGTTTGCTAATTTAATTAAGGGTGTTGCAGAAGGCGCTGGAAAACTTTATGAGATAACCAAAAAATGGGGTATAACCGAATTTGGAATAATTGGTTTCTTATTATTAGGTACTAAAGGAAAAATAATAGCACTTGCAATTGGCAGTATTATTGGATATCTAGAAAAATTAACAGAGGCCACTGACAAAGCTGGGGCGGCTACTGCGGCGTACGCTGATCAAGATGGCATAGTGTCGCCAGAGGACGCAATGAATATAGCAAGTCTTGCTAATCAAATAGATGTAATGGCCGTGTCAATGGGGGAATACAATACATATCTAGCAAAACTAACTGAAGGCACAAAAGATCTATCCCATGAAAATAATTATATGGGTCAAGAGTTAGGCAAGGTAATTGCGTATTACGATGATTCTGCCAGTGCGGCTGACGTATTAGCAAACCGTACAGCTTACGTGCGAAAAGAACATACTAAATTAATAGCCGCATTTAAAAAAACATTTGCTGGCGAAGTATTAATCGGACTAGATGCTTACAACAACAAATTAAAAGAAACAATAGCAAATTATAACACTGCTAAACTGGTCACCGACACATTAACAAACGCTACTAAAGCATTTGAAACTGTGGGAACAAACGCATTTGCTGATGTAATAATGGGAACAAAAACTCTTCAACAAGCGTTAAAAGAAGTGGGGAATGCAATTCTTAGAGAATTAGTTGAAGGGTTTGTTAGAATGGCAATAATAGCTCCTGCTTTAAAATTAATAGCAGAAATATTTGGATTTGATATGGCAACTGCTATGGACAAAGCTGTAGCGGCACAAGACCGATTAAACAGAGGATTACAAAAAGAAATTGGATTAAGACTAATACTAATGTTGCTAGGATTTGGTGGTGGTGGTAAAATTGGATTTGGTGGTGGAAGTGAAGCAACTCCCGCAACAGAAGGATCATTTGCTAACGGTGGTAAAATTGGATTTAAAGGTTTTAGAGCAGGTGGTGGTGGAGTAGGATCTGGTGCTTATATGGTGGGAGAAAGAGGACCGGAGCTGTTTGTGCCCAACGCGGCAGGCACAATTATACCAAACAATAGAATGGGTTCAGAAACAGGAGTTACTAATATTAATTTTAATGTTAGCACAGTTGATGCCGCTGGGTTTGACGAATTGTTATTGTCTCGTAAGTCATTAATAATAGGCACTATACAGCAGGCATTTAGACAGCAGGGCAGGAGATTGGCATAATGGCCTTACGCGATTATGTGCAATCAATAAAAGTTACCAACAACTCAAACAACGTGTTGAATACTGCTATTTCTGGAAAAACATATGTGTCTGATTCCGGAAACAATTATTGGACTATAGAAGTAGCAACAGTGCCAATGACCAGAGCAAACTTTTTTAATAATTTTACAAATTTGTTTAACACTGCAACTTCAAATCAATACAGTTTGCAAATACCTGTATTAAACAACGCCGAGGGTACTGTGTCGGGCGTTCTTACAGTAAATCAAGTGGGCGTTAAAGTAGGTGCTACCAGTGTAAGTGTTAGCGGAGGTAGCGGCACGCTGAGTGCAGGAGATTTTATAAAATTTAGTAACCACACAAAAGTTTATCAATTAACCGCCGATATTACTCTTAATGGATCGGACACGCTTGAGTTTTATCCACCATTGGTTACAGCGCCTGTTACTTCAACCACTACAGTTTTATATGATGCAGTATCTTTTACTGTTAAACCCTCAGACGACTCAATTGCTTTTGATGTTGGCACTGTGGGCTATTATCAGTTTCAACAGAGTTTTAGGGAAGTAAAATAATGTCAGGTACATTTCCTAATCCAGAATTATTTAAATCAATGAGGATAACCAGCAATATTAATCGATTAAATTCAATAGATGTAAGCAACAAACAATATGACAAATTTATATCTCAACGATGGCAGATTGAAATGCAAAGTATTCCGTTAACCAGATCTCAGTGGAACACAATCTATAGTTTTATACTCAAACAAAAAGGTAGCATTGGAACATTTAATATTACACCACCGTTAATATCCAGCACACGCGGAACTTATCCTAACGATTCGAATTTTAAAACGTATAATGGCTACTTAGCAGGTACTTCAGAACTCCAGGTTGACACTACAACAGTAGGTGATGCAACATTTGGCATAGTTGGAACATTAAGTGTGGGTGATTTTATAAAATTTAGTAACCATGATAAAGTTTATCAATTAACCAACAATCTAACATTGCAAAACTTTTTTGGATCACCTGAGCAGGTACCTATGAGAATATTTCCTGCACTAACAACTGCAGTTTACAATGACACACAAATAATTTTTAATAGTGTGCCGTTTAAAACAAGGCTAATTGCTGATAACCAAGACTTTAACGCTAATGCTAACAATACGTATACATATACATTAAATGTTACAGAGGAATATTAATGCCACGAAATAATTTAAGCACAGAGTTATTGGGACAACGATCAATTAGATTAATTGATTTAGTGCGTATTGATTTACCCAACGAAATCTTAAGATTTACTGATGCTGAAGCAGACATATCATCTACCTTAATTGATGGTAGCACCGCTGAAGTATTTTTAACTGGCCAAGGGTATCTTGGGCACGATCCTGTTCCGTTTACCAGTCAAATTAACGCCAACAGAATAGAATTAACGTTTCAATCTGCTATTCTTGATTCTGCGGCAGAACCTATAGCTAGAAAATTATTGAATAATTCTATTACAGGGGGAACTATATGGCTTATTAAAAGAATTATTACAGATGCTGATGTTGGCATAACATCGGTGTCCGATGGCACAGATTTTATATTGTTTAAAGGATTAATTGATAACGTGGCATATAAAGCCACAGCAAAAGATAGTACTTTAAAATTGTTTTGCGGAGGACCGTTTGCAAATTTTGACCGGGTTGCATTGTACGGATACACTAACTTATCGTCGCAACAAAAAAAATATCCTACAGATACAGGATTTCAATATTCAACAAAAAACGTAAGAAATATTAAGTGGGAAGAATAAATGGGATTTCTTAAAAAGGCTTTTAATTTTGTAAAGAAAACTGTACAAACAGTAATAGATCCTATTATTAATATAGGTATTGCAGTTGTTAAAGCAGTAATATCTCCTTTTACAGGAGCATTTGATTTACCGGACATTAGTATAGATGCCGGTTATGGGTCTGATACTATTAAAGCGGCTACTACTGTAGATTTTAATGGTGCTAATCGTGCTATTCCTGTATTATATGGTAATAGAATTGAAACAGCAACTATACCAGTGTTTGTAGGCACCCATGGGGATAATTCTGCAGATACATCCAAACAATATTTGTATATGGCAGCAATAATATCGCAAGGATTCCACGGAAGCAACCAAGAAGTAACTTCAAATGGTGCAATGGGCAGTTTACTATCAAGAATGACCATTGATTCAAAACCAGTTAATTTAAATACGTTATTAAACACAATAAATCCAAACTATACATTAGGTGCCGGCGGAGCCACTAATAATGCTGGTGGAATATTTGCTTCAGGGTTAGGTGGAACACAACCTGCACAGCACACAATTGGAAGAGGCACATTTGCAAATAGATTAAAAATACAATATTTTGATGGTAGTTCAGATCAACCAGCATCTTCATTATTACGAGAACACCCAGATTGGGATGATGACCAAAACACGCTGTCAGGCATGCATTATGTGGCGTTGAGATTTGAATTAAAATCAGCAAACGAAGTTATTACTGGCGGCTTATACGGAGATGGAGATGGTACGTATGGTAATCCGTATAATTCAATACCGGCAGTAGTGGTCACAGTTAGTGGTAAATCTACGCCCAACCTAATGTCAGGTAAAAATGATGACCCAGGCTATGAAGAAAGATTTCACACATCATACAGCGAAAAAGCAAGAAGCACGTATATGTCATACCATCGACCGCTTAATAGTCCAGATTACCTTGGCGCATTAGCTAGTGGTGAAACCCCGGTGGTATCTCGGACTTACACTGTGGGTTCAGACACAAGCATAGAGCTACGTCGATTTTTAAATTATCACCCAACCAAGTATTCTAATGGATCTCTGCAGGATATTAATATACATGATATATTGTTTAATTTTGGTTGGACCAGTGATTATGTGTTCTTTTATCCTAGTACTATTACTGGGGCTGGAGCAACTACAACTTATGGCGGAGTAACAGTAAGCAATGGCGATGCCAACTATGGTATAATGTGGTTAAAACATGTGGGTGCGGGACACTATCAATTTGTTAGTAAAGTGCCAGCTGATGTTACCATAGGGGTAGTAACTGGCACATTAACTTTCTTTGGTTACAACGACACTGCTGGTAATTTTGAAGAACGAATAAACGCCACATATCCAGGAGAAAATTTAGGCAGTGACACTGCTGAGTATAGATTCTATGCTCCGGATTGGTATTTGCAAACAATTTCAAATAAAATTAATGCTGGTAACGATGCTTTTTTAAGAGTGCGACACCGTGCCAGCAACACAAATGATTTATACACAATTACGTCTGCCCTGTGGAACTCTGCCAACAATTTTATTACAGTAGGTATTGTTAATGATGACAGTTCAAAACCTGCTGATGCTGTATACACAACAGTGCCCGTTGACAGTGAAATTTATATAGAGATAGCGGATGGATCTGCTAACACAGACAAATTTCCTGCCACGTGGGACATAAGTTTTGCTAATGGTTATAAAGTTGATGGTTTAACGCACGAAGGATACAGATGTGACACCAACGTGATTGAATACATTGTAGATTACCTGTTAAATCCTAATTACGGAGTTGGTATGTCTATAGATCAAATTGATAAACAAAATTTTATTTCAGCGTCTATTGCAATGGATAGAATACCAAACGCCTGGAACTTTGATAGTACTATATTTTATATGGGCAGAGGCAGTGACACCTACAAAGCACCAGTTATAGCGGCATATATGTACGGAGAAAACGCTGTACATTCATTAATGAACGGTTACATAGTAAGGACATCCAACAACAGTTATGATCGACAGTTTAAAATTGATACAACAAGAACGTTTATAGAAAATATTAATATTATGCTGTCTAGTGTGGGTGCATATATGACGTATGTGGATGGTAAATTTAAAATACAGATTGAAAACGCAGGTGACTTGGAAGACTCTGAAAGAATCTTACCTATAACTGCTCTACCTATAGCGGCAAAAATTACTGATGACGAAATACTCGAGGGAGTGGGTATATCAACCACAGCCATGAATGATAGATTTAATCAAATCAAATTGGATTACACAGACCTTACAAACAACTCGCAACCAGCCAGCATATTAACGCCCGATCCTGTGGATGACAGCACAGATATAAGACAAAACTATCTGAATGAAGACAACGGTAAAATATTAGAGACCAGTTTCTCTGCGGCAGGTATATTTGATCCAGTCACAGCAAAAAGATATGCTACTCTGCTGTTAAAAAAATCACGTGGCCAACCTCGTGTGGATATGCAGGTATCGCCTTTGGGTATTAGAATTATTCCTGGTGATTTTATACGTATTGATAGCAGTGTGTTAGGAATTAATGATGTGTACAGAGTAACAGATGTTATTGTAAATCCTGACAACACCATAGTTTTAAATGCTATACGACACATACCTGACTTCTACGATATTACAGACACGGGCCAAGTGTTTGAAGCACAACGTCCTGTATTAGAGTAGCAGTTTAAAAGCGGCAGGATCCTGCCATTGGATTTGATTTCCTATAATCAGATCTCTGTATTGCTCAGCAACAATTGTAATTTTTAATCGTGTGGACAGGCGTTCCAACAATTGAATTTTATATCTGTTATTTTTAGCAGGAGTGGTCTGCCTCCACGTGTAAGCAGAATCAAACAGGCTTGCATTAGTAACTCCCCAATCACACCCTAACACGTGCACCCGACCTAACCCTAATGCGTCCGCCAGCGTTAATGCTAAAGTGCCAGAACAGTAAGCACTCACAGCACTGTTGGGTGCGGTCCAATCAGCTGATTGTAGGCTGGGTCTGGTCCAGTATTGTGCAGGTCCTGCCTGGCTGTCCACTGCAGCGATTACCTGTGGATCAAAAGCACACACGTGATGTACTGCCCGCACTCGTTGAATAAAATTACAGCCTATTTCACAGGCCTGTGCGGGTATGTGATGGAATTCTGCGGCACTAGGGCCATTAAACCATACTATATTCATATCTTTATTTAAACACAGATAAAATTACCATTAAATATTACCATATGAAAGATTTTACACAGCAAGTACAGCAGTACGGCACATTCAGCTGTTATACACACGGTGCACATAAAAGCGCACGCGTACCATGCATGGGTGATCCACACCATAATTGCACATTCCATTTAATACCACCAGTGCGATCTGTGGTGTATCGTATACCACCATTGCCGGACACTCATGAAGGACGTCGATGGCATTATAACCAACTAAAACGTTTAAATAATACAAGATCTATCTCCGAATAGATCAGATGATGATCACCTACCTATCTTGCCATATTAAAGTGGTCATCATCACTAATTCAATATAATAAAAAATATATTATAATCAATTATGTGAGTGTTTAATTATAATGTATTTTGTGAGTGTTTATTGGTGTCCTTTAGACACCATCAATTGTCCGTTGGCCAATTGAGTTTATTAAATTAATTTGTTTGTTTGGTTATTAATATGAGGATGAACTTCATGACCATGCCGTTTTATAGGCATAGTAAACATGAGTTTTCACAACATGATTGTATTACTCACCCCTAAGGGTTGGCAGGTTTTGCTATCATCCAATTACTGAGCTTTCCAAGACGCTATTTTAAAAACCATACAATAGGTTATTTTAAAATATGTGGGTATTCGGGTTTCCCACTCACTTTCTATTTGGCTTTCCAAATCAACTGTTAAAATCTATAAAAATGTTTCTAAACCATGGTTTGACATTTTAGCATCCCTATTCAAGGGGTAGTTTATAGAAGTAGCTGACAATACCCAGCATAATGATATTCGGTCTTAACCCAAATTACCAACAGTATTATAAATCGGCCTGTTAACCTTATTATTGTTTTATTTTTATTGAGCCTATTCTTGCCTAATTAATTTGCTTGCACATTTATTTATACCTTATATAAGGTGGGGATAATTTTTTTGACGTGCAAGAATAAAGAGAATTATCCCCGTTGATATATCAAATATATTTATTACTATAATTTGGGTCAGTTATAAAAGCTAAATCCAAGTTGACCAAGTGACCAAGTGACCAAGTTATCCTTACCGTTATTACCAAAATATAGGTTTACAATATACTAATAACATGTTATAATAGTTGTATTAAATAGGAGCATAATGAATAAAAAAATAAGTTTTATTAACTACCATCTTTATAAGCGTGCGGCTGATTTGTTTACGCATCTGCAGCATTCTAG
>TARA_R110000868_G_scaffold290986_2_pt1 | contig 12926 bp, 21 predicted proteins | sample TARA_R110000868 | Tara Oceans TARA_R110000868 (sample SAMEA4397489) | marine metagenome | biome: Polar Biome; feature: [SRF] surface water layer (ENVO:00010504); material: water (ENVO:00002006), including particulate matter (ENVO:01000060) such as... | depth 5 m | reverse complement strand
GTTGGTGCCACCTTTGGATAGCGGTTTCTTGTGGTCAACGTCCTTACCATCACCCTTCTTAACAACATCTTTTTTGGCTAGCTTGGCCCTAGCAGCGTTGCGTGTAGCTCTATTTTCTTTCTGTTTTTCGGTGCCGTGGTAGTCGGCATATTCCTTCTTGTAATTACGGTCTTTCTTTGGGTTTTTATATGGCATTGTATTTGTCCTCACTTTTACGCATCGTATACACAGTATGCCCGTCTATTCTACTTAGGTGAACTGTTTATTGCTTTACATTATCCTGCAGCTTAATATACGCGGCTGCTTGTTCATCTGCTGATACTTCTTCACTCATGTGGTTGCTCCTATTGTGTTATCCAGCACTTCGGCTGGTTTTTGGGTTGCGGGATATGAACTCAGTACACAGGTTCTTGTTGCCATCCCATATATTAAAGGCATTTACTTCCGCTACGTTATTATCCAGATTCACAGAGTTAGACAGGTTTATTGCATCCTTGTATACCTGCTGTAGCCTAGCATCATCCAGCACTACTAGGTTCACATAGAACATATTACGTGTGATGTCCGTGGCGTCGAATGTAATTGGTATCGTACCATCTGGTTTGTGGTATTGACCGTAGTGGCAGTGGCCGTTCTCATGCCCTAGCGACCCCAGAAAAGTCAGGGTTTTAGTGTGCTCATTTTGCTCCATGCAGGAACCTAAAAATACCCCAGCTACTATAATAACTGCTAACACAGTGCCTTCTAATCTCATACTATTTGCTCCTGTTATGTTTACAGAAATCAACTGGGCAATACCCACATAGTGGGCCTGTATTGGGGTTCCACATATCTGTTTCAAAAGCGCCCGCTAAACGGTCCATAGAGGGAGTGAATAAACCGAGGTATTCCTTTATTTTGTGGGCCTCATGCTTTTTAGGCACCAGCTCCTCAGATACCAAGAAAGCCAGTGCAGATTTAACTGTTTTAATATCAGGGTAGTGTAGGAATAACGCAGCGGCCAGTATGTCCAGCTGTCTTATATCAGCGTATCTAGCGTTCTTACTGCTTTTATAGTCCACAGAATGCGCTAGGCTACCATTAACAATCACCAAGTCAGCAATACCATGCCACCAGTAGTCAGGGTCATCGAAATCACATGGCTGTGGCTCGTTGTTTTCGTCTAGTTTTATGCCTAGTTTTATCTCGCAGTGCTTATCACCGGGTATGTTCATTAGGGCATCCAGTGGCTTTTTGAGATACTTGAATGCCTTGGGCAGCTCAGTACCATCCCTTACATATTCTTCAGCAGCACTATGCATTAACAGTCCGTATTTCGCAGCGGTGCCCGGTGGGTCTTCAACGTCCTGTGCTACCTTCAAGTGGTAGTATTTCTTGGGGCATTGCTCAAACGTTTTCAGGCTACTAAACGACCATCGTGGCATATCCATTATTTTTTACACCCTCCGTATGTTTTACCGTGGAATGCCTCACAATCCAGTGGTAGTTGTGGTGCCCATGTAGGGCGTATTCTCATGCATAACTCAACATATTCCTTACCCGTCTCTATTTCGTGCTCGGGTATAACGGCAATTATGGAGTCATGTACGGTCATAGCAACCCTATATTTGCGGTTCACGCGAAGTATTTGTTCACCTACTACAATACGAGCAAGGGCTTGGCATACGTTCTCTATGCACTTACCCCCGTATATGCGTGTTTTCATAACCGCCCGCCCCTTCTTACTGTCGTATACCATTTCCTTTCTGCCTGAATCCTCGTCTTTAGAGTACCGCAGGTTTGGGTACTTCATATGTAGGCCATTTGGCAGCTTGATTCCCTTCACACCATCCACAACCAGTATGGAACTATCAGGGCCCAGTGTTGAAGTGCGGTCCGCTATTATGGCTTTAAGGGCCTCTCCTGCAGCCTTCCACAGCTTTGGTATCATGGGGTATGATTCTCGGTACACACGGATGATTCGCTGGCACTCCTCTAGGGGTAGGTCTACGTTGAATACCTTGAGCTGGCTTTGGAATTTAGCAGCCCCCATGCCGTACCCACAGCCTAAAATTGTCTGCTTTCCTACAAACCGTTCACTGTCAGTTATATCAGCCACAGCCTTTCCATATATGCTAGCAGCCATAATCTTGTACACATCTTCCTTTTGCTCAAATGCCTCCACAAGGTCTAGCTGGCCGGCCAGCATAGCCAGCATACGGGCTTCAATCTGGCTTAAATCCGAGTCAACCAGCAGATACCCCTCTGGTGCCAGTATGGCGTTCTTTATCTTCGATTTACGGCTTAGATTCTGCATGTTTATCTTGTCATCACCGCCCCAGCGCCCTGTGTGAGCTGCGTAATAGCGTAGGGGTACTGGTAGGTTGCCCCGTGAAGCCACCTCCATGAACCGTTTGGCGCGAGTTTCCTCAATGGTAGACTTAACACCTAGCCGCGTAGATACAATAGTTTGTACTACGTTTTTATCGTGCTCCAATAGGGCTTTGAAGTCCTCGTCGGTTTTTGCGAAGGCGAAGGTTTCTTTGCCCGTGGTGGGGCTAATTTTAGTAGGTGGTGTTACACCGGCCCGGCTAAGCATCTGGGCTAGTATGGCGTTGCTCATGAGGTACTTCTTGTCTATGCCTAGCTGGCTAAGTAGCTCCTCCTTACGCTCTATAACGTGGCTGTGATACATTTCGAGATAATCACCGTTCAGCTCCAGCACCGGCTCGGAAAACATGCGTATGGTGGCGTCAATCAGTTTCAGCTCGTCCATGGGGAACCCATCCCCCTCGGCTAGTAACTCAGCGAACAGCCCGCTAGTTAATGCGGTATCGTTACAGCAGTATCCACCATAGGCAGCAAGCTCATCTGCAGTGAAATCAATACGGCGTTTGCCCTTTGCTTGTATTACTTCCGTACCCTTAACCCCCAGCCTGTAGTGTTCCGCTAGAGCTTTTAGGCTACCCCCAACCTCTGTGCCGTGTATGGCACGAGCCATTGATAGGGTGTCCACTATGCGTTTGGGGCGTATGTCGAATACCCAGTTTAGTATGGCCATATCAAATACTGCGTTATGAGCGCACGCTACAGCATTGCCCCAATCATACTTATCTAGGAACTTCTTTGTTTCGGCATGTGTGCCACTGAACCACTCGGGTGGGGAACTATCACGGGAGACGCTTACACCGATTACCTCGAATCGCTCGTCACGTATGTAAGCCTCGGTAGTCAGCTTGCCCAGTGTGTAGTCTTGTGCGTAGTAGGTCTCAAAATCTAGTGTAAGTAACTCCATGTTATTTTAACCACTTCTTTATCCTTACTGCTAGACTGCTAGTATTAGCTGTTTCCTCGGGTGGGGTAGCAACAATCGAACCAGTGTTGATGTTAAGTGAGCTGGATGAAAGCCCTGCTACACCTACCCTTGCTAGTGTGTCGTATCCTTGTCCTGTAAGGGCATTTAGACTGTTGGTACTAATGGTGTTTCTATTTCTAGCATAGCTCTGCATCTGGGCGGCATTGGACATATGTGTGTTTATTTTTAGTTCCGTCATTGTTTCTTTATCAGGTGGTAGCAGTGTCCGTAAGACTTTTGCTTGTAGTTGTGACCTAGCTATTTCCGACAGCTTGAGACGCATAGCTTCGATTTCCTCGGGTGTGAATATAGTAATTACGCTTTGTATGTTTTGGCTTTGGGGTGTAGTTATACGCATCTGGTTGGTATGCATGACATTCAGGGTGTTGAACAACCATTCCCACTTTGTGGCATATGTGGAAAGTTCAGTATTTAAAAACTCCTCCGGGTGGCTATCCATGCGGTTAAGTATCGTTTGCACCGCTTGTGATATGTGTTCGTGTGTTGTGCCCATTCATTTTTCTCCTAATAGTTTTAAATAGCCCGCTATTATATGCACAGTGTGCTCGTGTATAACTAACGCAACACCGCCGGCTTTTCTTATTTTGTCTAGTTCTCGGTCTTGTAGAGTAGTGGTATCACCTTTACCCGCCTTACATTCGATACCAAAAAATTTACCACGGAAACACGCTACAATATCAGGCACGCCACTACGACCATACCCGCCAGTAGCGGGGAAGAAATAATACGCGCCATTTTCACGTAGTATTTTAGTCACTGCGTCCTTCACTTTACCTTCGGGTGTTCTAGCCATAACTAAGTGTACCACATGATTAGACTTTGTCAAAGCCAAAAAAAAGCCCACAATTAAGTGGGCTAAAACCGCCAGCAACTAAGGCGTTATATTTGTAACGGTGTACCTACTTCGGTGGTATTACCACTTTACCTTATCGGCCCAGTAGGCTGCTGACATTTTGCCCTTGGCGATATTCTTCCCGTGACGAGCCTTGAACGACGCGCGTTTCTTTTTCATCTTGTCACCCTCACCGGCTTTAGGTTTACCGGCGGTCTTAGCGCCCTGCTCGCCAAAGCGGATTGTCTTAACCTTCTCGCCTTCTTTCGCCACGACGACGTGTGACTTCTTCGGGTGGCTGGGGGTCCGCTTAGGTTTGTTGAAACCTGCTACACCTGCCCTTGCCAATCTGGGGTCTTTTTCGGCCATGATGTCCTCCTATTTGTTTACGTGTTAGCACATAGTGCTGGGTTTTCACAATCTAAACATTTTTCCACTTTATTTCTCCCAGTGGTCGTTGATGTATTTCAGTGCATTGGCACTACTGATGTAGCCTTCATCCAGCATATCCACTACTGAGCGTATCATTGACACATTTTGCTTGCGGCTTTCGGTGCTCTTGGTTATTGCTGCGTGTACCTCCACCAGCTTGGCGTTACCCTCTATTGAAATAGGTGGAGTTATCACTATACGGTTTTTTGCAGCTACCTTCTTAGTAGCACGACGCTTACGCGTTTTCTTCCTGTCTGGCATACTAACCCGTATCTTCCATATGCATGTAGCAACGCCGGGGTGCTTGATACGCCGTACCAGACCACGCTTGACCAACTGGCTTAGTCGTGCGGATACACAGTTTTGGTCTATGTCAACACCTTCGGCAATGTCGTTAGTAAACATTTCATTAACCCCACGCTTTTTCTGGTCGAGCAGGTATTGCAGGATTGTCAGGTTTGCACCACCTACATTGTTTTCAATGTACTTCTTATTTATATTGGTTGTCATACGTTACTCCTTCTCTGTTGTGTGTTGTTGTACATACTCTACTAGAGCCTTCCGCATCACGGCGCTGCAATTAGGCTGTTCCCTAAACCATTCCAATGTAGGTTTTGGTATGCGAACATTCACATGCGCCATTGCTGGTTTCTTGCCCTTACCTCTACTTCTAGGTTTGTCGCTACTACGCATCCTTACTGTCTGCATCTTCCTCCTCCTTTGGTAAAACATAATACTCCGTATCTGACAGCCTAAACCCAACTCCGTCTACTACCTTATTCTTAGGCCCTAGCTTTAACAGGCCAACGGGTAGTTTGTACTTTTCAGGTAAAACTGTTACTGGGTTTTCCTCAGTATCAATATGGTACATACCGTCTAATATGCAGATACGAGAACCTCTGTCTGCTAAGTCAGTCATTAGTGCTTGTCTTTTTACCTGCTCCCTACAGACCTCAACCACATTCAACTGTGTATCAGTGGGTGAGGGTATTAGAGTAGTAGCAATTTCATACATAAGCCCCTCGTTCTTTACAACGGACTCCACCTTGATAGCATTAAACACTTCGCCCATCGCTTCATTTGTAGTACGTACTGCCCTACTGGTTAACGCCATACGCATGTCAGATATTGACCTGTAGCTTTCCCTTGCCAGCACGCTGTCCTTTTTTGGGTAGCAATATTTCTTAATCAACGCTATTACTTTGTTGATGTCCTCCGAACCTTTACGTACGCCTTTCGACAACGTACTCGATATTTTGGCGTTATATACCGTATATTTCCTCCCCCCTCGGTGGTATTGGCGACGCAACTCACCGATGTACTGGCCTTTACTTACTATGTCTACGTCAGTAGATGTATACACTGTCGGTGATGTATTAAAGTTATGTGCATTCTTATAGACAAACTTGTAGTTAGGAAACTTCACCGATGCCCTGTCTATCAACTGCTCCATTTTTGCATCTGGCTCAAAATCGCCCGCTGTTTTTAGGCCGCTATCGAACTCTGCCTCCACAAATACATTAGGCTTGTCCAGTTTTATTAAAATAGTATCACTCATAGTTTAACTCCTACCAACTGTACTGTTTAAGTATCTGGTCAAGTTTTTCCTTAACCTCCCTGCGTTCATCTGAACTGTTCTTTATAACCTCAATGTTAGTGCCTTCCATTACGTGCTTAAGCTCAACACGCGCTCGTTCCAACTCAGGGTCTTTTGTTATGTTCAAGTGCCCGAGCAAATCACACAGTTCAATGGGGTTAGTCACTAATGAATCGTGGTAACGTTTTTTGGTTTCATCATCACCCTCAACATCAGTCAATTTCTCTGACATACGCGACACCATAGAATGTAATTTTTCCCATGGCTCACGCATTGCGTCCGCTATACGGTCATTGAAATTGGCCTCATAGTCCTTTTGTATTTGGGCTAAGTCCTGCTGTGCTATGTCTAACCTAAAGTCACCCGAGTCAGGCACAGGACTGAATACCAACCGGAAGTTAAACTTATCTTCCAGCTCAGACACATCAGGGTAATCAGCTGCATCGAACAAAGTGCCCAGATAATTATTGGCTGTCTGTACTAGAGCAGGGTAATGCGCCTTGAAGTCATCAACCATAGCGTTAAATGTATCCCGCCTGATATTCGCCTCCGACTTGTATTCCATGAACATGCTAGTGGGTAGCAGCCTTGCACCACGGTCAGCCCACGGTAATGTTCTTGTGTTGTGCCACAGCCTGCAGTTAGCAGCGTAATCAGATATGGCTTTCCGCTTCGATGTTCCAGCCATTAAGTTTTTACGTACCACCGCTGCATCATATACCGCGTTGGCTTCACTCACCAATCCACTTGATGCTCGCTTGTCCAGTTTGTTGGCTGTCCACACGGACAGATTAAGTTCTACCAATACTGCGCTAGATGTAATACTCATGTTGTTGCTCCTATGTAGTTACAGCGTTATAAATGTAACGGCTTACTTGTCTATTACTGGGCCGGCAAGTTTGGCCATGCGGTACAACTCATCTGGCACCAGTGTTAGGTGCCTAGTTTCTGGTACTTCACCCTCATGTTGTTTCCATACATGGTATGTTGTGCCTCCCTCATCCTGCTTGCGCCACTTTTCCTGATAGTGTTCAGCAGCACCAACCATTTCCAGTATTACAGCAGCATCCTTTAGTGGCATAATGTAAGTCCTGTGCTCGATTTCTAATGTTGCGTACATAACCCACTCCTCAATCATTCATATAGATTGTCTTGCCTGTACTAGACACAAGGTTTTTGTTCCAGTTATTGTCTATAACCCACAGCATAGGTGCGTCCCATTCATCACCCCATCCACCACCTACTTCACCATCAGTAAGCATGATGATGCATTGTGGCTTCATGTTTTCTTCTTTAACTTTATGCATCATGCATCTTGGGTCGGTGCCACCACCACCTCTGGGCTTAGTAGACTGCACAAGTCCATCCATGTTGCCAATATCATAGACTTCGTGTCCTGCTACTTCGCTATCCCAATACATCAAGTCAATCTTCTCAGGATGAACCTCATCCACAATACACTTGATTTCAGACAGGAACTTGTTAAGCACCTCTGGACCTATGCTGCCAGACGTATCAATGCCAACTGCTATGCTGCCAATCTTTTCCCCAATCATGCTGGGCATGTACGTATCCATACACAGGTATCTACGATTGACCCTACGCCACGACGATGCGTCTCGTGCGCTACACATAGAGTTAACGAACTCACGCAACAACTCACGCCAGTCCAGTTGAGGCGCTAACAACTCACCCAGCTCTCGTGACATATTACCTGCACCCTGCCCTTGCATACGGGAACGTGCTATCTGGCCTTGGCGTAGTGCTTGGTCAATTTCCTTTTCAAGCTCCTTCACCTCACCCTCTGATAGTTCCTCAGCCCCATCCCAATCATGCGAATCAAAGCCTTCGCCAGCCTCACCGGAACCAGCCTCACCTGAACCTGACCCACCTGAACCTGACCCACCTTTGCCCTTACCCATTTCAGGGTTTTCCTTCAACAGTATGTCGAACACCTGCTTGCTGTTCATGCCTTCAAACCTACGGTCAACCAGACCAATAGCCTTGCCTTCTTTCTTCGGCATTGCTATGCAGGACTCACTTGGGTCCATAGTTACCAGCATGAGGTTAATGACGTAGTCACAAGCCATGTTTGCGAGCTGGGCATTTCTTTTCCATAGTGATTTCCATATGTACAAATGACGGAATGCCTTGTGTAATGTCTCGTGTAGTATCACGAACCCAATTTCCTTATCACTCAGCCCTTCCAAAAACTCACGGCCATACTTTTCATCCCGGCCATTAGTACAGGCTGTTGGTAGCCCGTCTACTATTGAGGTTGTGCCTAACATCATAATGGCAGCAAACTCCACAAACTTCGGGTTACGCATCAGGCTTATCTTGGCCTTCTTGAACCTACGCTCTTGCTTATCTTTCTTCATGTTGTTGCTCCTTCTTGTTGTGCCGTTATATTTATAACGGGGTATCTACTTGTACCTGCTTAGGTCTAAGTTGTTAACGATGAGGGGTAAAAATCTAATAGCCTCCTCTGATGTTTTAAACCGCGCTACTAAAGCTAAATCAGTAACACCAGTAACATTACTAACAGCCCTACACAAAATGATATTGCCAGCACCTTGTTTATAGTAATCAGGACCGGAGAATCTTTTTCCATCCCCAGCAAACCAACGTGCTAGTGAGTACCCTGCAATATCAAGTACTGCCCTTAGCGCAGCATCGGAAAGCCCACCGCCTTCGTTGGCGGTGTTGAAATTTAGTCTTTCCTTAGCCATTAGAGCAGGTCTTCGTTTTCCTGCACCCACTCAGAGAATGCCTTGGCAGCAAACGCTATAGTCTGGCGCTGGGGATTCTTCGCTATGTTTATGCAGAACGTAGCTTGAAACTCAGGCTCAAGGCGCTTTAGGTATTCCATAAAAGGTGTAATGGTTTCCGTCGATATCTTGGCTATAGCGTTAAATATCAGGACATACGATGCACCGGCAGAGTCAGGAACCTTGGCCTTCTTAGGGGCTTCAATAATATCCTCCCACTTGGGAATCTGCTGCTGGTATGCAAGGTATGCCTGTAAGTCACGGCTACCGGATTCACCGATTGCACCCGTCAATGCACATATCAGCGTATCAGAATCCACCTTGTCGCGTGCCTTGATGATGTTGGATGCACGCTCCAGTGACCTCGGAGATACGTAAGCTGTCTGTACCTTCTTAGGGTTAAAGATGTATTCATTATCGGCCTCACCTTCATCCATGTAAGACGCAAGGACTTGGTTGCGCTCGTTTACCCATGCCATAACAACACCATCAACGTCGTTATTCACAGCCCACCCAAGCCATTCATCGGCAGTAGGCTTATGAACCTGCACTGGTACTATTCTGTTACGGGTATGCGCTTTGAGCTGATCTCCAACACCATCGCTCCCCATGTTGCCGGTCAAGAATACAATGCTGTCTTTGTGGATAGGTAAGTCACCCAAGCGTGGATTATGAGTCTCCAGCATAGGGTGAAACATATTTTTAACAGGCTCAGCACCCTTGGTAAACTCATCCAGCATTATGACTACTGGTTTGTTCAGGTGCAGATTGAACCTGCTGTTAGGGTAGTACCTAGTAACCTGTTTCTCGTGGTCCATTGCGGGCATCGCAACGTCACCCAAGTCAGTATTAGGTACATCAATATAGGCGAACAGGTGGCTCGGTAACTTGCTACGGATTGACCCCATGATGGAAGACTTGCCAATACCCGGCTCACCCTGTAACAGGTAACGATTCTCAGGGGTTGAAACAATCAAGTCTGCTGCTTGCTGTAGGGTTATGCTGTTACCAAAGTTAATTATGCTCATTGATATTGCTCCTTCTTGTTGTGCCGTTATATTTATAACGGGTTGGTTTACTACTGCTCTTGTTGTGTACTACTTATTTCAGACGAATTTTTATTATAGTATATTGTATCACAAATAGCTATACATGTCAAATGTTCTGGCTTGCCCGTTCCGACGAATTTCTGTCGTAGAATGGACTCTTGGCTAAAACTTTTTTCGTGTACAACACTTTCTTTTTCGATGCTACTATTAGCATGTTACTCAGTGTCCTTTTAAATTTGGACATTGTAATTGTTTTGTGTTTCCTGCGGTAATCATCCTCGTGCAAGTAATAAAACATATACGAACGGTCACATAGGTACGCCCGTGCACTCAAAACTTCCATAGCATTTGCGTACTCCTCATGGCTGGTCGCCTTTCCTGTTACCACCTTCATCACAAGCTGGTAAGCATCCTTTATTGGGAACACATCCCTTCCTGCCATAGAGCCCTTGCCCTCAGTGCGGTCAATCATCGCGTCTATAGACACATGTAGCTCATTGTTATGGTCTGCCGGTACCACTACACCTATGAGCTTGTACATTCCCTCCACGTAATCTGTAAATGGCTGCACCGACTCCCTTGCCTTCTTCATTTCCTTGCGGTTTACATATGTTTTTTCAGGCTTTGCCAGCTTGCGTATCACGTTGTATCTAGCGCGGTAGCCTGACTGCTCATATTGTGCGAACCGTATACCACTTGTCCTTGGCATCGGATACCAAAAACCGTCTCGTAAATCTTGTATCCATAACTTCCTGCCACATATAACTACTTCAATACCAGTAAGGTCGAATAACACGGAACGCCACGATGCACAGCCAAATATATAGCTGTTTGTACGCAACGTAATAGTATTGTCAGCGTTATAAGTAACAATCGGGTTAATATCACCATCGCTCCAACCATGTGTGCCAACCTGTATGCGTTTAGTTGACCCCTTCTGTGAAGCCTTTATCTGGAACCACGCAGTTGAGCGTTTCCCTAGTGGCTTACATTCGTGCCTTCTTCCCCTTATGGGTACTACATTAGCTTCATGCCTCACTGCATCTTTGTACGATGTTAGTCTTGGTATATGGTAATCAAACATAACTGTTGCTCCTTCTATTTATTGCGTTACAAATATAACGGGCTGGTCTGATATTTCCCGCTACCAGTAAAAAATCAATGCTGCTGTTAAAGCCCCGCACACTAAACCCAGACGGAACCCTATCCAGCGGTATTTGTGCTTTTGGTACCTGAGCATTTCACTAAATTCAGCCAGTGTCCTCTCTGGTAGGTTATCAACCATTTCCGTAAATTCTTTTTTGTTCATTCTTTCGTCACTCATACCCATAGCTCCTTCAATATGTCATTACGTGTACGACGTTTCCTGTTAGCCTTCATGACACGTAGGCACGCAAGAAACCCCTCTTTGTATGCTGTTATCTTCTTCATCGGGCTGGTGGTACTATGTTGTAGTACACAAACCCACAGTCACCCTTAACACACAGTATTTTCCACTTGCCTTCTTCACTGGGTAAGCCAGTAGATGTAGACTTCGCATTAAGCGCCCGCTTACACTTTGGACACGCTATTGGGTGTGTCATTAGTTTTACGGGGGTGTTACGTAGGTGTAACATCGTATTGTACTTCTTCCCCGTGTTATCTCTGTTCCGTCCTTGTTTAAACATAACCTTCCTCCTAGTAGTAGTCTTGCAACCCACCGTCGTTTGCATTTACGAGTGTATCGAAATCAGCCTCGGGCAGTTCGTCCATGCTACCCACAATGTCCATCAACAATGGCTGCGGGTCTATTGAGTTCTTAATAAGTATTTCTTCTACATCCAGTAGAACCTTTGCTGCTACTTCAAAATCACCAAGCTCAATCAGCTTCGTTGTTATTTCATTGATGTCCATAACTTCCCTCGCACCTTTGTCGTGGTAGTTATAATCACCAAACATCCGTATACCTTCTTGTGTCTTGCGCACTATCTCTAGTGTTAATTCATTGATTTCTTCATTCATGGCCTTGCTCCTTGTTAATGATTTCATCATTATTCTCCTGTATTAGGTTGTTTCTCTGTGAGTACCCTGCGTAACGTACGGGCCAGTCCCATTGGGGTCTTGTCGCCCCACGTGGTTGGTACTCTACCTGTGAATGTTGGCTTCAGGTGTAACAGGTCAATGAGGAACAGCCCGAGAGCTGTATCATTTGCGTCTGCGATGTCATTCTCATTCATTTGTCTTCTCCTATAGTTATACTCATCTCTATGCTCTATCGAGCCTTCTCAAAGGTGTCCATCGAAGTCCTCCAGTGCCTTAGCATGAGCTTGCTCGTCTGCATCAGCTTCAATCATTGCGTCCTCGGTTTGTACCAAGAACTCCCTATGTCCAGCGTCTGTGTCCTGCAACGCCTTATAGTTCCTGACCATCTGGTACGCATCCATTCTTTTAATCATGTCACTTACTCCCGTTATATTTATAACGCGTTGCGTTGTCCCATACTGCTACCCTACCAATGAATTTCTTATACGCGTCCATTTCATCGTCTGCCACTATAAGTATTGAGCCTTCCAAGTTTTCAACTGTCCTATATGCAACAACAAAAGTATCATGGTATTTGCGGGTTATACTCAACACCGTCCTTCCACGTAGTGGGTTATCCATAGGGCTCGTACAATCTACGGAACACCCCAACATGTTCTACTTCCTCAAACACCTCTAGCAGGGGCATATCATCCTCTGGCTTACGTTTCCATTCATCCTCACTTGCTGGGTCCCCCAGCTCAAAATAGAACCGTTTGAACGCAGCTATCTCATCGCGTGCCTCCAGCCATATACTGTGCTCGAGACCTTCATAGCGATAGAAAGCCCTGTACCCGTTGGTTTCCTCGGTCATACTTATTAATTCACG
>TARA_R110000868_G_scaffold106128_4_pt1 | contig 12929 bp, 13 predicted proteins | sample TARA_R110000868 | Tara Oceans TARA_R110000868 (sample SAMEA4397489) | marine metagenome | biome: Polar Biome; feature: [SRF] surface water layer (ENVO:00010504); material: water (ENVO:00002006), including particulate matter (ENVO:01000060) such as... | depth 5 m | reverse complement strand
ATTATAAACTGTTGATCAATATTTAAAGAAACATTTATTCCAAAAGTATTTAATACAAGAACATTATATACTTGACGAATATAATCTTCTTTATTTGTATATAAAAATGATATAGGATCAAAATTATATACTATTCCATCTATAGTTATATTTAAAGAAAAATTAATAGGTGTCCCTGTTCCAATAGCTTCAGATGGTGGAAAAATCTTAACTACATTACCTGTACAAGGAATAGCTAAAGTATTTACTGTACCTTTAATATTAGTACGTGCAGTAAAAGTACCTCCATCATCAGTTGTGATTCTAAAATTTTCAGAATCATAAACAGCTTTTTGTAATTTAGAAGGTGGTAAATCTTGGTTTACTGGTAAACCTAAATCAATATATTGGTCCATATTAATATCTACCTCTGTGTCCTCGTTTAGTTATATTATTGAACCCTGTTTGGAAGTCTTCAGTACGTACAACCATTTTAGTAAGTTGTCTTCGTAAAGATTCCATTTGATTAAGATCAGGCATTTTAAGATGTGAACTTGCAGAAGCTACATTCCATTTCCAATCTTCTTCAGACTTCATATAGATTTTATCTGAAAGCATATCTTGCCTCCAAAGAATATAATCTAATTTAAGTTGAAGATATGAAGATACAGCTCTTTTATATTTTACATCATCTGGAATAAGTGGTAACCCTTCTTCATCCAAAGGAAAAGCATAATAAGCCATACATACTTTTCCTTCTTTAACATTAAAAACAATATAACTACTATTTAAACTATAACTTGGAGGACTGCTTACAATTCTATTATTTAGTGGTAAAGCTTGTGGAGAAAAAATATTTCCAAAATTATCATAAAATCTATCTGCTGGCAAAGAGTCAGTATCTTGTCCACAACATTCTCCATCACCCATAAAGTGAAAAGAACCTTGAGCTGGAGTACACATAACACCATCTAAAGAAACCATACCCATTTTATGAAAATCTACTGGAAGTTTAACTCTGTAATTTTCTAATGTAAATTCTTCTTCTCCTTTATGACCTACAATTTTAGGAATATATTGTAGAGGATGGCCTATAAGTTCCAAAGCCTCATAAATCCAAAAAGCCCCATCACCTAAATTAAATAGGTCGCTGTAGGCTGTATTTCTAAAGAAGTTATTTATAATTTCTTTGCTACTTGTTAAGGATGCTATCTGCATTATTCAAAATAATCAGTATTAGTTGTTTTAATAATTTTAGCTAACTCTCTTTTTCTTTCTCTAAGAGCTTCAAATTTATATCTAGTTTTACCAGAAGGGCCTTTCTTACATAACCAATAAAACTTATATCTATAACCATCTCTATCTTCATTAAGATGTTTAATTATTTTACCAGTTTTTTGATAGTATCCCCAATCTATTTTAAGATTTTTACTTTCTACTAAAGTTGTTAAATTCATCTTTTTCTTTTGTATTCTTACTAATCCTAATTTATAAGGTAATACAAAAGCTTTAGACTTATACAATACTTCTTTAGTTATTTCTTCTAAACATGTAGTTACTACTTTTTTATAATCTAGCCAAGTAAGAGCAAGGTCTGTAGTAGAGCTATTATTGAATTTGCTAGTTTGGGATTTAAAATTAAATTTATGTAGATATAGATCATAAGCATTTTTAATAGTCTTATCAACTTTATATTTCCCCTTTCCTCTTTTAGATAAATTACCTTTCATTATACACCTCCTTCTTGACTTTTGTTTTGAGGTTCTACGGCTTGATTACCACTATTAGTTCTATCTTGTGGAACTTTTAAAGTTAAAGTCAAGTCTTGAACAACCATCTTAATTATAGGATCTATGAGATGTGAAGAAAGTGGATAAGGAGTATCCCAATCAAAACAAGCATTTCCTGCGCAGTCATCATAATCTGAAAGGGTATTAGGTTGCTCAAAAATACCTGATACTGAAATAGTTTTTGTGTAAGGTGCATCTATTAAATATATATATCCGTTATACAATACAGCTAAAGGTCTTTTAAATTTTGTTGCTGTAGCATAAGGAAGTCTAGCATAAGTAACAAATTCATAATTAAATCCATTAAATTCAGACCCAGCTATTCCTGTAATAAGGTCTTTGCCTTTAGCTTCTATAGGTTTAGGAATAGTTTGAACTGTTTTATATACTTTACAATCTGTGCTATAAAGAGTATTAAAAGAAGTATCTGTTTCTTCTACAGGCATACAATGAATATGCTGTATATTATTATCAGATAAACTTTGACCTTTATTATATTGCTGACGCAATAATACAGCACGAGTACTGTCTATCAAAAAAGCTATTTGTCTATCTGATAATTTATCATCATCAGTTATCAAACCGCCTCTTAAGATAGTCTTTATTGTATATATCAGTTCTCTCTGAGTTGACATTTAATTTAAATTTTTTAAGTTTCTTTTTTGATTTTGGTTTGTCTTTTTTAGTATAACCTTCATCTTCACTTTGATACTTCATAACAATTATTAATTATAGCATCTATAATTTTTTTATCTTTATATGACTTTTGGAAAGTATCTGGTATTAAATCAAATACTTCTTTTTTTGAAACTATCCCATTACCAGGTTTAGTCCAAGCTCTTGTAGTTTTAATTACCTCATAAGTATATAAAACACTATTAGAGTTTTTAATATATTTTTTAATATCTATAGGTAATTTGTATTTTTTCATTTTTGCTACAGCTCTTTTTTCACAATCTAATTCACAAGCTATAATCTTATCTACATAGTCTGTTAAATGTTTTTGTGTTAACTCTATATGATAATCTAACCAACTATCTATTAACCCTGTAGTATCTAAATAACCAATAGATGTATTATTCCAAACATCAGCATCTTCTACAAATTGATCTAGGTGAGAAGATTCATGAGCTAATAAGGCTAACCAAGATTCTAAAGTTTCTGGATTTTGTTCGTGATCAACCATATACACATCTAGTGTAAAAGCTTCTGCGTCAAATAATCCTTTATATTTTACAGAATATTCATTTAAAAAGCGCACACTGACACCAGCTTTTATAGCTGTATTTATAACATCAATAAAAAAGTCAGATGCTGGCATAGTTATTTATACTAAACTTGTTTGAAAATGTCCTTCATAACCTGTTTTTTTATTCCAAAGATATGCCTGAGCAGCTCTTAAATGTTGATATCCTTTCATTTTATGCCATTCATCTGTAGTGCAAATACTTGGTAAGAATCTAACTTTAATACCACGATACTCATCCATCTTTTCTTTGTGTAAATGCCCACAATGAACTTCTCTAAATTTAGTACGAGCAAACATTTCTGGTTCTTCAGTAGCAAGAATTAAAGGTAAATCAGAAGTCTTTTCTTTATCACCGTGTGTAAACATTAACATATTAGTACCATACTCATAATACTTTCTATACTCTCCTGAATTATTTACTGTAATGTTTTTATTATTTTTGAAATAAGCAGATATACATTCTCCCGCATAGAACATTCTTTCTTCATCATGATTACCTGTAATAACAATAATATCTACAGGATACATAGTAGAAAGTTCTTTTACAGCTGAACATATTAAAGTTGTATAAACTCTAAATGAATCTTTCCAAAGAAGACTGTCTTCTTGAGGAGTGCCTCCAGTAGTAGTTCTTCTTTTACCTTCAGAATTCATACCATCATTACCAATAGGTAAAAGGATTCTATCTATACCAAACTTTTCTGCTTTACCTACTAAGCTAAGAATGCTTAAAAGATAATTATTCATAAGTTCAATAATATCACCTTTACCTACATGTATATCCGGTAAGCTTATCTCTAAACAAACATCACCATCTTTTTTATATTTAGTAAGAACAGGTTTTTGAAGTTTACCTAATTCAGTTAAATCATTAAGAAGATCTTCTTTGAATTTAACTAACTCTTCAATTTTATCAACTTCAAAAGTTAAAGACTCTCTCCAACTTCCATCATAAACTTGCCACATTTTACCTTTTGTTAAAACTCCACTGCGGCCTTCAGGAGTTTCTACTTTTTGTATTCTATCTCTTTCTTCTAATCTTTGTTTAATGTGTCTTACTCTGTCATACGTAAGACTTAAATTTATTGCTACTTCTTTGATAGTTAGTAAAGGATTGTCTTTCAAATACTTCCTAACCTGATCATTAGTTATAAGCATATACAGTTTTTTTCAAAGATACGAAATTTTTCTTATAAAACCGAGGTTAATTTGAAATAAAGTCTGCCTAAAAAGAAAATTACTAGAACAGTAAGAAATCCTATTACAAATAGTTTAATTTTATTAAGCTTTTTATGCAACTCACCATTCATATCTTTAAGAATCAATACGTTAGCTCGTGACTGATTTAAACTATCTTTTACAGCTTGAATGTCTTTGTTAAGAATAATTTCTAAAGCCTTATCTCTAATATAGTTAGTTTCAGTGTTAGTAATAACTTTAGTAATTATTTTTTGTTTCTCCTTGACAATTAGTTGATTATCTACTACTACAATTCTAGTCCCTGAAGAAAGTATTGTATCTATATAACAATAAGGACTCATATCAAAAGTGTCTAGAAGATATACTATAGAGTCGATTATAACAATCTCTGTATTACTTTGAATAATAGTATCATTAATACAAAAGCCACGTCTGATTATTTCATCAGCCATAACTTGTGTTTTTACCGGATCTTTTAAAACCCTTTTAATTGGATTACAGCTACTCGTCAGGATTGTCAACCCTAGGACGACTAGCAAATATATCTTGTTCATAATTTAAAAATGTTGATTGTCCAAATCTACCTTTAACCATTTCTACTATATTCTCTGCTGTAAGAAACCCTAATCCTAGAAATACTATTAAAGCAAAAATATATATGAACTCTATTTGAATTGTTTGACCTGTGTATAAATGTACTAAATAACCTAAATTTAAAAGTACAATAGAAACAAAGGTAGTAAGCTTTCTTGAAGAAGCTTTACCTCTATATTCAAAAGATTTTCTGAACCATTTGAAACTATTTATTACTAAAGTATAAAGCCGCTTCACTTTGTCTGCGTTTTACTAACCCTTTTATTACTTTACCATTAGCCCTATTCCATCTGGCAAATTGTATAGCTATATTAGGATCATTAGGATTTACATTAATAATCTTAAGTAATGTAGATTTTTTAAAAGCATTTGTACCTACATTATAACAAAAGCTTACAAGTGCGTCAAATTGAGTTTGATTAATAAGACTTATTACCATACTGTCTACTGACTTTTCGTATAGTACTAAATTATTAAGAAGTAATTCAAGAGCCCAATCTTCTGAGATAGGGTTATCTTTTAATTCTACTTTTTGATTATTTTCGTAATAAGTAGAACCATATCCTATTGTAGGTACACCAGCAGGACATAAATAAGGTTTAGAAGAAAAGCCTTCATACCTTTTTATTAAATTTAATCCTACTATACTTAATCTCATTTTGTTCTTCTTTTTCTTTTATATAATTTATACTTAGCAGTTAAGTATGATCTAAGAGGCCCTCCAAATAAAGTATCCCATGTTATAATGATAGCCATTAAATATGAGAAGCCTTGTAAAAATGATACCACATCTAAAAATAAAAATATTTTACCTAATACAATAAATGTTATACTTAATATTACTCCCTCTATACTAGTTGTATCAAATTGTGGATGACTCATTTTTAAAATGTTGTGTAGTTTATATCTATATGCATGTTATGCGGGGCAGGACAATCTTTTCCAAAATAAGGTTTTAATATAACTCCCCAAGTTATAGGCTTATCAAATGGAATAGAAATAAAATGATCTCCAACTTTTACAGTAGCTGTATTTGTTTCTCTATCATTAATAATTTGAAAATTATACTCTGTATCAAATTTAAATGTTTTAGGGTAACCTAGTCTAGTAATAGTTCTTACACCATTTTTATATACATATAAAAACAATAAAAGATTATTACTAACTATGCGCCATCCAATTCTAATAGCCCATTTTTTATGACTTGATAAAGTTAATCCATAACTAAAACCTATTAACTTATTAGTGTCTTTAGAACAAATTGGCTTATGTGCTAAATCATATTTACAAGAACTATCTATATTAAATGTGCCATACATTTCAGAAATACCAGTATGTATACTAGGAATAATACTAGAATAATTAGAATCTTTATAAATTGTGTGTAGCATATTATATATCTTTTAGTAATGTATCAACATCTGTACAACATCCACAATTATCACAAAGCATTTGTATTTGTTCTATAACATCTTCTATTTGGGCTGCTGTTAAACAAGGTAATTCAAGATCTATGTAAACAGAAGTATAATATCTATTTAGTAATTGCACTAAATGATTTATAATTCTAACATTTTTAAACGCTACAATTCTGTCAGGCTTTAAAAACATTTCTTGCTTCAATGCTTTCCAAGCCATATCAGCAGCACAGCATTGTGCTTTTGATACAACATTTAAAAAATTTTCTTGACTACGAGCCATATTATAATAAAGGTGTTGACAACAAATTAAATCTTGATACTACAGGAATTGTTCCACCTCCTGTAGTAATCCATATTTTTTCAGCACGTCCTGGATTTAACCAATCTGTGTTTGTTAAACAATTTGGTGATTTAGTTTTAACTCTACTACCCATTTCCCAACAAACATTTCCAATATTTAACAAAAACCCAGTTCCAGGAGTATTTCCAAAATAAGGAAATCTATCAAATCTAACTCTTATTACTCCAGTATATGTAGTAGTATCTGCGCCTATAATTGCTTGAGGTGAAACTTGTAGTTGCATTTTTTGAATATCTACATCTAAATCACTTCCACCTTTAATATATACAGCAGGCATTTGAAGTCTTGTTTCAATATGCAATCCATTAATAGTAAAATCTTTTGTAGTACTTGAAGCAAGAGTATCATATAATACACCATATACAGGGTATAAATATGCTCCTCCAATAGTACCAATAGATTCTATTATATTATCATTAAAGTTATTTTGATAACCGGAATAAATATAAGCAGCACCACTTGGAGGTGATGTTATACTATGTGTTAATTTAAATGCATTACCAATAAATTTACTTACATTAGTTTGACCAGAATTTACTCCTGCTCCATCCCAAGAACCATTTCCCGCCTTTAATCCCCAATCACCATTTGAACCAACAAAAAACCAATTGTTTTCTACAGTAATATTAAGACCAAATTGAACATCCAGTAATGTATCAAATCCACTAAATCTACAATTTTTAATAGTAGAATTATATGTAGCGGCTATTAAAAGACCTTTAGATTGAGTAGCATCTACTGTATCTTTAACTCCATTAGGACCTGATATAAGTAAATCTTTAATATGAATTTCTGGAAGAGCTCCTTGAACAGCACGAGAATAAGCAGCTTGAGGTATAAATCTAGTTACAGCAACTATTTTATTGTTTGTTTTAATTTCTGCTTTATTACCAGTTATAATAAAAGCTTTAGAACTTCTTGTTGTAGTACAAGGTAATTCAAGACTTCTATTAATCATATAAGTTTTACCATCTTCTAAATTAAGATTACCAAAACCTACACCACCTTGTGCCGCATAAAAACATTGTTGCAATGTAGCCCAAGCCGGAGTATCTACAGCTATATTAATTTTAGTAGTATTAAATAATTGAGTTCTTAAACCTATTGTTAAAACTGCAGGATTATTTACTGATATAGGTACAGCAGATTTAGAATAAACAGTTATTACATTTCCTACAGCTACACCACTTATATTAGTAGGAGCTGCTGATGAAGAACCTCCATTTAATTGAAGTTCTAATGCATTAGCTATTGTAATAGTCGTGTCTGTAACTAAAACAGTATAAGATTTAGTATCTATTCCTGTAGTAATAGAAAGAACTGTTCCAGCTACAGGTACAGAATTTACTGTAACTGTATCAATAGACCATTGATGTTTAACTAAATTCCAAAGAGCTTCAGCTTGAGGTTGTGTAAAAACTACTCCTGTTACAGGATTAATAGTAGCTGCAATAGTTGCAGTACTTCCTGAAGTTACAGTAAAATAAGTGGTGGGTGAAAAACCTGTAGCACTTGAACCTGGAAGTCCTTGAGGACCTATAGGACCATCATTACCAATTGGGCCTACAAGTGAGGCCAACCATTGTGCTTGAGTTCCTACAAAACCATTTGTAACTGCTACTTGATATGCAGAATCTCCGTTTAATCCATTTACTCCATTAATACCATTAGTACCTGCTACTCCATTAGCTCCATTAGCTCCAGGAGGTCCTTGTATTCCTTGAATTCCTTGAAGGCCTGCAGGACCTGCTATAGAAGCAAGTACACCTAAATCAAACCATGTAGTACCATTATAAGCAATAAAATGGCTAGTCATAGAGGCATTAATAGGAGCAGGAGAAGCCGCAATTTCACCTACTGTACGTGTATCTGAAGTAACAAATATAACCCAAGAATCAGTAACAGTTCCTAAAGGCGTACTTGTAACTGTAGTTTGATAAGCCGCAGAAAAAGCTCCACTATAATCAGGAATAAAAGATTGTCCTTGTATTCCCTGAATACCTTGAATACCTTGAATACCATCAGGACCATTTGCTCCTGTTGCTCCAGTTAATCCACGAGTACCTTGAATACCTTGAATACCTTGAAGTCCAGTATCTCCTTTATCTCCTTTTTCTCCTTCAGGACCTTGGATACCTTGAATTCCTTGAATACCTTGGCCTCCAATTTGCCCTTCAGGTCCAATAGGACCTGGAATTCCTTGTGGTCCTACAGGGCCTTGTGGCCCTACAGTAGCAGAAGTGTTTAAATTAATAAGTTCGTCGCAGCAGCCCATGATTTTATTTTTAGTTTAATACTGTTTTAATAATTCTATTTAATCCTACAGAAGAACTAGTTGTAGAATCTCTTTTAATCCAACATTCATCATATGTATACAAAGGTTGATTAGATCCTAATGTAGTAAAATCTATTGAACTTCCAATTACTAAGTTTGCTCCAGCAACAAGATTAGTTAATATTTCATTTTGTGCTGCTGGAGAAGGTCTTGCGCCTGTTCTATCAACAGTAGTAAATGTAATAGTATTTCCTGGAGCAGCAATAAATCTTACAGGAAAATTAGTTTCTAAATTATTAATATACTGAACATCATAATTTGTACCTGAAGTAGAACCTCCTAATATAATAGTACCTGCCATATTTCTTACAAAAACAGGAAGAGTTAATGTTTTAGTAGCAGAGTTATATACTACTGTACCACTAACTCCATCAGCATAATAAAATTTAGCAGGAGAAGCTCCAGTTAAAGATAAATCAATTCTATGTGTTAAATCATTATCTTCATTACGTGTAATTAATCTATGGCTAGATTCATAATCAGCAGGATTTTCATAATAAGAAGTTCTTGTATTCCAAGAAGAAAGTACAGCACTACTATTGTTAGCGCCTGTTGGAGTACCCCATACTCCTGTAATACCATTATTAGTATTATTCATTAAATAATAACCATTAGATAATGCACGTACACTTACTCTAAAAGTAAATTGATCTGTAATAGATTGAATAGTCCCTAAACCTGATATATTTGTAGTAGAAATTATTGCAGGAATTGTATTAATTGCACCAATTTGAAAAGCTAAACTTGTAGTACTAGCTGTTGAAATACTATAAATTATAACATCGTTTATTTTATATAAATGTGGACTTCTTGTTGTAATAGTTAAATCCCATGTACCAGTATTTAAAGGATTTGGAGCTACTCCATTGACAATAGCTGTAGTAGATACAAAAGCAAAAGTTAAATTAGTAACTCTATTTTCTCTATGATTAAATCTGTCAAAATTATATATTAAACCTGCTCCATATAAAGAACAATCTTTAAAAATATTATTATTAAATGCTTGATTAATATCTGTAGAAGGAATGTCATAAACAAAATTTCCTACATTACTAAATCCTTCAAATATATTATAACTAAACTCATTACTATTAGCTTTAAAACTAACTGAATTTAATGCTGATGTATTACCTGTTGCAGGATGAAACATAGTGCTATAAGCATTAAATTTGTTATCTCTAACTGTACAAGCAAATCCACAATTACTAATATTATTTAATCTTGAAAATTTATTTCTATATAAATAACCAGAGCCAGCAGTCATATAAACATTGTTTATATCCATTTCTTCAAAAATGTTTTCTTCTACAGTTCCTGCGGTAAATAAAGTATAATAAAAATTTACTTCTTGGCAAAAATTATTTATAATAGAATTTGAAAGTTTACTATTGTAAATTCCAGTTTTAGTAAATTGATTACCTCTAATAGTACCAGATGCTTCAGTACCTGCACCATAAGTATTTGTAGCAGCATAAGCACCATCAATACCTAATGTAGAAGTAGTAATAGCAAGAAAATTACTATTTAATCCAATAGTTCTTGAATAATTTTGCCAAACAACTTCTTTAAAAGTATTATTAGATATTGTACCAGCTTTAGTATTTTTATTTATACCTCTAATAATACTATCAGTTATCTTATTATTAGTAACTGTAGTAAAAGATGTTTTTTCTATAACAAAATAAACATTTACACTTCCTGTATAAGTGCCTGCAACTAAAGTTGGACAAGTAAATGTAATACTATTTGCTCCTACTGTATCTATAGTCCAATATTTATTATTAATTAACGCAGCACTTGCTACAGTTGGACCTACTCCTGCAACACCTGATAAATAAATAGTATCTCCAGCTACTATACCTGTAGTAGATAAAACTGTAGTAATAGTAGCTTGTCCAGCTGCATAGGTTAAAGCTGTAAAAGTAGTAAATCCAAAATTAGCTCCACTATATACATCTAAATTTGTATCTACGGTATAACTTAAAGGAGGGGCTGTTGCAGTTAAACTGGCAGACATAGTTAAACCTCCTGCATAATCACCTAATATTAAATTTTGAGTTGTATTATAAGTAAAATTAGTTATATTACAATTTGTCAAAATAGTATCTTTTAATATATTATCAAAAGAATTAGTTATATTAGTATTAATGTTTTGAACATTATTACCTATATCTCTATCATATGATCCAGCAGTAATATCTAAAAATTTACTATTTGTATATTGACAATTTTCAAAATTAGCTATTACTTTTGTAAATCTACAATTGTTGAATATATTACTTTTATCTGTAGTAAGCCACACTCTTGATACACTAGTAGCGTCAAAAGTAGTATTTTTTAAAGTGCTTTGTGCAATTGTAGCTGAAACTCCAGATAGAATATTTGTATCTACTAAATCTATAGAAGATCCATTTAAAAACTTACAATTTACTATTTGAGTACTATTTGCTTGATAAGTAGATAAAAATACATTACTAGTTGAATCAATAATATTATTAAGAAAATAAGAAAAAGTACTTAAATCTAATTTACAAGTAGAAGTAAAAGCAGGTTTTCTTCCAGAAGAATATCCAGTAAAATTTTGATATATAGTAATATTATTACCTGCTATGTTATCACCACTTGGAAGTCCTACTGATGGTCCAAAATTATAATGCCCCCATCTAAAACATTGTAAAATAATTTGATTACCTGTAGCATTAACAGGCGCAGTATTAGTTATTACATTACCTTTATTATCCCATCTTTTAGTAATAATATTATTAAGTACATCATAAGAACAACCATTAATTTCTGTAACATAATAAGATGTACTTTTAAGTACATACTGCCAATTAGTTGTATCTTGTGCAGGGTTAGTAACATAATATAAACCGGATGCTCCAGAAATGTTTAAATATACTTCATTATAAGCTTCTGTATAATCAGCATTACTATAAGTAATATATTCATTAAATGGCATATTAGAAGCTATTTGTGTTCTATCAGGTACACGAGATAGTAAAATACAATTTTGAGAATCATATGTATTTCCTGTAACAGCTCTTACAATAACTCCTGAAATAGCAGTACTAATAGTACCAGCATTAATTAATCCATCAGAATCAATAGTATCACAAATCCAGTAATATGCCCCAGGTTTTAATGTATTAGCATTTTGTTTAATAATAAAATTAGCTTGAAGTATTTTAAATAAACCTGCTGTAGTAATTTCAATTTTTGCTCTATTTGCAGAAGGAGATGTAACATCTACTCCTACACCTTCAGAACCTACAAAATCTAATTCTGTAACAGCAGATACTTCAAGACCTCCATTTTCATAAACAGCAAGACTTGCTGAACCTGTAGCACCTTTTATATTTACCCAATATCCTTGAAATGATCCTACAGCACTACAATTAAATGCAGTACTTGAAGTGCGAATAGCAATCCATTGAGTATTTACTGTTGGTGTTAAACCAAATCCAACTACAGTATCTGGTGACCCAAGTGTTACACTATTAGCAAAAGCTATACAAGTATAAGAAGAGGCTCCATCATTACCTTGACGACCACCATTTAAATCAATTATAGAAGAAGAATTACAATTAGACATTAGCAGTTATTACAGTTTTTAGTATTACAAATCCATTGTACTTTAGCAAGTAGTTCTAAGGCTTGGTTAAATTTACCACAAGCTGCAGCAAATTCAGCATTAGTTAAATAAGCTTGTGCTTCAAGAGCAGTATTTAATTTTTCTGTTTTACAAGAACTGCAGTTAGTTTCTGCAGAAGCTAAATGAAATAATTTATCTACACAACATTTTGCATTACATAAAAGTAAAACACGTAAATATGAATATTCTATATAATCTATTGGAGCAATTCCTGGGATTAAACAATAAGCAGCTAGATTAAATTCATATATACCATCAGGTAAAGCCGCTCCTGCAGAATAACCTAAGTCTTGTGAAAGTAAAGGGAATTGAATAATACCAGGAATACTAGGAAAAGCTAGATCT
>TARA_R110000868_G_scaffold125417_7_pt1 | contig 12939 bp, 12 predicted proteins | sample TARA_R110000868 | Tara Oceans TARA_R110000868 (sample SAMEA4397489) | marine metagenome | biome: Polar Biome; feature: [SRF] surface water layer (ENVO:00010504); material: water (ENVO:00002006), including particulate matter (ENVO:01000060) such as... | depth 5 m | reverse complement strand
GCCGAGCAGATAGCGGAACGTGTTGCGGAGCTTGCGATAGGCTTCCACGTTGGATTTGATGATCTCGTCGCCGATGGAATGATCGTCCCAATAATCGGTCGATGACACCCAGAGACGCAAAATATCCGCGCCGTTTTGTTTGATGAGTTTTTCCGGCTCGATCGCATTGCCGAGCGACTTGGACATCTTCAAGCCCTTGTCGGTCAGCGTCATGCCATGCGTCAGCACCTGTTTGTAAGGCGCGCGACCGCGTGTGCCGATACTTTCCAAAAGCGATGACTGGAACCAGCCGCGATGCTGGTCGGAGCCTTCGAGATAAAGGTCCGCAGGCGACGGCATGCCGCGGGCTTCCAGCACGAAAGCATGTGTGGAGCCACTGTCAAACCACACGTCGAGAATGTCGGTCACTTTTTCGTAGTCGTCAGGATTGTGGTTCGAGCCTTCAAAGAAATAGGCGACCGGCTTTTCAAACCACGCGTCCGCGCCTTCTTTCGCCACGGCTTCAACGACGCGCGCATTGACCTTGTCGTCGCGCAGCAGCGATCCGTCCTTGTGGACAAAGATCGTCAGCGGCACGCCCCAGGCGCGCTGGCGCGACAGCACCCAGTCGGGGCGGCCTTCGACCATCGCATGGATGCGGTTGCGACCACGCGCAGGCACCCAGCGCACTTTGTCGATTTCGGCCAGAGCCACATCGCGGAACTTCGCCCCGCCTGCCGCTTCAATCGGTGCATCCATCGAGACGAACCATTGCGCGGTATTGCGGAAGATGAGCGGCGCTTTGGAGCGCCATGAATGCGGATAGGAATGTTTGAGCTTGCCCTGTGCGAGCAGCGCACCCGCGCCGATCAGCGCTTCGATCACAGCTTCGTTGGCATTGCCTTCTTTGCCCTGACGCGTCAGCACAAATTTACCCGCAAACAAAGGCACGTCGTCGTAATAGACGCCTTCCTCGTTCACGGTTTCAGGAATGCCCTTCTGGCCGAAATTCTGTACCCAGATGATATAGTCGTCCTGACCGTGGCCGGGCGCGGTATGCACAAAGCCTGTGCCCGCCTCTTCCGTCACATGATCACCCGCCAGCAGAGGCACGTCGAAATCATAGCCCTGTCCACGGAACGGATGAGCGCAGACGACACCATCGAGCGACGGCGCATCTGACAGTCGTTTCCATTCGGCGATCTTCGCGTCCGCCTGAACCTGTGCGGCGAGACTATCGGCCAGCACGATTTTCTCGCCCACGACCGCGCGCGAATGTTCAGCCAGCGCCGTCACTTCATAAATGCCGTATTGGATTTTCGGCGAATAGGAAATCGCGCGGTTCGCAGGGATCGTCCAGGGCGTCGTTGTCCAGATGACGATGGTGGCGTCACCAAACCCGTCACCCTTGACGACCGGAAACTTCACCCACACCGAACGCGACTGATGGTCGGCATATTCAACTTCGGCTTCAGCCAATGCGGTCTTCTCGACCACTGACCACATCACGGGCTTCGACCCGCGATAGAGCGAGCCGTTCATCAGGAATTTCTGGAACTCCTGAACAATCGCGGCTTCCGCGTCAAAGGTCATCGTGAGATAGGGATTGTCCCAATCACCGGAAATGCCGAGGCGCTTGAACTGCTCGCGCTGCACGTCCACCCAATGCTGCGCAAATTCGCGGCACTCGCGGCGGAATTCCAGCGGCGCAACCTCGTCCTTGTTGAGGCCCTTCTTGCGGTATTTTTCCTCGATCTTCCATTCGATCGGCAGCCCGTGGCAATCCCAGCCGGGCACGTAAGCGGCGTCCTTGCCCATCATCTGCTGCGAACGCACGATGATGTCTTTCAGCGTCTTGTTCAGCGCATGGCCGATGTGGATGTCGCCGTTGGCATAGGGCGGGCCGTCATGCAGCGTGAAGGTCTCGCGGCCCTTGGCGGTTTCGCGCAGGCGCTTGTAGAGGTCCATCTTCTCCCAGCGCGCCAGCCATTCGGGCTCGCGGGCGGGCAGACCTGCTTTCATGGGAAAGGGGGTCACAGGCAGGAAGATCGTATCGCGGTAATCGCGGGCTTGCTCTGCGGAGGCGTCGGGGGTGTCGCTGGCCATTTATGCTCTCGAACTATTGGGAATTGCGTTGATTGAATGGGAAACGCCCGGCCCGACGACGAGGGCGGGTTGCCCCCCTCAATCTCTGGCCGGGCCGCTAATTCGACCAATCAGGCATATATGGAATCTCGCGATGCTCATGGGGCAGGTTTCTACCAGCCAGACCCTTAAAGGTCCAGTAAAGGGCCCTCATTGGGCCTCGTTATGCGCTAAACTGGCCCTTCCCTGAAATTTAACCGGTAGAGCCCATGCGCCTCAGCTCCGTTTTCGCCCTTTTGGGCCTTTTGGCCCTCTCGTCCACCGGCGCTCTGGCAGGCCCGACGCTCGACGCGATGGAGAAATCCGGCGAAGTCCGCGTCGGTCTCACCGGCGACTACCGGCCCTTTTCGAGCCTCAACGCCGAAGGCCAATATGCGGGCCTTGACGTCGATCTCGCCCGCTCTATGGCTGCCGCTTTGGGTCTCAAACTCGTCATCGTGAAGACAAGCTGGCCAACGCTGTCCGCCGACCTTGCGGCCGGTAAATTCGACGTCGGCATGGGCGGCATCTCGGTGACGGACGCGCGCAAGGAAGTCGGATTCTTTTCCGAGCCCATGGTGAGCGACGGCAAAACGCCGATCACGGCTTGCGCCAATGTCGAGAAGTTTCAGACGCTTGAGCAGATCGACCGCGAAGGCACCCGCGTCATTGTGAACCCCGGCGGCACCAACGAAAAATTCGCCCGCGCGAATATCCACAAGGCGACGATCATCCTGCACCCTGAAAACCTCACCATTTTCGACGAGATCATCGCAGGCCGCGCCGACCTGATGATCACGGATGCCATCGAGACGAGACTGCAAGCCAAGGAACATCCCGAACTCTGCGCGGTCCACCCCGACGCGCCTTTCGATCATGCGGAGAAGGCTTACTTCATGCCCAAGGACGCTGAGTTGAAGGCGCTGGTCGATGAGTGGCTCACGCGGTTCAAGGACACCGGGGCGTTGCAGCGCAAGATTGATGAGTGGGTGGGGTAAAGATGGATGGCCCGATCAAGTCGGGCCAATACGGTTTTTGGCAAAATAGCTCTATTCGTCTTGCCCCGGCTTGACCGGGGCATCCATCTCACTACGCCGCCAAAATTCGCTCCACCGCCCGCGCTTTCAGCACGATCTTCCCGTCGTCGTTGGTGAATGTCGCTTCCACATAAGCCTGCGTCTTCGACACATTCACAACCAGCCCCTCACAGGCCAAAATGCCTTTCGTCACGGGACGGAAGAAATGCATCTGCAAATCCGATGTCGTGAAATTCTGATTGTCTTCCAGCATGGTCATCAGCGCGAAGGAACATGTCTGGTCGGCGAGTGTGGCGAGATAACCGCCGAAGACCGCGACCGGGTTCATATAAGCCGGATCAACCGTCCAGTCATAGCGGATGCGGCCTTTTTCCAGCACGGTGAGTTTGCCCGCATAGAGATTGAGCGCGGTTACATGTGGCGGGGCTTTTTCCATTTCGCCTGCCGCGATGCGCGTTAAAATATTCGACCAACTCGGCATTATTTTTCCTCGCCTGCAATTTTCGCGGCACTCGCCAGCAGTTCCGGCAGGCCCACAAGCTCGTTGTAAGTCTGGAACGTCACGCGCGGTTCATTCGCCGCCAGCCCCTCGCCGCGCAACAGCGTCGCATAGATTTCCTGCAACCGTTTCGTCACGGCGAGCAAGGCCGAGACCGGATAGATGGCGATTTTGAAACCGAGTTCTTCCAGCTCTTTCGCATCCAGCATCGGCGTCTTGCCGTCCTCGACCATGTTCGCCAGCAGGGCCACGCCTTTAAATGTCGCGCAGACTTTTTCCATTTCTTTCACGTCGCGTGGCGCTTCGATGAAAAGAATATCCGCACCGGCTTTGAGGAAGGCCTCGCCGCGCCGGAGCGCTTCATCCAGATCATGCGTCGCGCGTGCATCCGTGCGGGCCATGATTTTGAAATCTTTCGATGAACGAGCGTCAGCGGCAGCCGCAATCTTTTGCGCGGCATCCGCCATCGACACGACTTCCTTGCCTTCCATATGGCCGCAGCGTTTTGGGAAAACCTGATCCTCGATCTGGATACATTGCGCGCCCGCCTGTTCGTAGGCGCGTGCCAGTCGTGCGGCGTTCAAAGGCCCGCCGTGGCCATTGTCACCATCGGCAATCAGCGGCGTGGCACCCGCCGCCGCGCTCAGTGCCCGCACGCGGTCGACCATTTCAGCGGCACTCATCAAGCCGATGTCCGGTAATCCCAGATGCGATCCCGCGAGGCCAAAGCCCGTCATATAGACCGCCGCCGCGCCCGCTTGCGCGGCCAGCTTTGCCGACAGCGCGTCGTAGGCGCCGGGCGCAATGATGAGGCCGGGTTCGCTCAGATGCTCGCTGAGTGATTTCGTCTTGCTCATTTCGCGCCTTTCTTTTTCACCTTGGCGTCCGTTGCCAGCAGCGGCGCCTCGCCCCAGTCCGCGTCCAGCAGCTCCGCCAGCCTGTCGGCTGCGCCTTTGCCCAGTCGCTCGTCGAGCAGTTTTTCCAATGCTTCTATCACATGCTGCGCCTCGTCCCGCATGGCCGCGCCCGCCGGATCAAACTCCACAATCTTGCAGCGTTTGTCATCGGGGTCGGGCGCGAGGCGCACAAGCTTCTTGTCCTCAAGTTCGCGCAAGGCCGTGTTCATGGATTGTCGCGTGACGCCGATGAGACGGGCGAGTTCGGTTGGCCGCGTTACACCGGCATGGACATACATCATGGTCATGGATTCAAGACGGCGCACGCCGCCCCAGCCGCGCTCATCCAGATTGCGCTGCAGCGCCCCGTCAAACCACATGAAGCGGTTCAGTAGCTGCGCCATCAATAGACCGGCCTGCCGCGCCATTCCGATTTCCCGCTTGCCTTGATTGTAAGTTTCTCTTACGTTTTTCCATGATTTTTGAGGCAATGCAAGGGGAGGAACGCCATGCCGCGATTGAGGCAGGTCGGAAAGGCGGACGCAGATCCGCTGGCGCAGCAGATTTACAAACTGCTGTTCGGTGACCGCGATCCGGTGAAGGAACCGGGCACCGCCACGGGCACACCCGGCAATTGGTGGACCGTTTTTGCGCTGGTGCCTGATGCCTTCAAACACACGACCGAGGGCTTCCAGTTCTATCGCAGCCCCAACCGCAAGATTTCGCCCAAGCTGCGCGAGCTTGGCCAGATCAGGGCGGGCTTTGCGCGCGGCTCGCAGTTTGTTTTCTCGCAACATTGCAAAGCCTGCCGCGATGTCGGCTTCACCGAGGAGCAGATTGCCGCCATCCCGTATTGGCAGGTCGCCACTTGTTTCGACCGTGTCGAGCGCGCGCTTCTCGCCTACACCGATTGTCTTGTGCTGCAGGGTGGCCGTGTGCCCGAAGAGCTCTTTGATGAGATGAAGAAACATCTCTCCGACGAGGAGATCCTCGAATTCACCTATGTCACCTGCACCTACGATATGCACGCCACGATGAGCCGCGCGCTGCGGCTCGAATATGACGATGTGGACGAACGCATCGTCGAAATTCCGGCCCCCACAGGCAGTTCATCCGACGTGATGAGCATGGTTGATACCGATAAGAAGAAGGACTGAGAAATGGGCTATCATCATCTGGCGCTTGCCGCCCGCGACATCAAAGCCATCCACGCCTTCTACGAAGGTGTGATGGGGTTCGAGCTTGTGAAGGTCGAAGTCGGCCCCTCACCGCAAGGCGGCTGGGCCAAGCATTTTTTCTACCGCATGGAAGACGATTCCAAATTCATCGCCTTCTGGGAAATGCATGACATGCCCGGCACGGAGAATTTCGAAACCAATCTCTCCAAGGCCGCAGGCGTGCCGGACCACATCAATCATATTTCCTTTGATGTGAAAGACATGGAAACATTGCAGTTGCGCAAACAGCGCTGGCTCGATGCGGGGCTTCAGGTGCTCGAAATCAACCACAACTGGTGCTATTCGATTTATACCAAAGACCCGAACGACAATTTTGTGGAATTCTGCCTGACAACCGGTGCCTTCGACGACGCGGACCGCAAAGAGGCTTTGGCCGCACTCGATGCGACCGAACCGTCCTTCTCCAAACCGCCGACGGATATTCAAATCCATCAGCCGACGGTTGCGGCATAATTTATGACCTCCCCCTCGTGGGGAGGTCAAAATTTTCACTTCGAAAATTTTGGGTGGGGGGTCTTCGCCCCGCCCTCACCCGTCGCGATCCCCCACCCAAAAAATCTGAAGAAGATTTTTTGGCCTCCCCACAAGGGGGAGGCTATGCATCATTTCCGATCAAAAACTCGGCGGTGTACACGCCGACACGATCACACACTCAATCGTGCCCGTGTTGCGAAACCTGTGCGGCAGTCGGCTGTCGAAATAATAGGCATCTCCCGATGTCAGCGTGCGTGTCTCGCCGCCCACCGTGAGCTCAATCAGCCCCGCGACCACGATGCCGCTTTCCTCGCCCGTATGCGACAGCATGTCGGGGCCGGTGTCCGCGCCCGGTTGATAGCGTTCATGCATCGTTTGCAACGCGCGGCCTTGCGTGTCGCGGCCCACGAGTTTGAAAGAGATCGCGCCTGAGCCGATCTCGCGCAATTCCTTGGCGGCGTAGAACACCTTCGCCTTGTGCCTGAGATCAAGGGTGAGAAAATCCGCGATCGAAATCGGAAATCCATCGAGCACTTTTTTCAACGAGCCGATCGACGGGCTGATGCGGTTCTGTTCGATGAGCGAGATCGTGCCATTGGTCACGCCCGCGCGTTTGGCCAGTTCGCGCTGCGAATGCCCGTGCATCATGCGGAGTTCGCGCAGGCGCTGGCCGATGTCGGGCAGTGCCGCCTCAAGTCCTGCAGGTGGCGCCTCGCCGCCATGGGCGCGGCGATAGGGTCGGTTTGTGTCTTTTGCCATGGCCCGAACGATAATCGACGTGTTTAGGATATTCAACATTCAGCCGAAGTGACGCGCCGCGCCCCCCTTGATTTCCTTCGGGTCCGGCAGTCTGATCACTCTCAAATGCACCCTGACCCGCCCGGAGATTTCGATGAGCGCCCGTCCCAATGACCTGTCCGCCAACTGGCTTCCCTTCACGCCCAACCGCCAGTTCAAACGCGAGCCGCGCCTCGTGTCGCGCGCCAAGGACACATCCTATTTCAAGCCCGATGGCACCGAAGTGCTCGACGCCACAGCGGGTCTCTGGTGCTCCAACGCCGGTCATTGCCGCGAACCCATCGTCAAAGCCATTCAGGATCAGGCGGCTGAACTTGATTTCGCGCCGAGCTTCCAGTTCGGCCACCCCAAGGCGTTTGAGCTTGCCACCCGCATCACGGACCTGATGCCCGGCGATCTCGACCATGTGCTCTTTTGCAATTCAGGCTCTGAAGCCGCCGACACGGCGCTCAAAATCGCCATCGCCTATCACCGCGCCAATGGCGAAGGCGCGCGCACGCGGCTCATCGGGCGCGAACGCGGCTATCATGGCGTCGGCTTCGGCGGCATCTCGGTCGGCGGCATGGTCGCCAACCGCAAAGTCTTCGGCCCCATGCTCGCAGGCGTCGACCACCTCTCGCATACCTACAACCGCGCCGAACAGAAATTCACCATCGGCCAGCCCGCATGGGGCGCGCATCTCGCCGACGAGTTGCAGCGCCTCGTCGAATTGCATGACGCCTCCACCATCGCCGCCGTCATTGTCGAGCCGATGGCAGGGTCCACCGGCGTGCTGCCGCCGCCCAAGGGCTATCTCGAACGCTTGCGCGAGCTTTGCACCAAGCACGGCATCCTCTTGATTTTCGATGAAGTCATCACCGGCTATGGCCGCTTGGGCTATGCCACTGCTGCCGAGCGTTTCGGCGTCACGCCCGACATTCTGACATTTGCCAAAGGCATCACGTCCGGCACCGTGCCGATGGGCGGCGCAGTTGTGCGCAAGCACATCTATGAGGCCTTCCAGACCGGCCCCGATCACATGATCGACCTCTTCCACGGCTACACCTATTCCGGCCACCCGCTGGCGTCAGCCGCCGGTCTTGCGACGCTTGATCTTTACAGAGACGAAAAACTTTTCGAACGCGCCCGCGAAATGGAACCGCATTTTGCCGAGGCGATTATGAGCCTCAAATCCCACAAGCTCGTCGCCGACATCCGCTGCATCGGCTTGGCTGGTGCCGTCGATCTCGTACCCGTCGAGGGCCTCCCCGGCAAGCGCGGCTTTGATGCCATGTGCGCCGCCTTCCACGACCTCAACATGATGGTGCGCGTGTCGGGCGACACAATTGCCTTCTCGCCGCCGCTCATCATTTCCAATATCGAAATTACGGATATTTTCGAACGCTTTGAAAAGGTGCTGGATAAGGTCGCCGGCTGACGGAGTCTTAACCTCCCCCTTGAGGGGAGGTCAAAAAAAACCAACACACAAAAAGGCCGGACTGTTTTCACAGCCCGGCCTTTTCGCCCTGGACGCTCCCCAAGATCGCGAAGGTCTTACGCCTTCTGCTGATTATTTTGGCTGCTGATTATTTTGGCTGCTGATTATGTTCCGTGATGATCTGTTGCGACTGACGCTCGGCAAATCCGTAAATGCCCTTCGACATCAGCGACGCTTCCGCCTTGCGACGTGCGCCATAGACTTCCGCGCGGATGCCATGCACTTCAATGTCGTTCGGTGCCGCCAGTCCTGCCATCTCGACCAGATGACACGCCAGCCGCAATTCGCCAGCGGCGGCCAGTTCGCCCGCGCGTTTGGCCAGCGCCTTTGCGCCACCGGCAAGGTTTGCCATTTCAGCGGCCAACACACTTTCTGCCGCAGGCTTTAGGTTCGCCGGATTGCCGTCATACCAGCCGCCATAGAGACGCCAGATATTGTGAATGACAAATTCGGGCTCGTCATAGACCGGCTGCAAATAGGGCTTGTCCATCAGATGCGGCGGCACTTTGACCGAATGGATGATCTCATCCAGACGCGCGCCATTGTTCATCATATCAACCGTCTGGCTCACCAGTGTTTCAAGCGCGGAGGCGATATGGTCGAGCACCGTGGCGATGCGCGCCTTGCCGCCGATGGGCAGACCGTGGGCGGGCAACAACAGTTCGGGTCCCTTGGCGATCATCTCGCGCAAAGCCTTGGCCCATTCGAGCGGATAGCGCTGCACTTTTTGGGGGTTGCCCGCATTGGGGAAAACCCATGTCACGAAATCGCCCGAACAGATTGCCTTGTGTTCCGGCACCCAGGCCCAGAGATGGTCGTCCGTCTCGCCGATGGCGTGATGCAACTCGAAATGCGTGCCGCCGATATTGACGTCGAGACTGTCGCGGAAGGTCGTGTCGGGATCGATCCACGGATCGGGACCGAAGCGGCGCGCACCCGGTGTCGTCACCTGGCCCATGCGCAGCTCGGTCGCAGGCGCAAACTGGCGCGCGTTGATTGTATAGTTGTAGCCGTTTGTCGCTTCATAGCGGCGGAAGCGGGGCGACACGTTTTCGTGTGCGATGATGCGCGGGCGGCGACGGCCCTTGTCACAAGCCTCGCAGACGAAATGATTTGTGCCACCCACATGATCGGCATGGCCATGCGTGTAGCAAATATTCGACACCGGCTCGTCGGTCCAGCGGCGCAGGCTCTCCAGCACGCCGCCGCCGAAGGCCTCAAGGCTCGTGTCGAACAGCACCAGCCCGTCGCCCGTTTTGAAGGTCACAACATGGGAGAAGGCTTCGATCAGCGCGATGCCATTGCCCAGTTCCGACAGTTCCATCGTCGGACGGTTCACAAGGCCCGCGCCTTCGTAAATGTCATTGTCGATGAATTTCGCAGACAGTGCCAACAGATCGGCCACGGGCGGTCCCCCTCAATAAGTCTTGGTTGAGGCGGAGTGTCTTTCAGCAAAATCCATACGTCGAGCGCCATCGACATCAATTCCGCAGCGCGGAATTAGGTTGGCGTCAGCCGCGCTTTATTTCTCGATCAGACCGACGGCCTTGCCAATCGTGCGATCCAGAAAACGCTTGGGCAGAAGCTGGGGAATGGTCCAGTTCTGAAGGCGACCCCGCAGGACGGCATAGCGCACCTTGGGATTTGCCGTGGTGAGCGCCGTGTAGATCACGCGACCGAGCTTTTCAGGCGCAAGGCCCTGCTTGCCGGAGGCGAGGAAATAGTCGCGGAATTTTACGAGCGAGGGGTAATAGGCGCTGTTGGCGAAAGGCGTGATGTCCACTTCCTCCGCCTTGTTCCAGATTTCGGTTTTCACTGCACCGGGGCCGATGATGATGACGTCAATGCCGAACAGCAGCAACTCGCGGCGCAAGCTCTCCGACATGCCTTCCAGCGCATATTTGGACGCGGAATAAGGCCCGACGAAGGGCGCGGCCTGTTTGCCACCGACAGAACTGATATTGACGATACGTCCCGGCTCCCCCTTGAGCGAGCGGTCGGCGCCCAGCAATGGCGCGAAAGACTGGGTGACGAGGAAGGGGCCGGTGACATTCACTTCCATCTGCTGACGGAAATCATCCACATTGAGATCGAGCAACGGGCCTGACACGGCGATGCCCGCGTTATTCACGAGCCCGAAGAGCTTCTCGCCGTTCAGCGCTGCGCGAACCTCTTCTGCGGCCCGTTTGATGGCCGGCTCATCGGTCACATCAAACAGCAGCGGCACAAAATTCGCGCCGAATTCTTTCTTCAGGCGCTCGCCATCGGCCTCTTTGCGGACACTGCCGAAAACGCGGAACCCTTTGCCGATCAGAACCTTGGTGGCACCCCAGCCGATGCCCGTCGATACGCCCGTGATGACTACGCTTTTCATGGTGCCGCCCCTTTGAAATGACCCAATCGTTAGAAGTGGTCATTTGTCTTCAAAGTTCAAGCTCGTAACGCAACCAGCTGGTGCGGTCCGCGAGTTTGTCATAGAGCACCTGCGCGGTGTGGTTGTCAGCCGCCGTCTGCCAATAGAGCCGCAGCCAGCCTTCGGCCCGCCCCCGCGCGATCAGCGCTTCGATCAGCGCACGGCCCGCGCCCATGCCCCGCGCCGTATCGCGCACAAACAGGTCTTCCAGATAACAGACGGGCTTGGGACTCCATGTGCCCGCGTGAAGGATGGCATGGGCAAAGCCTTGCGGGCGACCGTCTGCGTCTTCGGCAATGAGACCGATCAATTCGCCCGACAGAAGACGCGCGAACGTGTCGTCGGAAATCTCACGCGTCAGCGATGATTTATAGAAAGTGAGATAGCCCGCCCACATCTCGTCCCAGTCGGGCCGGTCGGCGGCTTTGAGGGCGCGGATGCGGAGCGGGCTTTTCATTTTATGCCAATCACGAAATCGTCGCGCCACCGTCGATGACGAGGCTCTGGCCTGTCATAAAGGCACCGGCCGAACTTGCGAGGAAAACCGCCGCACCGGCGATTTCATCAGGCATGCCGATGCGCTTCAACGGTGCGCCCGATGTCGAGCGCTCGAGGATTTCAGGATTGTCCCACAGTGCCTGGGCGAATTTCGTTTTGATCAGGCCCGGCGCGATGCAATTGGCGCGCACATTATGCGGGCCGTTTTCAACAGCGAGGTTGCGCGCGAGCTGGAAGTCCGCCGCCTTCGACAGGCAATAGGCGCCAAGCACGGGCGAGCCTTTGAGGCCACCGATGGAGGACACAATGATGATCGCGCCGTCCTTGCGCTCGATCATCTGCGGCAACACCATATTAGAGAGCCAATGGTTCGACTTCACATTCGACGACATGATTTTGTCGAAAGCCTCGTCGGGAATGTCCTGCGAGGAACCGAAGAAGGGGTTCACAGCGGCGTTGCAAACGAGCACATCGACCTTGCCCCATTTGGCATTCGTCGTATCGACGAGGCGCTGCAGGTCGCCCTTGTCGGCGATGTTGCAGGGCACGGCAATCGCTGCGTCTTTGAACTTCGCATTGATCTCGCCCGCGACCTTGTCGCATTGGTCGGCCTTGCGCGATGAAACGACGACTTTCGCGCCGTGCTCGGCCAGACGATGCACAATGGCTTCGCCGATGCCCTTGGTGGAACCGGTAACAATGGCAACTTTGCCTGTCAGATCAAACAGCGACATCAAACTCTCCCTATTATGGCCTTATTCTGTCTTTACGGATTATGCCGATTTGTATTCTCGTGTCCGCGCCGTTTTGCTAGGTTTTGGGCGGGGTACACATAAGTCTTATGTCTTTCTACACCAACAAGTGCGGATTGCTAAAGGATGCGCTGATCTGCGCCCCTTGCGTCCGCCTTACCGAGAACGGGAAATCAATATGCTGATGAAACGGACCATCGTTGCCCTCGTGTGCAGCGCCTTCGCCCTCGCCGCCTGCCAGACGCAGGACGCTTATACGGGTGAACAAAAGACGAGCAATGCCACATATGGTGCCGCCATTGGCGCCGTGGCCGGTGCGCTTGGCGGCGCGCTGATCGGCGGCGGCTCAGGCAGCGATCGCCGCAACCGTGCGCTCATCGCCGGCGGCGTCGGCGCTCTCGCGGGCGGCGGGATCGGTTACTACATGGACAGCCAGGAAAAAGAACTGGCGACCAAGCTGCGCTCGTCGGGCGTCAGCGTCACCCGCAACGGCAATTACATCATCCTGAACATGCCGGGCAATGTGACCTTCGCCACCAATTCGTCCGACATCAATGCCAATTTCTACAATGTGCTGAACTCGGTCGCCGTCGTGTTGAAGAAATACGACAAGACGCTGATCGACGTGACGGGCCACACGGATTCAACCGGCAGCGACGCCACCAACTACACCCTGTCGCAGCAGCGCGCGAATTCGGTTGCGACCTATCTCGCCTCGCAGGGCCTCAACCAGCAGCGCTTCCTCGTGAGCGGT
>TARA_R110000868_G_scaffold161450_3_pt1 | contig 12944 bp, 12 predicted proteins | sample TARA_R110000868 | Tara Oceans TARA_R110000868 (sample SAMEA4397489) | marine metagenome | biome: Polar Biome; feature: [SRF] surface water layer (ENVO:00010504); material: water (ENVO:00002006), including particulate matter (ENVO:01000060) such as... | depth 5 m | reverse complement strand
AAATATCCTCGAGTTTCCCGATCCGCGCCTGCGCACCATCGCCAAGCCGGTGGACGTGGTCGATGACGCCTTGCGTCAGCTGATCGACGACATGTTTGAAACCATGTATGACGCACCGGGCATCGGCCTCGCGGCCAGCCAGGTTAACGTGCACAAGCGTCTGGTGGTGATGGACCTGTCCGAAGACAAGTCCGAGCCCCGGGTGTTTATCAACCCTGAATTCGAACCGCTGACCGAAGAAATGGATCAGTACCAGGAAGGCTGCCTGTCGGTGCCGGGGTTCTACGAGAACGTCGACCGCCCGCAAAAGGTCAAGATCAAGGCGTTGGACCGCGATGGCAAGCCCTACGAGCTGATCGCCGAAGGTCTGCTGGCCGTCTGTATCCAGCACGAATGTGATCACCTCAATGGCAAGCTGTTTGTCGATTACCTGTCTAATCTCAAACGCGACCGCATCAAGAAGAAGCTGGAAAAGCAACATCGCCAGCAGGCTTGAGCCACATCTTTACAAAGGCTTGCTGCGGCAAGCCTTTTTCTTTTTAGCAGTGAGAATCCATGTCTGAGTCTTTGCGTATTGTTTTTGCCGGCACTCCGGAATTCGCCGCCGAGCACCTCAAAGCCCTGCTCGACACCCCACACCAGATCATTGCCGTGTACAGCCAGCCAGACCGCCCGGCCGGTCGCGGGCAGAAACTCACGCCCAGCCCGGTCAAACAACTCGCCCTGCAACACGCCATCCCGGTGTATCAACCACAAACCCTGCGCGACCCAGCGGCGCAAGCCGAACTGGCGGCGCTCAAGCCCGACCTGATGGTGGTGGTCGCCTATGGCCTGATCCTGCCGCAAGTGGTGCTCGATATCCCGCGCCTGGGTTGTATTAATAGTCATGCGTCCTTGTTGCCGCGCTGGCGCGGTGCCGCGCCGATTCAGCGCGCGATCGAAGCCGGTGATGCCGAGTCAGGTGTCACCGTGATGCAGATGGAAGCAGGCCTGGACACCGGGCCGATGCTGCTGAAAGTCAGCACTGCCATCATTGCCGCAGACAGCGGCGGTAGCTTGCATGACCGCTTGGCAGCGCTCGGCCCACCGGCCGTTATCGAGGCCATTCGTGGTTTGGCCGCTGGCACGTTGAAAGGTCAGGTGCAAGACGACAGCCTGGCCACCTATGCGCACAAGCTAAACAAGGATGAGGCGCGGATAGACTGGAGCCGCCCAGCCGTTGAGCTGGAGCGCCTGGTGCGGGCTTTCCACCCGTGGCCGATCTGCCACAGCACACTAAACGGCGAAGCTCTGAAAGTGCATGCCGCGCAGATGGGCGAGGGCAGTGGTGCGCCCGGAACCATTCTCGCCGCCGACAAGTCCGGGCTGACCGTGGCCTGCGATACGGGCGCGCTGCGCCTGACGCGCCTGCAACTGCCAGGCGGCAAAGCGCTGAATTTCAGTGATCTGTTCAACAGCCGGCGCGAGCAGTTCGCCGCCGGCTTGGTGCTCGGTCAATGAACCCTCGCCTCGCTGCCGCCCGCGCCCTGGCCGTGGTGCTCAATGGCAAAGCCTCACTGGGTAGCAGCCTGCCGCCGTTACTGGATAAAGTTGAACTGCGCGACCGTGGTTTAACCCAGGATCTAGCCTTTGGCACCGCCCGCTGGCAGCCACGCTTGGCCCTTATCGCCGAGACGCTGCTGCAAAAGCCTTTCAAGGCTGTAGACCGGGATGTCGAGGCGCTACTGCTGATCGGTCTGTATCAGTTGTTCTACACCCGTATTCCGGCCCATGCTGCCATCGGTGAAACCGTGGCCTGTATCGACAAGCTGAAGAAGCCTTCGCTCAAAGGCCTGCTCAACGCCGTGCTGCGTAATGCCCAGCGTGACAGCGAAAGCATTATCGCCAGCTTGGACCGCGACCCGGTGTTGCACACTGCGCATCCGCGCTGGCTGCAAAAAGCTCTGAAAGCCCAGTGGCCAGAGCAGTGGGAGGCGATTTGCGCGGCCAACAACGCCCATCCGCCGCTGATTCTGCGGGTCAACCGCCGCCTTGGCAGCCGCGATGAGTACCTTGCCGAACTGCGCCGCGTTGGTTTCGAAGCCGAGCCTTGTACGTTCAGCCGCGACGGCATCCGTTTGCTCCAGGCCTGTGATGTCACCACGCTGCCGGGCTTTGCCGAAGGCCGCGTCAGTGTGCAGGACGAAGCAGCGCAACTGGCGGCCGAGTTGCTCGACCTCGCCTCCGGCCAACGCGTGCTGGACGCCTGCGCCGCGCCAGGCGGCAAGACCTGCCACCTGCTCGAAGCCGAACCGGCACTGGCCGGCGTGGTCGCGGTGGATCTGGAAGAAAAGCGCCTGGTGCGGGTGCGCGAGAACCTCAAGCGCCTGGGCCTGGACGCCGAGCTGATCGCCGCCGACGGCCGCGACTTGGACGCCTGGTGGGACGGCAAGCCGTTCCAGCGCATCCTGCTCGATGCACCGTGCTCGGCCACCGGCGTGATCCGTCGTCACCCTGATATCAAACTGACCCGCCAACCCGGCGACATTGCTGCCTTGGCGCAGTTGCAGGGCGAACTGCTCGATGCCCTGTGGCAAACCCTGGAAGTCGGCGGCATCCTGCTCTACGCCACCTGCTCGGTGATGCCAGCGGAGAACAGCGAGAACATCGCCGCCTTCCTCGCCCGCACCCCAGGTGCCCGTGAGCTGGATATTGCCGGGGCGTTCGGTCATAAAACCGCTCACGGTCGCCAGCTATTCCCGCAAGTAGACGGCCACGACGGCTTCTACTATGCCAAGCTGATGAAAATCGCCGCCGCCCCCCGCGGCTGAGGAACAGACTGCATGAAGATCATCATTCTCGGTGCAGGCCAGGTTGGCGGCACGCTGGCGGAACACTTGGCCAGCGAAGCCAACGACATCACCGTGGTCGACACCGACGGCGAGCGTCTGCGTGACCTCGGCGATCGCCTGGATATCCGCACTGTGCAGGGCCGTGGCTCGTTCCCCACGGTATTACGCCAGGCCGGTGCAGACGATGCCGACATGCTGGTGGCGGTGACCAACAGCGACGAGATCAACATGATCGCCTGCCAGGTGGCCTACAGCCTGTTCCACACCCCGACCAAGATTGCCCGGGTGCGCGAAGCGGCCTACCTGACACGCAGTGGCCTGTTCTGCAACGAATCGATCCCGGTCGACGTGCTGATCAGCCCTGAGCAGGTGGTGACCAATTACATCAAGCGCCTGATCGAATACCCCGGTGCGCTGCAGGTCATCGACTTTGCCGACGGCAAAGCCCAGCTGGTCGCGGTCAAGGCCTACTACGGCGGCCCACTGGTCGGTCAGCAACTGCGTCAGTTGCGCGAACACATGCCCAATGTCGACACGCGCGTGGCGGCGATCTTCCGCCGCAACCGGGCGATCATGCCGAAGGGCGACACCGTGATCGAAGCCGATGACGAAGTGTTCTTTATCGCCGCCAAGGCGCATATCCGCGCGGTGATGAGCGAAATGCGCCGCATGGAAGACAGCTACAAGAAAATCGTCATTGCCGGCGGTGGGCATATCGGCGAGCGCCTGGCCGAAGCCATAGAGAGCCGCTACCAGGTGAAGATTATCGAGATGAACCCGGCGCGCTGCCGCTACCTCTCGGAAACCCTCGATAGCACCATCGTGCTGCAGGGCAGCGCCTCGGACCGCGACCTGCTGGTGGAAGAAAACATCAGCGACGCCGACCTGTTCCTGGCGCTGACCAACGACGACGAGGCCAACATTATGTCGTCCTTGCTGGCCAAGCGCCTCGGCGCGCGCAAGGTGATGACCATCATCAACAATCCCGCCTATGTGGATCTGGTCCAGGGCGGCGAAATCGACATCGCCATCAGCCCGCAAATGGCCACCATTGGCACCCTGCTGACCCACGTACGGCGTGGCGATATCGAAAGCGTGCACAGCTTGCGGCGCGGGGCCGCCGAAGCCATCGAGGCGATTGCCCACGGCGACTCAAAGTCGAGCAAAGTGGTCGGGCGCGCGATCAGGGACATTGACCTGCCGCCCGGCGGCACTATCGGCGCGATTATTCGCAACGAAGAGGTGCTGATTGCCCATGACGCGACGGTGATCGAGTCCGGCGATCACGTGATCTTGTTTCTGGTCGACAAAAAATACATCCGCGATGCTGAGCGGCTATTCCAAGTCGGCCTGACATTCTTCTAGGAGTCGCTCATGAGCACTGAAGCCCTGGAAAAAATGCTGGCCAAGGGCATGGATAACGCCCTGTTGCGCTTCGGCTTGGGTAAGGGTTATCTGGATGCCGGCGATTTCCCCCTGGCGGCGCAGCACTTGCAGCGCTGCGTGCAGTTCGACCCTAAATACTCAGCCGCGTGGAAGCTGCTCGGCAAGGCGCTACTCGCCGCCGCGCAACCACTCGCCGCCCAACACGCCTGGGAGCAGGGCATGACGGCCGCGCAAACACACGGCGACAAGCAAGCAGAAAAGGAAATGACGGTGTTTCTGCGCAAGCTGGCGAAACAGCTACCCTCGGACGGAAGCTGACGCCCGGCTGTTTGGGCTGCAGGCGCAATCGAACAAGATAGCGTGGCTGCCGTCGTAACGTGCACGGCAGCGGCAGGTTAATTCGTGGTTGCTGTACGCCCGGCCATCAGCCGCATGATGGCGTTTAGCAACATGCCGTAGAGCGGCACGAAGAGCAGCAAACTGACCGCCAGCTTGATCACATAATCCACGCTGGCAATTTCGACCCAGTGCTCGGCCATAAACGGGTCACTGCTTTGCCAGAAGGCGATGGCAAAAAACACCGCAGTATCCAGCAAATTACCCAGTACGGTTGAGGCGGCAGGGGCCACCCACCATTGGCGCAAGTTACGTAGGCGGTCGAATACCTGGATATCCAGCAGTTGGCCCAGGGCATAGGCGAGGAAGCTGGCCAGGGCAATGCGGGCGACGAATACGTTGAACTCCTGCAGCGCGGCAAACCCAGCAAAACTGCCACTCTGGAACAGCACCGACACCCCATAAGAAGCGAGCAAAGCAGGCAGCATGACCCGCGCGATCACTTTGCGCGCCGGGCCTTTGCCGAGCAGGCGTACGGTGAGGTCAGTAGCCAGGAAGATAAACGGAAAGCTGAATGCACCCCAGGTGGTCTGCCAACCGAACAGAGTCATGGGCAGTTGTACCAGGTAGTTACTGGCAATGATGATCAGCATGTGAAAGGCGATCAGGCCGGCCAGAGCCGGGCGCCAGATCATTGGAGAGACCGTTGGCATGTCATGTCCTTTTTGAATGAGATGGGGTTAGGGAACCCATTGCCGCAGCTGTGGAATATTCGCCGCGCGGCATTCTAGCGTTTTCTTGACCGGCGGGACGGTTTTCCTCTCGCAACCAGACCGTTGGTTAGCGTTCGATAAAGCGCAGGCCGACTCCTTCGGCATCCACCCGCATCACTTCCATTTGCAGCACCGGCGCCTCGATTGGCAAATCCTGCACCTGGCCGGTAACAATCGTGCCTTGAGGCAGGATCACAAGGTCAGGGTGTTTGACGTAGACGCCGCCGTCGGAGAGATCGCGGGTCTGCGCCACGACTTCACCGAAACTCGCATGGCAAATCTTGATACGACACTTCATCGAGGTGCGTGGATGCTGACGCTGGCTGGACATAAACGTGACCGTCCTCAATAGGGGTGGTGCGATTAATAGCGAAAAACCCTGAAACCGCCAAGCACTAATACTGAAAAGGTGCCACGTAGGCACCTCAACTCAATACCACTTAGCCTCACCGGCCGGACGCTTTTTAAAGCGCTTCATGCTCCACATATACTGGCTCGGGTAGGCTCGTACGTAACGCTCAATCACCCCACTCATGGCCGCAACGGCGGTGGCCGTGTCGCTGCTGTACATCTCTTGCGGCGCAGCCTCCAGAATCACCTTGAAGCCCGAACCATCGGGTAAACGCAGCGCATGCAGAAATACACCGCAGGCTTTGCCGCCACTCAACATGCCAGCGACAAACTTGCTGGTCAGCGCCTCGGTGCCGAGGAAGGGGACAAATACGCCAGAAGACAGGCTTGGCTCGGGATCGGCGGGAATCCCTACCGCACCGCCTCTACGTACTTCTTTGATGACGCTGAGGATGCCTTCCTTGGTCGACGGCGCGACCCGGTTACCCAGCTGCACACGCTGTTTACGCAGCAGCTCATCAACCGCCTTCAACTTCGGTGGCCGGAAAAAGATGATCGGTTTGCACTGCGCGCAATAGAAGTGGTTAAGCACTTCCCAGTTGCCCAAATGGCTGGTGATGCCGACCACGCCTTTACCACTGGCCAAGGCCTGCTGCAGCACCTCCAGACCTTCGACTTCTCGCACCAGGCCAATAGATTTCTGCGCCGGCCAGATCCAGGCACAGGCGCTTTCGGTCAGGGTCCTACCGATATCCATCAGTGATTGACCCAGCAGACGCTGGTGTGCGGCTTCGTCCAACTCGGGAAAACACTTGCGCAGGTTGATGCTGGCCACTTCACGCGAGCTGTTGGGCAGCTTCCACATCAGCCAACCAATCGCCGCCCCCACGGCCTGCACCGCACGCCACGGCAGTAACGCGAACAACCGCAGAAAGCCCACCACCAGGGCACCTTTGAGCTTTTCCACAGGCAACTCCAGCCGATCAAAAGGCGCTTAGTGTAACCGGCCACGCGGCTCGGTGTTCAGTCGCAGCGCAACGCCGCATAGCGATCACAGTCGGTGGTGTGATCCATGACCATGCCTGTGGCCTGCATATAGGCATAACAGATGGTCGGCCCGACGAAGGTGAAACCGGCCTTCTTCAAGGCCTTGCTCATGGCCTCGGCTTCGGCGGTGATAGCCGGCACCTGGCTGCGCTCGCTGAAGTGATTGATCGTCGGCGCACCACCGACAAACGACCAAAGCAGCGCCACCGGGTCATCCAGTTTTAACCAGGCCTGGGCATTCTGCCGCGCGGCTTTAAGCTTGAGGCGATTACGGATAATCCCGGCATCCTGCATCAGCGGGCCTTCGATGTAGTCATCGCTGAGCGCCGCCAAACGCTGCACATCAAAGCCGAACAACACCTCGCGATAACGCTCACGCTTCTTCAGCACGGTGATCCACGACAGGCCGGCCTGAAAGCCCTCCAGCAACAATAACTCGAACAGCACCTGCGGATCGCGCTGCGGCACGCCCCATTCGTGGTCGTGGTAGGCGATATACAGCGGATCATCGGTGCACCAGAAACAGCGCGGCATGCGGGTTTTCCTTGGGTCTGTTGCCGTTTCGTTCGCGGCCGCGCCGGGACCTGTTTTAGCGCGAGGCAAGGCACGAGATGCGAAGTTTAGCTGGCTAAATGAGTCATCGAGAAACGCAGCATCGCGCTAAAACAGGCCCGGCCCTTCTGGTTGCGCGGAAAATCTCGCCATGCGGTATTGAAGGACTTGGCAAGGGAACAACCATTACCGGCGTCCTCCGCCTAGCGGAGCGCCGCCCGGCCGTGGCGAGATTTTCGCGGCAACGCGGCTCGCGTCGAGACGGCAACAGACCCTAAGCTTCGGTATACTCGCGGACTTTCTGAAGCCGCCAAAGTACGGGTGATATTTGTGAGCCAGACTACGCCTGCCGTGCGCACCTTCCAAGATTTGATCCTCGCCCTGCAACAGTACTGGGCCGAGCAGGGCTGCGTAGTGATGCAGCCCTACGACATGGAAATGGGCGCGGGCACCTTCCACACCGCCACGTTCTTGCGCGCCATCGGCCCCGAGACCTGGAACGCCGCCTACGTGCAGCCTTCCCGTCGTCCGGCTGACGGTCGCTACGGCGAGAACCCCAACCGCCTGCAGCACTACTACCAGTTCCAGGTGGTGTTGAAGCCGAATCCGGAGAACTTCCAGGAGCTGTACCTCGGTTCGCTGAAAGCCATCGGCATCGACCCGCTGGTGCACGACATTCGCTTCGTTGAAGACAACTGGGAATCACCAACCCTCGGCGCCTGGGGGCTGGGCTGGGAAATCTGGCTGAATGGCATGGAAGTCACCCAGTTCACCTACTTCCAACAAGTGGGCGGCATCGAGTGCTACCCGGTGACCGGCGAGATCACCTACGGCCTGGAACGCCTGGCCATGTACATCCAGGGTGTCGATTCGGTGTATGACCTGGTGTGGACCGACGGCCAATTCGGCAAGGTCACCTACGGCGACGTGTTCCACCAGAACGAAGTGGAACAGTCGACCTACAACTTCGAACACGCCAACGTCGAAAAACTCTTCGAGCTGTTCGATTTCTACGAGTCGGAAGCCAACCGCCTGATCGAGCTGGAACTGCCGCTACCCACCTACGAAATGGTGCTTAAGGCTTCGCACACCTTCAACTTGTTGGATGCACGCCGGGCCATCTCGGTGACCGCGCGCCAGCAGTACATCCTGCGTGTGCGTGCGCTAGCCCGCTCGGTGGCGCAGAGCTACCTGCAAGCACGGCGCAAGCTGGGCTTCCCGCTCGCCGCCCCTGACCTGCGTGATGAAGTGTTAGCCAAGCTGGAGGCAGCAGAATGAGTACCCGTGATTTCCTGGTAGAACTGGGCACCGAAGAGCTGCCACCGAAAGCCCTGAAAACCCTCGGTGAGGCCTTTTTGGCCGGTATCGAAAAAGGCCTGAAAACCTCAGGCCTGCCCTACCGCGCCAGCCGCTATTACGCCGCACCACGTCGCCTGGCAGTGCTGATCGAGCAGCTTGAAGAGCAACAAGCCGATCGCATCCAGAACCTCGACGGCCCGCCCCTGCAGGCAGCATTCGACAAGGACGGTAACCCAACTCAAGCGGCGCTTGGCTTTGCCAAAAAGTGCGGGGTTGAGCTGAGCCAGATCGACCAGAGCGGGCCTAAGCTGAAATTCAGCCAGAGCATCCCGGGCCAGGCTGCTGCCGGCTTGCTACCAGGCATAGTCGAAACCTCGCTGAACGAACTGCCGATCCCTAAGCGCATGCGCTGGGGCGCGCGCAAGACCGAATTCGTCCGCCCAAGCCAGTGGCTGGTGATGTTGTTTGGTGATGAGGTGATCGACTGCGAAATCCTCGCCCAGCAGTCTGGTCGCGTATCCCGTGGCCATCGCTTCCACGCCAACCACGATGTACGCATCAGCGCGCCGGCTAACTACGCCGAAGACCTACGCGGTGCTTATGTGATCGCCGATTTCGCCGAGCGCCGCGCACAGATCGCCGCGCGTATCGAGCAACTGGCCGCCGAGCAACAAGGCACCGCGATTGTGCCGCCCGCCTTGCTCGATGAAGTCAGCGCCCTGGTCGAATGGCCGGTGCCGCTGGTGTGCTCGTTCGAGGAGCGCTTCCTTGAGGTGCCGCAAGAGGCGCTGATCATCACCATGCAGGACAACCAGAAGTACTTCTGCCTGCTGGATGCGGGCGGCAAGCTGCTGCCGCGTTTTATCACCGTGGCCAACATCGAAAGCAAAGACCCGATACAGATCATTTCCGGCAACGAAAAAGTCGTACGCCCACGCCTGACCGATGCCGAGTTCTTCTTCAAGCAGGACAAGAAGCAGAAGCTCGAAACCTTCAACCAGCGCCTGGCCAATGTGGTGTTCCAAGCCCAGCTCGGCTCGGTGTTCGACAAGGCGCAGCGGGTTTCCGCCCTGGCTGGTTTTATTGCTCAGCGCATCGGCGGCGATGCCAACCGTGCGGCCCGCGCCGGCCTGCTGTGCAAGTGCGACCTGGCCAGCGAGATGGTCGGTGAGTTCCCGGAAATGCAGGGCATCGCCGGTTACTACTACGCCAAGCATGACGGCGAAGCCGAAGACGTCGCGCTGGCGCTGAACGAGCAATACATGCCGCGCGGTGCCGGCGCCGAACTACCGAGCACCCTCACCGGTGCCGCCGTGGCCCTAGCTGACAAACTGGATACCCTGGTCGGGATTTTCGGCATCGGCATGCTGCCCACCGGCAGCAAAGACCCCTACGCCCTGCGCCGCGCGGCGCTCGGCGTACTGCGCATCCTGATCGAGAAGCAGCTAGACCTCGATCTGGTCGAAACTGTCGCGTTCGCCATTAACCAGTTTGGCGATAAAATCAAAGCAGCAGGCCTGGCACCTCAGGTACTGGACTTTATTTTCGACCGCCTGCGTGCGCGTTATGAAGATGAAGGCGTCGAGGTTGCTGTTTATCAAGCCGTGCGTGCGGTCAGCCCGACCTCGCCGCTGGACTTCGATCAGCGCGTACAAGCGGTGCAGGCCTTCCGTGCACTGCCGCAAGCTGCCGCATTGGCTGCTGCGAACAAGCGCGTGTCCAACCTGCTGAGCAAAGCCGAAGGGCAAGTTGCCGCGAGCGTGCAAGCCCATCACTTCGACAACCCCAGCGAGTTCGCCCTCAACGCCGCCATCCAGCAGGCCGAACACGCAGTCCAGCCGCTGGCTGCGGCGCGCCAGTACAACCTGGCACTGAGCCAGCTAGCGAACTTGCGCGAGCCGGTGGATGCGTTCTTCGAGGCCGTGCTGGTCAACGCCGAAGATCCAGCCGTGCGGGCTAACCGCTATGCGCTGCTGGCCAAGCTACGTGGCCTGTTCCTCGGTGTCGCCGACATCTCGGTACTCGGCTAACGCCTGCTGAACATCCGGTGGGCTGAGCAGCCCACCTTCACCTTTACCGGGTGGCGGCCATCACCGCCAGCCGGTTCGGATTACCGCATGAAACTGCTGATTCTCGATCGCGACGGCGTCATCAATTACGACTCCGACGCCTATATCAAAAACCTCGACGAATGGATTCCGCTACCCGGCGCCATTGAGGCCATCGCGCGCCTGTCAAAAGCCGGCTGGACCGTCGCCGTGGCCACCAATCAATCCGGGGTGGCTCGCGGCTACTACGACTTGTCCATGCTGGAGGCCATGCATGCGCGTTTGCGCGAGCTGGTGGCCGAGCAGGGCGGCGAGCTAGGCCTGATCGTACACTGCATTCACGGCCCAGCTGAAGGCTGTGCCTGCCGTAAGCCTAAGCCGGGTATGCTCGAACAAATTGCCGCGCATTATGGCGTCGCACTCAAGGGCATCTGGTTTGTCGGCGACAGCAGTGGTGACCTGACGGCGGCGCAAACCGTCGACTGTCAGCCTGTGTTAGTAAAAACCGGCAAGGGTGAACGCACCCTGGCGAAAGGATTGCCAGCGGGCACTCTGGTATTCGATAACCTGGCGGCGGTTGCCGATCAGCTTCTCCACCTATAAAGCAGGCCCTGCCTGCGACGGTAAAAGCTCTTATGTCGACAGTGCAGACCCTCAGAATCTTCCTCTTCTATCTGTTGTTGTCTTCCAGCGCCTTCCTCTGGTGCACCCTCAGCGTGTTTGTCGCGCCCTTTTTACCCTTTCGTGCCCGCTACCGTTTCGTCGTGCAGAACTGGTGCCGCTGCGCCACCTGGTTGGCCAAAGTGGTGATCGGCATCCGCTACGAGATCAAGGGCCTGGAAAATATCCCTGAGCAGCCCTGCGTAATCCTCGCCAAACACCAGAGCACGTGGGAAACCTTCTTCCTCTGCGGCTTCTTTGAGCCCCTCAGCCAGGTGGTTAAACGCGAACTGTTGTACGTGCCGTTCTTCGGCTGGGCGATGGCCATGCTCAAGCCCATAGCCATCGACCGTAGCAACCCCAAGGCTGCGCTCAAACAACTAGCCAAAATCGGCCATGAGCGCTTAGGGCAGGGCGCCTGGGTCTTAGTCTTCCCGGAAGGCACGCGTATTCCACCCGGCCAGATCGGCAAGTTCAGCCGTGGCGGTGCATCCCTCGCGGTTAATGCCAACCTGCCAGTGCTGCCGATTGCGCACAACGCTGGCGAGTTCTGGCCGAAGCAAGGTTGGGGCAAGACGGCGGGCACCATCCAAGTGGTGATCGGGCCGCTGATGCACGCCAACGGCACCGGCCCGCGCGCAATCGCCGAGCTAAACGAGCGCGCCTTTGCCTGGGTTAGCCAGGCGCAACGCGATATCGGCTCACTGGATGCACAGAGCCCGGCCCTGGAAACGCCAGCGTCAGTCTGAGCAATCTCTACCTAGGGCTCTGGCGTGCCATCGTGCGGCATCGACTCCATCAACACCGAGCCAACCGTAAGCGGTGCTTGCATCTGGAAGCTAGGGCTCTCACCTGTCGCCGGGTAGGGGTCGGTGAGGCGTTTGTACAGCGCATGCACAGCCATCAGGCCGACCATCACCATCAAACTGTAAAAGAAGCTCGCCGGGCCCCAGCGCTCCATGGTCAGTGACACCAAAAACGGACCGATGCTGGCGCCCATACCGCCCACCAGCAGCAAGGTGCTACTGGCACCGGTGGCTTGGTCGGCCTCCAGTTGATCGTTGCTTAGCGCCAAATAAAGCGCCAGCAGCGGAAAGCAGCACGCGCCGAACAGCAGGGCCAACAGCAGATGGCTGTTATTGCTGGTAAAGCCCAACAACGCACTGGCCAGGGCGAACACCAACGCCGCGCCAGCGGAAGCGGCAATGACCGTACGCCGGTCGATGCTGTCCGAGAGCTTACCCAGTGGCCATTGCAGCAGCATCCCGCCGAGCACCAGCATCGCCATAAACAGCGACACCTCACTGACCTGCATGCCCAGCCGGCTGGCATACACTGCGCCCATGCCGAGCACCATGGCGTAACAGGTGTTGATCAGAAACGAGCCAACCAGCCCGGTTGGCGCCAGGCGGTAAAGACTGGCGATGCTCACCGGACGAGCGCTCGCAAACGCCGGCATCGGTGACGCACTAAGCAAAATCGGGATGGCCGCCAAGCTGATCAGAATCGAGATCAAGGTAAACAGCTCGAAGCCCGCCGGGTCGGACAGGTTGAGCAGAAACTGCCCGGCGGCAAGGCCGGCGAGCATGGTGATCATGTACAGCGACAACAACTGACCGCGGTTACGGTTATCCGCCGCCTGGTTCAACCAGCTCTCGGCG
>TARA_R110000868_G_scaffold157160_2_pt1 | contig 12950 bp, 8 predicted proteins | sample TARA_R110000868 | Tara Oceans TARA_R110000868 (sample SAMEA4397489) | marine metagenome | biome: Polar Biome; feature: [SRF] surface water layer (ENVO:00010504); material: water (ENVO:00002006), including particulate matter (ENVO:01000060) such as... | depth 5 m | reverse complement strand
CTGGTTTCTGGTTTCTGGTTTCTGGTTTCTGGTTTCTGGTTTCTGAAAATAAGTATTCAAATCAATTATAAAACACATCCAATTGCTTCCAATCCTTACTTCCGTATGCTTCCGGGTCGTTCTTTTGTTTTTCTCCGAAACTACTTCTTCCATTTTCTATATAGTTAACCATTAATCTGGTCATGGCACTTTCCACTTCATGAAACTGTCCATAAACATTATTCATTTCTTTTGGATCCTTACTTAAATCGTACAACTGGAATTTTGGAAGGTCTTCAATTCCCTCTGAATTTGGCTTCGGTGCACTCCAACCACCAGATCCTGGGCAAAAAATCATTTTCCAATTATCCTTTCTTATGGCAAAGCTTCCGTTGATGGAATGATGGACAGTGGCCTCTCTCTTATAATTCTTGGAATTGGGTTCAGTAAACAAAGGCAACATTGAAAAACTATCTTCCCCTTCGGTATCTTTCAAATCCACTCCCACTATTTCCGCACAAGTAGCCAGCAAGTCGGTTGTACATATGGTTTTATCAGATTTTGAGTTGGGCTTAATTTTGGCGGGCCATTTTACCATAAACGGTACTCTATGTCCTCCTTCAAAAATATCGGCTTTATGACCCCTTAAAATTCCGTTAGGACTATGTCCTTTGGCTAACATTTCATTTATATCGGCCGCAGGGGAGCAGCCATTATCGCTAGTAAAGATAACAAGTGTATTTTCTTCTATCCCAGCTTCCTTTATGACTTCTGCCAACTGCCCCATATAGGAATCGATCATCATCATAAAATCCCCATATGGATTTAAATCGCTCTTCCCCTGCCATTCTTCAGTAGGGAGAATTGGGGTGTGGGGCGATGGTAACGCCAAATACAAAAAGAAGGGATCTTTTTCCTTTGATCTATTCTTGATGTAGTCAAAAGATTTTCTAAAAAAATTAGGGGTAACGTCATCAAAAACAAAATCGGCCGAGGTGGGACCCTTTCTCCACCATCCATATTTAGTCTTACTTTCAGTTACCTTATCCGGCACCATAGTTGGCATTCCATTTTCCACGTACACATATGGTGCCATGTCCAACGAACCACAATGTCCGTACGAATACGTAAAACCAAGGGTGTTGGGCGAATTCCCTACCTTCTTGGAGAAATCTATATTATCAAAATCCTCTGGATTCCAACCTTCACCAGATTCCATTTTTGAATCCTTGAGCGCCCAGTCCCATCCCAAATGCCATTTGCCTATAAATGCCGTTTCATAGCCTTCCTTTTTAAGCAAAGAGGCAACGGTAGTCCTGTTCTTGGATATCAAGGCTTTGGAATTTCCTGTAAGCACACCGCTCTTTATTGGACTTCTCCAATTATACCTTCCAGTAATTATTCCATATCTCGTGGGAGTACAAACTGAAGAAGAAGTGTGGGCATCCGTAAATTTCATTCCACCCGCTCCCAAGGCATCCAAATTGGGCGTCTGTATTTTTCCCTCTGGATTATAAAGTCCTATATCCCCATAGCCCAGATCATCGGCCAGTACATAGATAATATTAGGGGAGCTTTTCTTTTCCTCATTACTGTTATACGCAAATCCGTAAGCTGCGCCAACTATGAACAATACAATTAATATATATTTATACCAAGGCTTCATAAGGCTTCTTTATTATTTTTTGGTTGATATGGATATTTCCTTTTCCTTCTGATTTCTAAATATAGTAAGATTCAATTTTCCTTTCCAATTATTGTTCTGATAAGATTTCATTAAGTCGGCCACCGTATTAATTTCATCACCTTCAGCGGAGATAATAACATCCCCAACCTGCAGTAAGGAATTCCCGGCAACGCTTTGTCTTTCCATAGAAAGAATAAGAACCCCAGCAGTCTTATCCAGCCCGGAAGCGGACCGTTCTGCCATGGTTACAATATTTTTAATTTCGGCTCCCAACCAGTTGAATGTTGCCGACTCTTCGCCGGTACCGCCAAAAAACATAGGTGGAATGGTAGGGGTTTCGACCAAAGCCCTTAAGCTGGTATTCACTACCCCAAAGCTATCCATATCAAAATTTTTATAGCCAATTTTGAAGGCAGGAGATTCCTCTTTAACCAAATAGTTGCCGGACTTGGCATCCACAAATAACACATCCCCAAAAATGCTATGTTGGTCTACACCTTTATTTTGGGTTTGCAGCAAGGTTTCTTTATCCGGAAAAATATTATAATCTACCTCCTTGCCCCAATCCTGTAACCTTATATCCTTGTGTTCTGTAAATACAATATTATGTTTAAAAACATCTCCGCTATTCTTAAACCATACATGGGGGTGGAAACCATTATTTATCATGATGTTATTTTCCACGGTGCGAAAAAATCCTTCCCTCAATTTAATTCCCCCATTTAAACATACATTGTTATAAATGTGGTAATTGGAAGATCCGTCGTCCAAATCTATATCCCAACCGTGATCGCAACGAAACCTATTATTTCTTATAACAGTAGTGTGAATGGCATCCCATTTCGGCATTTCCGGGGCATCTTTCACAATTTTATCTAAGGTTTCGCGATTTGGATGCCAAAAACGGTCCCGGCCCCATGAATTAAATGCTCCGTGATCTCCAGATTCCAATACCGTATTGAAAACATCGTTATGTTCAATGATATGTCCGCCCCATGTGCCATCCCCAATATTTATCCCTGCTCTAGGTACATCATAAATACTGTTATGGCTAACCGTAATATCCATGGCCATAGCAATCTGTACGCCAGCGGTTTGCTTTTCCACTCTTCCAGTGCGATGAATCAAGTTATTATCTGCCACCGAGTTACTGGGATACTTATTCGTCTTTGGCCCGCGAACGGTGTCCATTTGCGCCAAAGGAACAAATTCATCATATTGGAACGATGGTGACCGCACTGCTTCGGGACTACCCACAAAACTAATACCTGAAGCCCCAATTTCATGTATATGATTATCGGAAATGGCCACGTCCCGATTAAAATTACTGACCAAAACGGCATTACCCCCCAAATTCGTCAGCTCACAGTTCTGGATGCTCACATTTTGAGTCCCTTCAAATATAACGGCCGCCCCTCTATAAATGGTCCAATCGCTTCTTAACAACGGCTCATATTCTTCCATAAAAGTGCGCCGTGTATGCTCAAATTTTATTCCGCTTATTGCAAAGTCCACAACCGGATTTTGTTCAGTACCTACAACTTCCACCAAATGCTTTTTTTGTACCCCTTCTATCAAAGCATTGCCTAGATCCGATTCATTGGCAGGCCAAAAAAACAATCTATAGTTTTTATCCAAGAACCACTCTCCTGGAGCATCCAATTCTTCGAATACATTTTCTACCATGCGGTACTTAGCGTGCATTTTTGAGGGACGATTATTCTGGTGGCCCCCGGACAAAACTAGCTCTCCGTTCTCATCAACACCAGTGGAAACGTAATGGAATCCGCCCCACTCCCCGCTGTGCATGGCGTGTACTATGACTCCTACTGGATCGGCCCAAGCTTTTATCCTTTCCAGGGAAATGGCATCCTCAGCATGGCCTTGCCAATGTCCACCATTTTCGTCATAATTGGGATAACGTGCCAATATTTGGCGATTACCATTAATAAAAAGCTGATCGAAATTGTCCTCCTTATGTAATTGTGCTACCCAGATATGGTCATTGAACTTTTCCCATTTGGGATTCAGCACTTTGGAGCCTTTTACCACAGTCTTGTCCATGCCTTCCCCTATCAATTTTAAAGGACCAAGTTCTGGTTGGATCCTTATAGGCGAAGTTATGCGATGATCTCCTGCCCCAAGGTGAATGGTCAAGGTATTCCTAACTCCTTCCTTTCTCAGTTGAGCCACGGAATTTATTCCTTCCTCAATAGCACTAAAAACCAGTTCTCCATTCTTAAATTCCTCCCCATTGGAAGTTATATAAATGTCAGATACTGTTGGAGTGCACCCTATCAAGGATAGGGCAATTACAAAATTATATAGTGCTGTTCTTTTCATTAACTATTTAAAAGATATCCTCCAAACTCTTAATCCAATAAAAAATCCAATTCCGCAATGGCTGCCGTCTTGCCATTTCCGGCAATATCCTTGGATTCAATCCTAATATATCTCGTATTTACAATGGACTTGAACATTTGGGTTCTAGCAGTTGGGTCATTAATTAAATTTCCGAAATGGAAATCCTCAACATTGCTCCAAGATTTTCCATCAGGACTAATTTTTATGACACCACTTTCCAACATCCCTTCGGACGAAGAAGTTTGAGGAGTGTAGGCAAATCCAGTTACAGCATATTCCTTTCCAAGATCAATATTGATATAATGGGTGGTTGACTTTGCTGCGGAGCTCCAATAGGTATTTGGATCGCCATCAAAGGCATTTTTAGCGGAATGCTCCCCGTCTACACTATCCACATCAAGCGCTTTCCAATCCTTTTTTATAATTCCAAAAAGCTGTGAGGTACTACTTCCCAATTGTCCATTTACCTCAGCTACGGCCTTCACCACTCCTGAAGGTATTTTAAAAGTTTCATTGTAAATTGCAGAGGCTTGGGTTGGCTCACTACCATCAGTAGTATAATGAATTTTATAACCGGAATTTATGTTTCCCGCAACATCTTCCCCATGGGGTTTCCATCCAAAAGTGTCTTTTTTGGGCGATATTGCTACCGACCCCTCTACGGATCTTTCGATACTAAGCTGTGGCGGTCTCGCCTTGTAATAATGTGCCGATATATTTGCTATGGCCGGATAAAAGCGTGATTCCAGTATTCTGACCCGTAATTTTTGGGTAGTAACTTCTGGGAATCTCAAAATTCGTTTATAACCAATATTGGTAGCTGTGGCAATTTCTTTCCAGGCATTGTCCACCCATGCGTCCAAAGCATGTTTTTCTACCCGCTCACTATGGGTGTCTATGGCCTCTTGAATGGCTAATCTATTGATAGTGATTGGAGCGGTGGTTTCAATAATGATCTCTTGTGGTCCTTCTCCCAACAATTCAAAACTTGATAAGTCATCATCCAAAACCATTTGGGAACCTTTTGCCCCGGATAACAAATTAGTACTATAGGTTTCGTTGATCCTTTGGCCCACCTCTTCCAATACGGTAACATCTCTTGGAGAAAAGTTCCCTTCTCTATTAGGTGGAATGTTCAACAAAAAAGTAGAGTTCCCACCGACCGATCTTTCATAAATATCGAACACATCGTCCGTACTGCGGACTTTCTGGTCCGTGTCATCCCTATAAAACCAGCCTTCGCGAATAGAAGTGTTGGTCTCTGCCTGTTGATAATGTAGGTATTTGCCTTTGTAAAGATCTTCCCTACTTCCCAAAGACTCCTCAGTTAAATCCGCAAAGCTGTTCATTTGGTCGGGATCCTCCTGATAGGGAATCACGTTCCATTCGGTATCCCTAGTCCCACCAGATTCGTTACCGCACCAACGAATATCCTCCTTGCCAAAAATGACCGCCTTTGGAGCCAAGTTCCTGATCAATTCTTTCCAGGCCAGATAGTTATAAGTCTGGCCTCCCTTTCTTTTAGGGTGGGCGCCATCAAACCAAACTTCATCAATAGGACCGTACTCGGTAAGCAACTCAAACAATTGGTTTAAAAAATACTCATTGTAATCGTCTACCTTAAAGGTAAAAGTGGTATTGTTTTCGAAGGGTCTTCCTTCCACTGGCCTTGGGATGGTTCTCTCGGTATACTCACTTAAATTTCCATAAAGTCCGTCCTTATTTTCGATCTGAAACAAGTCGGCGGGTGAAAGATATACCCCTAATTTAAGGCCGTATTTTTTACAGGATTCTGACAATTCCTTTAGGACATCACCTTTTCCATCCCTAAATGGGGAGGACATAACTCCGTGTTTTGTATACCTACTTTGCCATAGCACAAAACCATCATGATGCTTGGCAGTGAAAATTACCATTTTCATCCCTGCATCCTTCATGGCCTTGCACCACTGATCCGTATCCAAATTTTGCAAATCGAATATTTTTGGATCTTCCATCCCATTACCCCACTCCATACGGGTAAAAGTATTGGGGCCAAAATGAATAAAAGCTATAAACTCGTTCTGTAAAGCCGCATACTGGTTTGGAGTTGGCACTACGTGGGCCGCCTTCAGCAAAATAGAATCATTGTCATCTGTTTCATTGACCACAATTGTATTGGATACCTGCATTACTAAGGCATCAGGCCCCGATTTTTGGGAACAGGTGGCCAATAGGAATATAATGGCTACGTAAAGAAATAATTTGTACATCTAGTATTGTTGATTAATAATAATTCTAAATATTGGCGGAGGGGGCTGTTACTGATTTCTAGATTTTTAAAATGGAACTAAAACATCAAATTGACATTTAGCTCCATTTTAAAATCGGCGCAACAACGGATTTTTAAATTAAACCTATCCGTTCAATTTTATATAACCTCCATCTATTGGAAAATCGGTTCCCGTAATAAAGGAAGCCTCATCCGAACAAAGGTAAACTGCTAAATTAGCTACCTCCTCGGGTTTTCCCATTCTGCCTATAGGTTGGGATTTGGACAGTTTCTCGAACATTTCCGCCTCTTTTCCAGGGTAATTTTTATTTATAAATCCGTCAACAAAAGGCGTATGTATCCTGGCAGGAGAAATGGTATTGCAACGAATACCACTATCCAAATAATCCTTGGCTACGGAATAGCTCATAGTGAGTACTGCTCCCTTGGACATGGAATAGGCAAATCGGTCAGAAATACCTACAGAAGAAGCAATGGACGCCATGTTTAGAATAACCCCGCCTTTTTCCTTCATCTTGGATATAACGGCATGCATACAGTTATAAACCCCCTTGACATTTACATTGTAAATACGATCCATATCATCTACGGCAGTACCTTCCAAATTTCCAACGTGTGCTATTCCTGCATTGTTCACCAAAATATTTATATACTTACCTGCGCCAATTGCGGAAATTACTTCCGCCACTTGGGCATTATTGGAAACATCACATGCGTGAAAAGTAGCCTTTCCGCCCTTAGCTACAATTTCCCCAACAACACGCTCTCCATTATCTGCGTTAAATTCCAAAATGTGCACGTCGGCACCTTGGCCAGCAAATGCTTTGGAAATAGCTTCGCCAATACCACTGGCACCACCGGTGACTACCGCTGTTTTATTTTCTAAACTAAAAAGTGACATATTATTCTTCGGATTATTGATCTTATTTACTCTATTATTTTAATTGCTTATTGTTTGGCCAGAACTTCATCCTTCCAAATTATACCATTGGGAAAACTATAATCCTCCAAGGATTGTTCCTTCATCGTAATACTGTAACCTGGCATAGACGGCGGCATATAGGCACCATTCTTTATAACCACTGGGTCATAGAAATGTTCGTGCAAATGATCCACATACTCTATTATGCGATTCTCCAAGGTACCACTTATTGCTATATAATCGATCATGGAAAGGTGCTGTACGTATTCACAAAGTCCAACACCACCGGCATGTGGACAAACAGGTATTTTAAATTTTGCAGCCATTAAGAGTATGGCCAAAATTTCATTTACCCCTCCTACCCTACAACTATCTATTTGACAAATACCAATGGCATTTGCCTGCATTAATTGCTTAAACACAACCCTATTCTGACAGTGCTCTCCGGTAGCCACTTTTATGGGATAAACCGCTTTGGCGATTTTTGCGTGTCCCAAAATATCATCGGGGCTGGTTGGTTCTTCTATCCACCAGGGATCAAACTTTTTTAGCTCGGCCATATTCACTATCGCCTCGTCCACATCCCATTTCTGGTTAGCATCCATCATTAATTTTAAGTCGGTACCAATCTCTTCCCTGATAATTCCGGCGCGGCGCATATCATCCTTAAGATCCGACCCAACCTTTATTTTCATATGCTTAAAGCCAGCCGCTTTGGCCTCTTTGCACAGTCTCCTCATTTTGTCGTCCGAATAGCCTAGCCATCCCGCCGAGGTAGTATATGCAGGATATCCATCTTGTAATAATTTATTGATCCGCTCCTGCTTGGTAGCCTCTTTTTCCTTAAGCATATCCAATGCTTCAGCAGGAGTAATGGCATCGGTTATATAGGTGAAATCTATACAGGAAACCAATTCCTCGGGTGACATATCTGCCAAGAGTTTCCAAAGTGGTTTCTTTTCAACTTTGGCATAAAGATCCCAAACCGCATTCACCACCGCTCCTGTAGCCAAATGAATCACTCCCTTTTCAGGGCCTAACCAACGCAATTGGCTGTCGCCAGTAATCATCTTCCAGAAGGCCCCCATGTTTGAGGTAAAACTGCCCAAAGATTTCCCTTTTACCAATGGTGCCAAGGAATGGATAGCAGCGGCACATAGCTCATTGCCCCTACCAATGGTAAAGGTTAGACCATGTCCCTCCAGGCCATCCGGATGGTTCGTTTTTAAAATTACATAGGCCGCGGAATAATCCGGATCCGGATTCATGGCATCTGATCCATCAAGGGATTTACTCGTAGGAAATCGGACGTCTTTAACCAAAACATCCGTAATAATAATTTTGCTGTTCATTTAGAATAATATTATAATAACAAAACTAAAACCAAACCATATTTATAACCACCACAAGAAGTACCAATTCTGATACTTTTTTGACCGAATTTACGATTTTTATTAATTTTGAGTATGAAGTTTAATATAATCTGAGGGCGACATGCCCGTAATCGACTTAAAATGCCTATTGAAATTTGAAATATTATTAAAGCCGGACTCGTAACAAACCGGAGTTATATTATTCTTATTCTCAATTAGCAATTTACAGGCATAACCAATCCGTATTTCATTTAAGTAGCGTGTAAACGTTTTTCTATGGATACGTTTAAAGAACCTACTAAAGGCAGAGGGGTTCATTTTAGCAATTTCCGCCACATCCTTTGAACCAATGGGTTGGTTAAAATTCTTAAAAACAAACTCATAAATTTCATCCAAGCCTTTATTGTCAGTTTTATTAAAGGAATTTAAAAATCCTGGGCTGGACAATAGTTGATATTCCTCATGGTTTGCCAATTTAAACAAAATTTCAAGGAGCTTAATTGTTTTTTCAAATGGCTCAAGAGTGTGAAGTTTTTGAATTTTTTCAATTAGCTTATGGTCTATATTTGAAAATTTGATTCCTTGTGCCGCCCTTTTTATCAATTGTGATATAGGCTTCATCTCAATGGCATCAAAAAATCCCATTCCTAAGAAATCCTCCTTAAAATGAATGGCAATGGCTTCCGAAACCAAGTCGGAATCAGCTTCAAAATAAACTTCATCATTTAACCACATATGCGGCAGGTTTTTACCAATCAAAACCAGATCACCTTCCGAAAATTTTTCTATCCCGTCACCTATAAATCGGGTCCCGGTACTTTTTGCAATGTACACTAATTCCAATTCCGGGTGATAATGCCAAATTTTCAAGAAATGGGAATAACTGTTTTGAGTAACGGTAAAAGAACTGTTCTGTAAACTGGCCCTATTTAGAAGGTGTAATTTCATAAAAAAAATAAATATCAAAAAGCTTAATGAGACTCTAAATATACATCTTTTTTTACACGGATTAAATATTGGCAAAAAAAGTATTACTAAATGTTCAATTTTTAGTTGGAATGAAAGAAAATTCCCCCTAATTTCGGACGTTACCTTTTAGAGTTATTGTTTCTCTAGAATTGAATACTTAAGTCTTTTATTAAAATTTTAATAGCCTTCAAAATGTCAGGACAACCCTTAGACCAGTTATTGGCTTCCTTAATAAAAGGAAATAGGTCGGCATTTAAGACTGTTTTTGAACTGTATGAAAAAAGATTGTATTATTTTATTCACTCGATTACGAAGTCGGACTATGCCACCGAAGAGATATTACAGGAAGTATTTATTAAAATTTGGACAAAAAAAGACACCATTGATCTAGACCATTCATTTGAAGCCTTCATTTTTACCATTGCAAAAAATTCTACTTATAACTATTTAAGAAGTATTGCCAACCAGGAGTCACTAAAGAAGGAATACTGGAAAAACATTAGCTTTTTAAATGAGGAAACAGAAAATACCATTTTACTTGAGGAATATGAGGGCATAGTAAATGATATCCTTCAACAAATTCCTACTCAAAAACGAAGTATTTTCGTATTGTCCAAACAACATGGTAAAACCAATGAAGAAATAGCCGATCTTTTGGGAATAACGCAAAAAACGGTAAAGAACCATCTTTGGAAAACACTTCAAATCATTAGGAAGGAGTTGAAACCATATATGGCAGACACCGTATATTTTTTTCTAATTAGTCTACAATTTTTTGCCTAATTTATCTATTTCGTAAAAAAATCATTCTTAATTTGGGACTTTATCATTTTTGAGGTGTATTACTTATATAGCCCATAATTATACTTTCAAAATAGTGTAGATGCAGAATGAGAACAAATTGGATAATCTCTTCCAAAAATTGGTGGACAATACCATTTCCGAAAAGGAATTGGATTGTTTAATGGAGCTTATTGATAGTTCGGATCCAGATGAGGTTAAGAATGGCATATTAGCCAAACACTGGGAAAATATAGAAAAGGGAAACTTACCTCTTACGCAAAGAAAAAATAAGGATTCCAAAGTTCTTCTACAGAAAATACAATACAAAATAGAGGATTTTGAAAAGAAAAAAAAAGTTAGATCATTTTATCCAAACAACATTGTAAAATATTGCTCCGGTATAGCTGCGACCCTAATCCTATTGGTGGGAGTTTACTTTTTTAACCAAAATACAGTAGGGCCATCCACCGCTCCAATCGCGCCAATTACAATTGAAAACGACCCAAATTCTGGCGAGATTACCTTGCAATTGGACAACGGCAATGTTGAAACCATTTCCGAGAACGGGGAGCGAAAAATTACCACTACCAATGGAAATTTGATTGCTTCACAGCAGGGAAACACTTTACAATATACAGCTGCCGAAACTCAAGACAAATTAGTTTACAACACCCTTAATATACCGCATGCGAGACAATTTGACCTTGTCCTGTCCGATGGCACTAAGGTAAAATTGAATTCCGGAAGCTCCATTAAATATCCGGTCCGATTCCTAAAAGGGCAGGACAGAAAAGTCTTTTTAAAAGGTGAGGCATACTTTGACGTTACCACAGATAAGGCACACCCTTTTATAGTAAATGCGGACGAAATGAACATACAGGTATTGGGTACACAATTTAACCTATCCTTCTATGCGGAAGATGAGGACATAAGCACCGTTTTGGTAGAAGGGGCCGTAGTCCTATACAAGGAAGGTGCCGACATAAATACAAATTCTTCCTCCCAACTAGTACCTGGTCAAAAGGCAGAATGGAACAAGATCAACAATACGATGACTATAAAAGAGGTCGACACCAACATTTATACCGCGTGGAAAGACGGGTATCTTGTATTTAAGGGTTCCCCTTTTTATAGCATTAGATCAAAATTGGAACGTCATTTCAACATTACCATCGATGATAAAAGTGGCCGATTGGAAAATCAAATATACACTGCTACATTTAGAAATGAAACTATAGAGGAAATCCTAAAAGCGTTCCAAGAGGATACCCCCTTTGAATTTATCCATGAGGGCGCCAAAATTACAATACTCGATACTAATATTAACTTAAAAAAGATGCCAATGAAAACCAACTGAAAACATGAGCACTAGAGTATCACTTTTACAAAAAAACCGGAGAATGTTGGAGCATTCCCCGGCGTATGAAAGTGATATAAACAAAAAAAGTTTAATCAACAAACCTTTACAAAAGTATGAAAAAATTAAATTTAGTCGGGCCTTTCCATTCGGATTGGCTAAGCAAACATCATTTAAAGATGAAACTAACTACACTTTTACTAATAGTTTCTCTTTTTAAAATTCAGGCCAATACATACGGACAGAACACAAAAATTACATTGAACCTAAATAATGTAAGCGTTCAACAGGTTTTTGAAGAAATAGAATCCCTTTCGGATTTCAGGTTTCTGTACAACCATGAAAAGGTGAATTTAAAGAGAACTGTTTCCGTTAACGTGAACAAAGAACCTATTTCAAATATATTGGACGAAATATTTGAAGCTACGGATATTTATTTCACCGTCAAGAACAAGCAGATTATTTTAAAAACGGGCAAAACAATTAAGGCTATTGCCCCAATAAATAATGCTGTTGAACAGCAAACTGTAAGCGGAACCATTAGCGATTCGGATGGCACCCCCTTACCTGGGGCAAACATTGTGGAAAAAGGAACCACTAATGGGGTTACAGCTGATTTTGATGGTAATTTCTCTCTTGATGTAGCCAATCAGAATGCAACCCTAGTTATTTCCTACATAGGCTTTGCATCCAAAGAAGTACCGCTTAATGGACAAACTACCATAATGGTCAATTTGGAAGAAAGTGCCGCTGGATTGGACGAAGTAGTCTTGATCGGGTATGGTACACAGAAGAAAAGTGACCTAACCGGTGCTGTGGGCTCCATTAAGTCCGAAGAATTGGCGGAAAGACCAGCCGCTTCCTTGAACCAGGCCATGGCCGGTAAAGTGGCCGGTGTGAACATCACTTCCGGTTCTGGACGACCAGGGGGTAGAACTGTAGTAAGAATCCGTGGTAACACCTCGGTAAGTATCGCCAATACACCACTCTATGTGATAGACGGGGTGATACTTAATGCTACCGGTCTATCTAACGGCAGTACCCCTATAGATTACCTTAACCCTAATGATATAGCATCCATTGAAGTATTAAAAGATGCTTCCGCGACTGCCATTTATGGTGCTAGAGGTGCCAATGGTGTAATTCTTGTATCTACCAAAAAAGGAACTACTTCTGGTGAAACCCGACTTAATTATGATGTAGATTTTAGTATAGGAACCTTACCTAAAAAGCTTGATCTGTTG
>TARA_R110000868_G_scaffold32343_4_pt1 | contig 12965 bp, 16 predicted proteins | sample TARA_R110000868 | Tara Oceans TARA_R110000868 (sample SAMEA4397489) | marine metagenome | biome: Polar Biome; feature: [SRF] surface water layer (ENVO:00010504); material: water (ENVO:00002006), including particulate matter (ENVO:01000060) such as... | depth 5 m | reverse complement strand
TGTTCACGCTCACGGTGCAACCTTTGGAGTTTATGGACTTTTATCACTTGGTCTTATTATGCTGATTATTCAAACATCATATAGAGAAAGACAATGGAGTCATCGACTTATGAGTGTAGCTTTTTGGGGATTAAATGGAGGGCTATCACTTATGATTCTTTTTAGTCTGCTTCCTGTTGGTCTCATTCAATTCTCGGCTTCGCTCGAAAGTGGTCTTTGGTACGCACGTAGCTCTGAAGTTATGCAGTCTGACCTTATCTTAACTCTGAAATGGCTTAGAGCTCTTGGTGATGTTGTTTTTGCTGTTGGGGCATTGAGTTTCACAGCAGCTGTCATAGAAAAGGTTGGTCTTTATAATTTCAACCTAGATAAAGAAAGTGAGGAAGAGAGTGAAACAGTTACCGTCTAACGTGCTTGCTTACAAAAAAACGGATGTCTTTACTAAGGAATCAACACCTAAAGGCTTGTTGGCACAACATCGAACGTTGGCAGGAGTGTGGGGCAAAATTGTTGTTCTAGAGGGACGCTTAATTTATACGATTGATGATGCTAATGGTGAAGAGGTTGAATTATCGCCTCAAAAAGCTGGAGTTGTTGAACCTCAAGTGATTCATCATGTAACACCGCTTGATGGCGTGAAATTTTATGTCGAATTCTATAAGTGAGAAGGTTGTCTATGGGCAGCTCGATACATCCTATAAAGCAGCCGGCGAGAGGGATGGAATTGAAAAGTTATGCCGAGACTTTTATCAAATTATGGATACCGAGGAAGAAGCCAAGTCTATTAGGCAGATGCACAAAGATGATTTAGAAGTGATGGTCGATAAGTTGACACTTTTCTTATGTCTTTGGCTTGGTGGACCCAAATGGTATGGACAAAAATATTCGTTTATTGGAATGCCACAGGCGCATAAGCATTTAATTATTGATGAGCGAGAAAGAGATGCTTGGTTACTGTGTATGGATAAAGCAATTTTCCTTCAACCATATGAAATGTCTTTTAAAGCATACTTATGTGAACAGTTTCGCTTCCCAGCAAATATGATTATGAGAACTTCGCGATCTTCAAAGCTTTAGTTTCTATGTATTGTGAAATATCATGAATTCATGAAACTACTTATCGTAATACTTTTCTTTAGCTTCAATGCCTTCGCCGTTTACGATCACGACGATCGAGTTGACTTCTATAAGCTTGACGACCCAAAGCTTAAAGAGTTGGCGAAATCAGTCGCTTTTCAAATCTATAAAGATGAACTTCGAGGCTGGACCTTTCAAAGATACTGGACCATCGTCACAAAGCCTTTGAGTGCCCGTGGTGTTTGTGAAAATGAGCGCTTTGCCGATCAACCGACGATGAGAAACGATTGCTCCGGTGTACTCGTTGGTTCAAAAACCTTACTGCTTCCAGGTCATTGCATCACTGAGCATTATTGCTGGAATGACTTGTTTTATTTCATGTTTAACTATCATCAAGATGAAGTGACTTCGATGAGCTTAGAGCGACATAAAGATAACTTTTACAAATGCGAGAAAGTTCTTAAGCGAGTTTATAACCCACAGAGTGCCGTGAGTTACGCTTTGATTGAACTCAACCGCGATGTGAAAGGGGTAAGGCCGGTAAAGATCTCAACTAAGCCAATGATTGAAGGCCAAAGCGAGTTGGTGGTCATGGGTCATCCCGATGGGCTTCCTTTAAAGATTGCTGCTGACGCCTTTGTCACAGATGAAAACGACTCACACTTTGTTCTAAGTTCAGATATCGCAGGAAGTTCAAAGGGAAGCGCCGTCTTCAATTTGGAGACGTCAGAACTTGAAGGCTTTCTCATCTCAGGACGAAACGACTATGAAGTCTCTAGTTCAGGTTGTAAGCGTGCGCCGGTCTATCCTTATAATGAAGCTAGAGAGCTCGGCCTAAAAGCTAAGCTGGCAACTCCGTAGATTCCTTATAGTTGTCTAAAGTTTAGACAGACTGTAGTAATTTCTACCCACCCCCTTTGTTATCGCTCCAAGAAAGCCGCTTTTAAAGATTATTTATTGGCATAAGTCTTGCTTATTTAATCCCATACACTTGGAGATTATATGAGCAGACTAGTATTACTATTGATGGCCTCAACACTATTAAGTGGCTTTCAGGCCATGGCCCAAACAACTGACTATATTGACCTTAAATCAGTATGTCAGTCTCTAGAAAGTGGTGCTGATGAATCTATCTCCGGAGATTCACGTTGCCTTGGAACTCAAGGTGAAGTGATTGAGACTATCCCATTAACAGTCAATCGCGCTTCAAATACATCTGATGAATCTGAAGTTATTACATCAAGCATGAAACCGGCCGACCTTATCCATCTTTGTGAAGAATTTAAAAAGGATGAGTTGGCCTTGAGTGGTCAAAAAGCGATTGAAATCGATTTCCCTCTTCATAACGATAGAAAATGGAAGATTGTTTTTACTTTCGGTCCATTCCTTTCATTTCACAAAAAGATGAGAATGCATCTTGAAAATGAAAATACTGATGTAACGATTAGTGGTCTTGAACCAGTACAAAGAACTGGGCACCATCATTACGCTGTTTGGAGTGATAACACGGAACTTGGTAAGTTTATCGACGAGCCACAAAATGATTTTACTCTAGAGCTTCAAAATGTTGACGGTAAGTATTTCTTTGGACTTCGCTACTCACATCCAAAGACACTATTTCAAGATCGCCACGACAATCCACAGATTAATTCAAGTGTTGATATTGAAGGCCGCATCGGTGGACGCGATGTAAGCGAGCAAGGCGTGGATTTGAAAGATTATGTTCACACTCTTTCAACGAGTCACGGTAATACGAATATTAACTTCTTTGGAGGAAAGGTTATTAACCTTGCCGGTCAAAGTGGCGGCAATAATTTGGAGTTACGCTTAGGTGCCGGCGCCGGTGTTTCTTTTGCAAACGGCGTCTCTAAATACTATGTGATGGATGATAACGGTGAACTAAAGCTTGAGGTAACAGAAAACCAAGGGATGAAGGTCTATGGCTTTAACGTTACAGGGGAGTCAACTCTTCGCTACAACTTTATGCAAGGGACAATGAACGCTTCAATTAATGCTCGAGGTGTTTATACAAGATTTGATGGACCTGTTGGTAATTTCCATGCCACGGGGAACCTTTATAGCGCTCAAGTTGGCGTAGCCCTTGGCTACAGCCCCAATCTATTTCCTTCAAAAGAAGAAAAAGCCAGACGTAAAATTGCTGAAAGCGAAAAACGTGAAGAAAAGCGCGAAAGACTACTGACAAGACTTGAAGAATTACAAAGCGAATAATTAATCGGGATATACTATGAAACTATTTATTACACTACTGACAATTTTTAGCATCTTCTCAATGAAAGCTTTTTCTCAGGAAACACCTGCGATTGAAGTTGTTTTTGAAAGTGCCAGTGATAAAGACAAGGCACTTAGCGACGGCTTTAATGCCGATCAAATTGCTGCTCAGGTTGAGCAATCTCGTGCCGATCTTATCGAGTCAGTAGGAGCTGAAGAAGCTGAGAAAATGGTGCCAGTTGGTGTAACTTATATGATGGTTGATGAGTTGATCGAAGAACTCACAAGAGAGAGAGCGCTTGAAACGTCAGCTTGTGCTGGTAATCAAGCCGCCGCTGGAAATATTGATCTTGAAAAAGAAATTAATCGTCTAAGACAAGTCATGGCCGATGCTTATAGCACAGGCCCAAAAGGTGTACTCTTTATTACTTGGGGTTATAACCGTGGTTTTCATAGTAATTCAGATATTACAGTGAGAACTGAGCAAGGTTCTTATACAATTCGAAATGCAGTTGGCGAAGATAGACCTTCACCACTAAGTCTTAAATATCTAAAGCCATCAAACTTCTCTGTTCCACAATATAATCTAAAGCTAGGCTATTGGTTTTCTCGTGATTCAAAGTTTGGCATTGGCGTTGGTACAGATCATATGAAATGGGTTTTCGATCCAAGTCGTGAATATGATATTGAAGGCGATTATACTGGAGAACTTTGGGTTGACGGTGAGAGAAGATCATTTGATGAAATTGTAGCAGGTCGCGATGCAAGCTTCCTTTTACTCGAGCATACAGATGGTTATAACTATCCTTATATCGAAGGTCTTTATAGAGAGAAGCTTGTTGATACAAGAAGGTTTGGTATCGATGCCGTGGCCGGTGCTGGTGCAGGAATTCTCTTTCCAAAGACGAGAACTAGAATTGCCGATCAAGCAGATACTGCAGGATATCGCGATATCGACAATAAGTTCCACGTTGCGGGTTATGCCTTCCACGTCGATGCCAGCTTAATGTTTAAGTACAAGCAAAAAAATGGTGTCTCTTATTTTGTAAAACCGACGGTTCGCGGAGTGGCGGGTAAGATTAATAATGCGCTTTATTTTGGCGATGAAGGTTCGATTGAGCAATCAATGATCTATACACTTGAGCCATCGTTAAGCGTTGGAATGGAAGTTCCACTCAATGTGATCAATAACGAAGTTAAAAGAGGCGCTAGAAGAGAGCTACGAGTTCTACGTAGAATGCAAAAGCTTGATGAAGAAGAAGCAAAAGAATTGAGCCTTGAAGAAATGCAAAGACAGTTTGAAGAAAGTCAAAGAAGTAATTAGTAGTCCGTAACAGGCTAGGATTCCACTCAACTTAAGCCATGCCTCATCTAGCGCATGGCTTAAAACTTCACAAAATTTATTATCTAATTTAACTAGCTGGTTTCATGTAGGTCTAACTTTAATACAAGCTAGGGTCTTTAGAGAAAATGCTGTAAACTTAGGCGACATAAATAACCCCGTCGTAATTTACGATAAGGAGCACAAATGAATATACACGTTAGAACTGATAATAATATTGAAGGAAGTGAAGAGCTCAATAAGTTTATTGAAACAAGTTTGCTTGATTCTTTTCATCGCTTCTCAGGGGCCATTACTCGCATTGAAGTACATTTGGCCGATGAGAATGGTTCAAAAAATGTTGGCGACGATAAGCGCTGCACACTTGAAGCACGAGTTGCTAATCACTCGCCAGTGGTTGTGAGTCATCACTCAGACAGTATTCACCGCGCCTTTGAAGCAGCTTCAGACAAATTATTAAGTTCACTAGATAAAATGGCCGCAAAGCTCACAACTCGCGAAAGTGTGAAAGATTTCTCTGAGCAACCGCAGAGTGAAAGCGAGTATGAAGAAGATTGATTAGGTAAGACTTTTTAAATTAAGAGCAGCTTTCGCTTCAAGCTACAACTCTTTAGCAGAAGCTGGAAGATGCTCTTTTGATTATGATGCTAAGTGTCTGTCTTTACTAGTTAATTGTCACAAATTAAGGTCATTAGACGTAGTAGTAATGCTATTTTAATAACATTATCTAGGACGTTCGATGAAGCACTTTCTAATCTCAATTGCCCTTCTTCTATTTACTACAAACCTTCTTGCTCACGGAGATAAACACGATGAGCACGCTAAGAAACTTGAAACGATCTCAGGCCAACTCATCGGTCTCACCTGTTTTGTAAAGCACCAATCAAAGGGCGAAGGGCATATTGATTGCTTTAAAGAATGTGCAGAGAAGGGTCTACCAATTGGAGTCTTAACGAAAGACAATCAGATTTATCAGATCTCTGGTGAGGGTCATACTGATCTAAAAGAAACGAATAAGCAGTTTTTAAAGTACGCTGAAAAAGACGTGGTGGTGAAGGGTGAAATCTTTAAGGGGCATAACCTTAATATGGTCGTTGTAAAAGGTATTAAGCTTTCAAAATGAAGCTTGGACTCTTTCTACTATTCTTAGTTGTTTCACAGTTCTCGTGGGCTCAGGATTTCGATGACGATGGTTTTGAAATTGTAAACCCCGGACCATCTGAGGTCGTTCTTGAGCAAATAAACGCCATCTATGAAAAAGAGATCCAACCCATATTTCAAAGCAAATGTTTAAACTGTCATGGCCAAATAGAGTCGCTACCTTGGTACTCTATTATTCCGGGGGTATCTCATCTTATTGAGCGAGATATTCGTGAAGCGCAAAAAGCTATGAATATGAAAGATGGTTTTCCATTTAAAGGACATGGCAGTGTAAAAGATGACTTGACCGCTTTGAGGCGAGTGGTGGACAAGAAAAGTATGCCGCCACTTCAATATAAACTGCTTCATTGGAAGTCGTCTTTGAGTGATAATGAAGCAGTCGTGATTAAGACTTGGATTGACCTGGCCCATCGTAAGCTGGAATAACTTTCAATGTAATGCTCCCACACACTCTTAGTGAAATGTGTGGGATCAAAAATTAGTTAAGCTTTTCAGCAGTAAAGTGATGCTTAAGGTGAACTTCTTTGCCATTGATTCGGTCATAGAACTTCTGCTCAAATTCAATTGAAGTGTTAACAAATGGGTAAACCATAATATGCGGACAAGTCATGCGGCTGTAATCGCGCACGGTGATCTTTTCAAAAGCACCGTCGACTGGACGATCATCTCTTTGTGCACTGTAAGTCGTAATATTACATTCATCAGTTTCAAACTCTAGATACTCAACTTCAAACTGTCTGTAGGGCATAACAAAAGCGCAAAGAGCGTTAATTGGACAGCTCCATGGAAGAATAAAGTTAAGAACGATCTTGTCGTTTCTAAAATCAATCTTGATATCAGACTGTACGATTTCTAGGCTTGCTAGTGGCGAGTTGTTATCAAAGTCATGTCTAAGGATACGTGAACTAAGCTGGGTCTTTAGGCTTGTGGCCGAGACTGAAAGCGAGAGTAAAGCAGTTGCGATAAGGATAAGTTTTTTCATTGTTAGTGCCTCCGTAAGGATTATTGTTTGGTGAGTGCGTTATACCCAAGTGCCGCGCTCCACAATAGGTTTATTTAATAAATTATTTAGTCTATAATTAATAAAATGATTAAATTTGGTTGCATAAGTAGCTGTTTATGAAAAATAATGTCTTCGATTTCAATGATTACAAAGAATATCTGCACGATAAGATCAATTCTTCTCCGGCCAAGGGGCGTGGTCTAAAGCTGAAAATGGCCCAGGCCCTAGGGGTGCAAACCGCTTATATCTCCCAGGTCCTCAATAAAGAGCCGCATTTTAATCTTGAGCAGGCAATGAAGCTTAATAAATTTTGGGGTCACTCGAAAGAAGAGTCGCGCTTTTTTTGCTTACTCATTAACTACGCTCGGGCAGGCACTCATGAGCTGCGAGAGTTTTTAAAAGATGAAATGCACGACGTGCATGAAAAAAGAAAAAGTCTGAAGAATCGTCTAGATATTAAGAATTCACTGACTGAGGCGAATCAACATATCTATTACTCAAGCTGGACCTACGCCGCCATTCATATTTTGACTTCTATCCCTGGATTTCAAAGTGTCGATAAGATTGTTGATCGTCTGCGCTTATCGAGAGAGCGGGTGCAAGAGAATCTTCACTTTTTAGTCGAAACCGGCCTGGTGTTAGAGCAGGGCGGACGCTATGTTATTGGAACGACTCGCATTCATCTTGATGCCGATTCATTGCAAGTCAGACGACACCACTACAACTGGCGCAGCCAATCCGTGATCTCTGTTGATCGCGGTTATAAAGAAGACCTGCACTATTCGAATGTAGTGAGTATCGCAAAAGATGATGTGCCCAAGGTTAAAGAGATTTTGGTCAAGGCGATCGAGGAGTGTCGCGCTATTATCCGCGAGTCCCCGGAAGAAGAGATCCAGGTCATCACGGTCGATTCGTTTCAGTTATAGTTTATTACAGCTAACTTTAAATTGTAGTTTTGCGGCCGCGTGATACTGAGTCAGCATGGTTTTTAGCCCAGACTCGTTGGTGCTACAGCTAGAGTTGGCACAAATGGTAAGGGCCTTACCATTTACTTCTACAGATAGATTTTGCAATCCCCACTGTGGCAACTCATCAAGTGGGTACTGATCGCCATTAATATTATTACCGAGCACAAGACCGGAGTCCCAAAGATGCTCTGGGATAACTGCTGCGACATTTCTAGTAATTTCAAAATCACTAACAAGAAGCCATGAAACTCTATGTCCAGCATCGAGCAAAAGCTTAGCCTGGCACTCGTGAGTCGGCAGTAAAATATTGGCCATGCCGGTAGGGTTGTTTTGGGTGCTTGGAGCAAGACGCCCGCCAGAGCTTTCCGCCCCTTGAAGTATCTTTCGAATATCTTCAAGTTGAAGCTTCAAAGTAGGGATATCGTAATTGATGGCAGGCAGGCCGACGCATTCCTTAGGAGTAAGCGAAAGCCTAGATTCACTGGAATTACACAGAAGATCAGCATTTTGCGCCTGAGCATTCAAGCCAAACAGCGCAACTAGCGAGAATATTAAGAGGCCAGACTTCATAAAATAACTCCAGGATGCGTCTTTGTACGCCTTGTGGCCTGGCTTGTCGATGATCCTAAATATTTTACAGATAGTTAAAATAGGTGTGGCTCATCCCACGCCTGACAATAAAGCAAGCCGCCGTCTTCAATTGTAGGGGGCTCGTCAAAATGTGTGCAGAAGTTACCAAACTCATAAATATTTTGATCCATATAGAGCCATTGAACGGCTTTGCTGTCATAAGAGAGTGGCCGTTGCTTTAGTCTCATCTTTGCACCGATCAGAGAAAAATACTCAATGCTGATATAGTCCATTGAGGATGTGGCAGGTACTGTTTCCTCTGCAACATAAAGTGAGCTGAAGTATGTACTTAAGATTGCTTCATAATTTTGTGAAGTGATATTACTCTGGGTACTCGCTGCAAAATTATGTCGAAGTCCCAAAGTATGGCCGATCTCATGGGCCAAGGTATGGGTTAAGTAGTCCAATACTATCTGATCCACGTTCGCTTGGCTGATCTCGGGATATTTCTCTTGGAAGTATTTCTTGCCCCAAACCTTAAACCCAGAAGGTACGTAAATATAAGAAGAGATAATTTGACCCGAATTTGGATTAAGACTAAAAATTCCGCGAGCACCACCATCACTATCTCGATCAGCGTAGTAGTCAATATAGTGGCTTCCCACTTTTAAAGCCTGACTTTTATCTTTTGCTTTCTTGAGGATGATGCGTTTGGCTCCTAGTGCATCATTCCAGTAACGAACAGCGCTTTTTAATGGTGCTAATAATTCCTTGGGAAAGTTCTTGTCGTAGAGATAAGTCGTCACAAGAGATTGCTTTGAAGCAAACATCTCGCCGTTGACATTGGGGTAGGTGGCATAAACACCGACTAGCTCTTCGCGCGAGTGAATAGATTTCGAAAAACGATTTGTCTTTAAGTCTGTTATTTCGATATGAATCGATTGGTATCCTGGTACATTAATCTTAATTTCTAAAAAGAGTCTCTTTTTAGAGTTTTCAATAATGTTTATATCGCTAAAAGCTTTTGCTGGAATCGTGTACTTCTTGAGCTGTGGATGACTAAGGTCGAGCTCTGTTTTGTAAATTGATGACTGAAAGTTAACCGAAGACAACCCACCTCTTAAGTCGATGACATATCCTGATTTGGTTGATTTTAAAATTTTAAATTCGTAATCAATCTCTTGATTATCACTTTTTAAAATAAGAGACTTATCTTTTTGGTGAAATTTTACGTTGTAAGCTTTCGAATAATTATAAAGACCATTCGTCTTAAGAGCATAAGAGTTAAAGATAAGATTCTTATTTAGGTTACTCTTAGATATAAATACTTCCGCTTTTAATGAAAAAGATAAAAGAGCGAACAACGCAATGATGATCAATTTTGACATAAGCCAGCCCTGAAAGTTTATATTACCCATTTTAACTGACAGGCTGACTGGTCAAGGGGAATCGGTGTTTTTATGTAAGATTTACCATGGATAAGTGTGTAAGCAGGCCTATTCGCTAGTACGAGTGCAAGAAGTCATTAATCTCCTTCCTGCTTCGAAGTCTGTAAAACGTGAGATGAGAGAAGTCTGGGTCAACCATTCTTTCTTCATAGCGCTGCTTATTCGTTTTATAAGTTTTGATCAACCAAAGCAAAATGGAATCCTTTGAAAGCATTCGTAGAAATGATTCGCGGTTACCGGTTCCAGGCCAAAGCTCCTTTCGAACGATGGCGCGCTTAAGTGATCTGGTGAAGTTCTGATAAAATGTCAGTGCGAAGGGGAGATCAATCCAGATAACGGTGTCAGCCTTGGGCCAGCTCAGATGATGGCTTCGGCCATAGTTTCCATCAATGATCCAGTGATCAGCTGATATGGCACTTTCGATTTTTTTAAAAAACTCAGGGTCATCCTCGCCCTGCCAATCGGCTTTCCAAAACAACGAATCCAGTTGGATATAGGGATAAGACAGTTTGGAGGCGAGTGCCTTGGCCAGTGTTGATTTTCCGCTGCCTGTTGTTCCGATAATGATAATTCGTTTCAAGGAGAATCCTAGCTGCGATTGAGTGGAAATTATAGCGCCATTAAATAGGTGATTCTAGGGAATTAATAAAAACTAACTTAAAAAATCTATATATTTGACGTGGGAAGGTTGAGTGGGTTTTCGTGATAAAATACAGGAAAGTTGTCGCCTTTTAGGAACCAGTATTGGAATGGTGTTAATTACATAAACTTAATAGGCATTAACTGCATTAATTTATTATAAGTAAACTAGTGTTACTCTGGTAACTGAATAAAATAGGCACAGGAGTAGTTTGAAAATGCGTTTTGTTGTAATAATTATTTCTTTCGCTTATTCATTCTCAATTTTTTCTGCATGTCATTTAGGATCAGATGAGATTGCAAACATAAAACAATGCGATTTTGTACCTGTTATTATTGGTGATGGGCAGACAAAAATCTCAGAAAAGAAGTTTCAAACTTGCTCAAGAATTAAACTAGATAAACCATTAGAGTGGACTCTTGTAAATGAAAATGGAGTATTTTCGACCAGATTTTCATCTCAAGTCAATAAGCTTATCGATGACCGTAAAGTACTTGAAAAGTTTGAAACTGACTACGTCGTAAGAGAAATTGAAGAATTGGATATTCCTCAAGAAGAAAAGTATCAAGCATATCAAACTCATATCGAGGATCTTAGAAAAAGATCGATGTTCGATACAAATTTGTATACATATAATGTCGATGATTCGGGGGTTTTGTCACAATTTAATATTCTTTTGAAGAAAGATGCACATGTCGGACAAGTTACTAAATTCGAAGAGGGAAAGAATGGTGATCTGTTAAATGATGGAGATTTTAAAAAATTTATATCGGTTAATTCATCATCAGATTCATATTTAATTAAAAAGCTACTTGATACTAAAAATACTGATAAGAAATGCTATCGAGTTTCAATAGGATCATTTGTTAAAGTTGATTGTACTTATATGGGGAAATCTTTTTCTGATTATGAAAAAAAACCGGTGATGTTCAATCTAGTCACTTTAGTAGATAAGGATCTTAAAATTGTATTCGAACCTGGTTATACAAATAATAATGGCATACATTTTGACCCTCATTATGAAATGATTGTTGAGGGGATTCCGTATTTAGTCTTTACCTACACTCCAGCTGGCCAAATATATTTTAATTCAGTAATTGGATATTTTTTCGATGACAAATTTTATATGACAGAAATACACAATCAGTGCAACGACTTAGATTATCAGTTTCGACTTTGTTAAAATAGTTTCCCTCACACCTGGCCGGATGTCGTACTTGCATAAAAGTGTTTTGGAGCCAGTATTGAAGGCCGCTGGACTAAACTCTGAACTCCTCTACAATACTTAAAAATGGAGGTTCCAATGAAAGCTACAGGAAGTTGTCTGTGCAAAGCAGTTAGTTTTTCGTTTGATTTAAAGAATCAACATTTTGATGCTTGCCATTGTTCTATGTGTAGAAATTGGGGAGGAGGGCCAGCTTTAACTGTCGAGTCGGCCGGCAATATAGAATTCTCAGGCGAAGAGAATATTACGATCTATAGTTCTAGCGAATGGGCAGAGCGTGGCTTTTGCAATAAGTGCGGCAGCAACCTCTTTTATCGTCTTAAAGATAAAAGCCATAATTTTTGCAATTTCAATCTTGGAACTTTGAATGGCCATGAAGAGTTTAGGTTCACGACACAAATTTATATCGATGCGAAGCCTAATAATTACTCGTTTTCAAATGAAACCAAGAATATGACTGAAAAAGATGTTCTTGAGGCTTTTGGGATATCTGAGTAACTGGATTCGAATGTACGACTACGCATCCTGCTCCGTCGCCCTACGGGCGCGCTTGGCGCGTACAAACTTGCTCCTGCAAGTTTTCAGCGATTAGTCACTTAGTTCTGATAATCCACTAATGCCAACACGTTAAAATAAAAAAGGGCCTCGGGGGCCCTTTTTTATTTTAATGGTCGGAATGACTGGATTCGAACCAGCGACCCCTTCACCCCCAGCGAAGTGCGCTACCAAGCTGCGCTACATTCCGACTATTAAGTGAAAGAATATAAGTGATGAGAAAATAAAAGTCCATGATGACTAGCGCTGCAACTAGGCTACAATAGCTCTATGGCATGGCACGTATATATAGTCAGAACACAAAGAGGGAAGTTTTATACTGGTATCTCAACCGACGTTGAGAGACGCTTTATAGAGCATCTCACCGGTTTTGGTGGCGCCAAGGCACTCAAGGGTGATCCGGCAGAAGAGCTCATCTATATCGAACAGGCGAGGGATCGCTCCGATGCTTCGCAGCGCGAATATGAAATCAAAAAACTCAGTCGAAAGCAAAAAGAAAATTTAGTCGCAGCATTTCACTCGTCTTTAGACTTATCAGACTGATCCTCATCCGCCATATGAAGATACTTCTCATAAGGATCTTCTTCCTTGGCAAGGCTTAGTTCGGCAGGAATATCATCGTCGCTCGAAGCAGCGTAGGGACAATGGCGACAATCACTATGACAACAATGACCGCGCTTTTTTAAATAGGCAGCGGTTAGCACCATCAGTCCTTGTTCATCGTAGTAGAAGTCTTCGTTTTCAATA
>TARA_R110000868_G_scaffold55690_3_pt1 | contig 12967 bp, 24 predicted proteins | sample TARA_R110000868 | Tara Oceans TARA_R110000868 (sample SAMEA4397489) | marine metagenome | biome: Polar Biome; feature: [SRF] surface water layer (ENVO:00010504); material: water (ENVO:00002006), including particulate matter (ENVO:01000060) such as... | depth 5 m | reverse complement strand
TTTAAGCCTGCGAATCAGTTCATATGTTGATTCCTTTAGCTCCACCTCAAGCACCTGCTCTGTTGTCTTGGTAACAAATCCCGCCTCCTTCTGCGTGTAGTTGATGGTGAATGGTTTCATCTGTTCAAGTATGGTGTCCAACCCCTTCGTGTAGTCGTTCATAAGCAAACCGTTTATTTTTTTTTGCGTCACCTTAACGTACTTGTCACAGAAACGATAGAAGTTAGTAAACTCACTGAACGGGTTGTTAGGTATAGCGTACACCTGATGATACATCTGCGAATAACTTTCCGGTGTCGGCGTTCCCGATAGAAGTATGACCATCGGCTTAAGTTTCCTTATAAGACTACCTACCAATGATGCTCGTTGGCTTGGCTTTGGAAACGCTCCCATACTATGTGATTCATCGCATATTATTATGTCCCACTTTTTCTCATCCATAACAAGATGAAGACTCTCGTAGTTAATTACTTTCATATAATAATCAGGACTCATCATATTATAATCAAACTCTATGGACTCTATTGCCTTCTTCTTTGTGATGAAAAGAACATTATTTGGATACATTAGTTCTGCTATGCCTAAGCTCGTAAGGGTCTTGCCCGTTCTAACTTCCATCGCCAAATATAAAAAATTTTGATTACGTAACACACGCACACCATCATTTATTATTTCTTTTTGGTACTCTCTATATACAAATTCTCTTGCCATCTCTTTGTCGTGTAGTTTTTTATAATGCTCACAGCTATCTAAAATTCTTTTAACTATTATTGGGTCTGTATGATACTTTGGAACATTGATTGTCTGAATTGTTTTTCCTCTTCCGACCTTTGCCTCTATTGTTTTTGTTACAACCCTCTTAAGTATAAGGCACTGATTGAGCATCATCTCATTGCTAAAGCAAGGTGTCCTGTGAAGTATATCGAGCTCCATCATAAACTATTATATTGAAGTCTCTTTCCACACCTTTCACACTTAGCTGTAACCTTGTATATACTAATATCAGGAAGCTCACACTTACAGTCTATATCTTTCCTGCTGCCATCTTTGTTAAAGTTTTCTTTAACAAATAAATCTAACTCGGCACAGTACTCAAACATCTGTAGCTCTTGAAAGTAATATATTATAAACTCAACATTCTCTTTTACTATATCCTCGTCAGGCATATGTGCAAACACGCCAACACCTGAGTCAACGATATCTCTGAACGAGGCTTTCTCCGTCAGAAGGTTGTATGAGTTTATCATACCTACGTGTAGTGATTGTTCTCTATTCATAGCTTAGGTGTGTTTGGTGTTCTGTGTCTTGTTTCTTTACTATTATAATCCACTGCCCCAATTGGTCTCTGCCCTGCTCAGGCACGGTGTTCTCCTTGAAGATAGCAAACGACGATAGCCATTTATAAAATTTAGTTCTGCTAAGGGTCATCCTTCCTCTCGGTCCGTAGTCGGGGTACTCTTCGATAAAATTATAATATAATTCATTCTTATACAACTTTACACCGACCTCTACCAACACTGTCCTATCTTGACCGTCTGATATTAATCCACACCAATCAATAAACTCGTGGCACGTTTCTGCCGATAGCTGTCTTATCTTAAGGTTGACAAATTTAGATTTCACTAACCCTGTGCCCAAGTAATTTTTAAGACACCCAACCATATAGTTATCAAACTCACACCAATCGGCATCGCTCCAATCTCCAAACATTAACTTCCCAAACTCATCAAGAGGTGTGAAGTTCTTTGAGTAGTATTGGTGTAGCTCCAACTCCCACTTGCGACGAGCGAATGAGTTACCTGCGCCCTTTATTGCGTAGTTAGTGGTGATGGTAATCTTTGGTGACTTGCTGAATGGTATTTTTATCGCATCTTTATTTTTCTTCTCAAGTGTTAGTCCCTCCGTTACTACCGAGAACAATCTCTCGAAGTCAAAGTGTTTCTTCACATCATCAAAGCATAGTATCTGTGTGTCTGCTGAGACCAACTGATAAGCGAAGCTACGTTCAAAGGCAAATGACTTGCCATCTATTACAACAAGCTTCTTCATCTTAGCGAGTGCGTTCATCAACAATCCCTTTCCTGTTCCTCCCTCAGGGTTATCACTAATGACCTCGTCGTTTAAGATTACTGCCGGACAGAATGATAAGTTTTTATACCCGTGCATCAAGAAACCTAACGTACTCTCCATAGAGGCTATCCTATTTTTGTCGGAGCAATTGATGTTCGATATAAACTTTCTGAAGTCACAGTTGTCGGTGACATCGCATATGTTAAAGTTCCTATCTATCACGTGGTCTTTCCAAACATATCCACCCAAGTCTAAGTAGTCGATAGGTTTTATTTCTGACTTGCCTATCTTCACGGCACAATTTTTATAGTAGAGGTACGACGAATCTTTTGAGTCCTCTATAAAATAAATGTCAATCGTCGACAGCAGAGAGAGGAACTCTTCCTTGAAGAATCTTGTGTTGTCAGCGAAATAGTTATATACCCCGATGTCATCCAACTCTAATAGATAGGTGAGGATAAAATCTTTTATCTCCTTCTCTGATGTGTGGTCTACCAAGTTGTTGGTGACCTTAACAAAGACATAGTTCTTTCCTCCTTCGGGACAGAACTTATAGAATCCTGAGTCCTCAAGGAACTGCTTGAATAGTATGTGAACTATTCTTATTACGCCTCTGTCGTTTATTGACCAAAAGGTTTGCTTGGCGTTATCCTCCTCCACCTTGCTTAGGACTGCGTCAATAACATTCGCCTCTAGCTGAGTATCTAATAGCTGTATCTTAATCTCTTTCCTCGATACCCCCCTGCGAAGCTTTGCTTTAATCTGATTGACCCTCTCCTCATCCTCGTAGTACTTTGTGCCGAAGTTAGATGTGTGCTTGTAGGCAGACTCAATGGTTAGTGTTATCTCTTTAACGGTAAAGTCTTCTGTTGCAAATTGATTAATGATATAGGAGGCTAAGCTTTTGTTGATGCCAAAGTCGTTGAACGACATAGCAAGGATGAATGTATTTTGGTTTCGTTGTCCCTCGTTCATAGGGTACTTTTTCTGCCACCACTTGACAAGTATCTCAACTATCTTATTCTCGTCTGTTATAGGTATCGTTGCGAGGTCTCTGTTCTTGCTGACCTCAGTGTACTCAACCTCCTCAATGGTGTCCCACAGCGAAGAGTTCTCGTTGATGTGTATCAGTGGGTCATAGGACTCGTAACACACACGGCTAATGTTCTTGCTCGTCTTGTCAAAGTACTCTGAGTTAAAAAACTTTTCGAGTGAGTTAAAGTAGTTTATATGGTTACTATCATCCTTCGGTATCTTGACCAAGACCTTTAGACCATTCCCCGATGGCGATATGAATACGGAGTAGACATACTTGTTCTTCGATAGGTTCTCCTTGTCTTGCAGTAGCTCCTTTGTCTTTGCGTACCCGTCGAAGTCTAAGCAGATGATACCTGAGTGTTCTATTAAGGATATGTCTGAGCGCTTGTTGAATGTCCCACTGAAGCATATGGCAGGCAGAAGCTTCTTCATCTCGTTGCGCTCGCTCTTGACCTTCTCTAATCGTATTCTCTTAACCAAGTCCTTCGTAGCACCATCTCTAATACGCTCAAGGATTTGGTCTATGGGTCTGAAGAAAGGTGTGTCTGTGTCTCGTATGTTTTGGAAGATTGTGACGCTTGATGTCATACTATGTCGATTTAATGTTGGATTTAATTTCGTAACTTACTGATTGATACCTCGGTGTAGAAAATGCTTGTTTTATTCTATTTTTTTTAAATTAAAAATAATAAGAAGAAGAGAGATGTATATAGTATAGTATAGGCTCTCAAAACGAACATTTTCAACATTGGGTGTTGGATAAAAAGGGGGGCTTGTAAAACCCCCCTATTACTTAGTTGAAATTCAATTGATTAGAACGGAAGGTTACCCTCTCCGTCTGTCTCTGCCTTGGCTTTTTTCTTGGTAGCAGGTGCGCTAGCCGTTGGCTCGGATTTCCCCTTTGGCTCAAATGTGTCCAACTCGACATAGTGGTTCCCACTGCGAGCTGTCTTGATGTTAAGGTTTACCCAACCCTTTTTCTCGTGTTCTTTGATAAAGGCAATAGCCTCATCTACTTTTAACGAGAGTCTCCCGATAACAAATTCGGGTGCGTTTTCGTTTCTCTTAAAAGAGAACCCATCGGCAAAGATTTTTTCTTCTTGTGTCATTGTTTATTGTTTTTAGTTTGCCCCAATCTTTTTTTTCTGAGGGCAGACTCTTGGAGCTAAGCCTACTTCTCAGTGTCTTCAAAGATACTTTATTCAAGCACTTCTTCAATATAATAATTATCTATATCATCACTCGGAGAGCTGCCGAAGTATCTATTGTGAATCTCAATCGCCTTAGCGACCTTCAGCTCTCCACCTCTGATAAAACTTTCAGAAGGTCTAAAGATACCCAACTGCCCCGTGACCTTGTCTATGACATAGAACACCAATGGCTTACCAAATAGTTGTTCGTAGATATAGCACTGCGAGTCATAGTTGTAGTTCTTAGAAGCCCACCTAAACTTTTGGATATCACTCGTTGTCTTGAGGTCTATTATAAAATCACGGCACACTATATCAGCCTTTCCCTTCCACATCTTGCCTTGAATCTCCCCGATAGCAGGAAGCTCATACTCGTTTCCATCGGCATAGATGTCGTCGTAGAACTGAATGTTACCCTTCATAAATAACACAAGCCTCTCCACCTCCTCCTGTTCCTTTTTGAGCATAGCAAACTTTAAATTATTGGTGAGCAAGTACTCCTTATACTCCTTTGTAGTTCGGGTACTGACATCAACAGACGGCTCGAACTGAACCTTCTGTGGCTCTATCAAAAGTTTGTGGAAGTACCTCCCATCGGCAAAGGCTTTGTTGTCGTCCCTATCCTTATGGAACTCACGTGGGTTAGTAAGCAAGGTGCTTATGTCCGAGTTGGATAGATAGTTTTTGCCTATGCCTGAGTAGTACTCCTTGTCGTCTCTTAGTTTTAATAAGATATCATCCATAGTTATTCTGCTGTTATAATTGTGGTTAACTCTGCCTTTAGTGGCGCGCTGATGATATACTTACGATTGAGCTGTTGCCCTATCTTCACTACGCCAAAGCTCTTGTTCGCCTCAACATACCGAAGCACCCTGCTCCAATTCTCAGTGTCCTTCTTTAAGACCTCCTTCTTCATAACCTCTGCCACCACAACCTCCTTAGTCTCGGATGGAACATCCTCACCCGTCCATAGACTTAGACCGAGTCCGTGCATAGCGATAGCCTTAGCAGTAGAGCGTTGGATGGTCTTGTTTACCTCAACGGATGTGACCTTGTCTACGTGTACGGCTGCGTTTCTGAAGTCCATAATAGGCAGGTAGTCGATGTGTTCTATCGAGTTTACTGTGATGCCCACCTTCACCCACGCTGTTCGTCCGTCTGTAAAGAAGTTATTTCCGGTGTGCTCGTGTTCGTAGACCTTGCGCTGAGCATCGGGATAGTGTTGCTTTAACATAGCCCAAGCGTTCGCCCAAGATAAATACTCAAGGTTACCCTTGCGTTCGATTTTGTCCTTAACACTTATCGTCGATAGCGTTAGGAATACTGATTTGATTTCTGTCATTTTGTTTTGATTTGGTTTATTTTTAAATAGTATAGTCTATAAGTTCCATCTTCTGAACGAGAAACTCCTTAGTTATAAAGTCGGGGTGTGTCAAGGCTTTGCCCCAAATAACTCCCCAATCTGTTAGTACTTTCTCAGAGCTTTCTGTTTCCTCGTCCCAATACACATCTATGTACAACTCCACATCCTCATCGCAGTGTGTTGTTATATTAAAGTAGGCTCGTTGGTTCATAGCTTTACATTTTTATCTACCTTGTTAACAATGTCTATATAGTCTTCGTCAGACATAACTTTCTGAGTCACGCTGTTGATACCATAGATTACAGGAGAGTGGCTTATTTTATAGCCGTATGATTCCATAAATCTTTGTATATATATAATTGTCATAGGTCTGTTGAAGCATAGATACCACACCAAGTGACGAGCCTCTACAAACTCTCGCTTCTTTGACTTAGAGAAAAAGTCATCACGAGTTATCTCAAATATGGTTGCCACATTATCGACATACTTATTGAAGATATCCTTTTTCATACTTTAGATTTTATTAACCATAGGATGTTCTCTATATCATCAAGGGACTTGCTCTTGCAACTCATATAAAAATAGTCGCCCTTAAGAGCCTGTATATAAAGACCTTCGTTATAGACAACCACATCTGTGCAGTCTTTGTGTAAGGTCTCATCGGGGTGGTCTAAGATGAAGAGTTCGGCAGGGACGAATCGTCCCGTATCTTGCCACCCTTTGAATGTGTTTGGGTCTTTCATAGTTTTATTTATTAAGGTTAAAAATTATTGAGAAGAACGCAAGACCTACCAACACAAGTATCACAGACCAAGCTATGCTAGTCATAAAAGCCAATGTTATAAGTATGTATCCTTTTGCGTGATTGAGCATATACCAAATTGTTGTGAGGCTTATATACCCAAAGAAAAAATAGATGGTCGCGAGGCTTATGTTAAAGCCCACGTTAAAGATTTTCTTCATTGTAGATTAGATTAAATTATGTACAAATATAGGTCATTAATATCACAATTGCAAGTTTTATTTGCAAAAAGATAAATCTGCATATCGAACATATATATATCCGTTGTGCTGAATCTTGTCAGCCTCGTCCCAACTCTCCAACGTAACGAAGTCAATCTTCTGCCCTGTGTCATCACCGACCTCGATGCAGATTGAATGTTGTTCGCTCGTTGGAAAAGAAGTATCCAAAGCATCATTCAAGTCGTCCACGCTACCAATTGGTATTCTGAAGACCTTTCCGTCGGTTCTCCATACGTGAAACAACTCGAACGCTTGTGACTCGTAAATTTTACGAGCCTTGTCGGTCACCTCCAACCAAACAAACCCCTCTTGTGACTTAATTAAATTGTTCGCCATTATATCATAGATTTAAAAAAGTTATGTGCCTTGATGTGATTGCCCATCCACTCAGATGGGTGAACCTCCTTCATAGCGAAGGTTGTGTGTTGATACAACTGCCACAGACTATCTGTGTCTGCACCATAGTCAAAGGATGGATTCTTCAACTGACCCTTGATGATATTAATCTGCGTGGCTGCGATAAACTGCTCCTCGATAAACATCCTTCCGATTAACTCAGCCGTTGTTCGCTTAGATACAACTATCTCTTTCATCGCATCTCGGTCTCGTTGCATCTGAACAAAGGTCTCACCTGCCGATAGGATGTGATTGGTAATTGTTTCGGGTGTGAAGGTCTGTATATCGCCAACGTGCTTGTGCTTGAACGCACCGAAGTCACCACTAACACATCCGTTCTTGCACACCATAATCCTTGTTCCTATGGCGAACTTTAAGGTGAGCGACTTGTCATAAGAATTTTGCCACCCCACCTCTAACTGCATCTCGCTATCTGCTACCGAGCTGATGGTGAAGCGTCCGTTTGCGACATTGCCATTAAGGGCAGATGTGTAGCTCTCTGTTCCGAGAGTGAACCCTGCTCTGTCGATTGCGTTCAGAGTTAGGTCAATCAACTGCTCGTGAGCAATTGGTTTGTATGTTCGCGTTTGCATAGGCACAGCCGTGCTTATGATAGTTTGCTTTTGTGTTTGGAATTGGTCTTGCATAGTTTTTGTTTTAGATTTAATTATTATTTAATTACCAAGAACTTTGATTGGTAACACAAAAGTGTGTGCCTACATAAGCGTTTAACCAAGTGTTGTAGTCAAAGCAGAACTTCTTTATGTTGTTACTGCAATCGTTTTGTATCTCAAGATAATAACACGAGTTACCATTCGCATCAATATCAATTCCATCATTGACAATAGCACCACAATTTGTTGGTTGGCATACCTCTATCTTTTCTTTTTTGCAAGACGATAAAAGCAATAAAGAAATTACTCCAATGCTTAAGATTATTTTTTTCATTTTGTTTTAGATTTAATTAATTATCCGAAAATTACTTTGCCGAACGAAAGATATTGAAACACGATATCACTGCTATCTCCGTCCCCCTCTTCGTTTAGTTCACTCTCCAATGCGTATTTGTAATGAGCATCATCGCTAAGAAGTTGCAGTCTATCTTGCATCGTTGTTTTGCTTATAGTTCCCAAGACCTCCTCCTCGTTCTCTGCGTCGTTGATAGGCACATCGACACCAAAATCTAAGATAGCCTTGCTGATGGCTATGCTAAGGTATGGTTCGCTCTCAACACTAACAGCCTTTCTTATCTTAGCAACTGCCTCGTCACTAAGAAAGTACCAATAGTTACTACCACCCTCGATAGCCGTCACGAATATGTCTTCTAAGACTTGTCGTGGTATTTCTTTTTCTATTTTAATTCTCATCTCCATACACTATAAGTAACGTGAGTAACAACAATTTCTCTATCTAACTTCATCAGCTTAAGTTCAAACTCCTTAGCCATAATCTCAATGTCGAGTATCTCCTCGCCGTTGCTATTGGATGTGAACACATAGTCTACACTGACGTTGTCTTCTTTCACAACATTGATTGATTGCAGTAAAGACTCGACTCTCTCAATGATGTCCTCGTAATCTTTCTGAGCATTTTTCGTGAACACAAACTCTTTGTCCACAATATCGTACAGCTTTGAGCTGTTGCCCTCGTAACTCTTTTGAACAAACAAGAGAGCCATCTCTGATGCTAACTCATTTACATAGTAGGTCGCCTTTGGCGTACCATTGATTTCTTTTTCCATTTGATTTAATTTATTTTAATTGTCCTACCTCTATGCCGATGTCTTCGCCATAGTTTAGTGCCTCAACCAATTGGTCATAGCACTCTATCAAAGCCTCGCTTCCGTCCGAGTACAAAATATACACATCGAATAGCCCACTTAAAAATACATCCTTTGATTTCTTGGTGACCAATAGCCACACAAAATTGTCCGTAACTCTAATGTTGCTCTCCATATTACTTGTTGTATAAGTTTATAACTTCGTCATCGCTATCGCCAAATGTAATACAATACTTGCACACAGCAGTATGGTTTATATATATCACATCACCTTCATCTATCTCCCCCTCGTGTATGTGACAATACACAGCAGTAGTATACTCGAGTATACACTTGTCACACCCCGAGTGATAAGGACTCATACAATGTGAGCCGTTATCTGCGTCTATCATATAGTTCATTAGTTCTCCCCCTCAAAATAACATCCACCCATTGACTTGATGCTGTCTCGTATCTGTCTTCCAATCAGCAAGTCGGCGTACTCTGAGATATCGTGAGTTGTAAGACCACACTCACCCAACATAGTATGGTTGTACCCGTTGTTAGCCTCAAAGAACTTCTTCACCACCTTGTACTTGTCCCCCATATTTTTACGGATAGACTTCAACTCATCCGTCACTCCCTTGAGGTCTTCCTTCTCAAAAGAATAACGAATCAAATCGGTTTCGTCAAACTCGTTGTAGTATCCGTTCTTACCGAACCTGTCGGCACAATTGCTGTCTTGAACTGCGAACCAAAATTTTCCATTGATGTCGCCATTATAGTATCTTCCCATAGTTATATTGTTATTGATTCTATTTCTATCATTTGAATTACTTCTGCGTTCGGATGCTTTTGCTTTACTGCATCCGTTAAAGTATCATTGTCATAATACTCCTCGCCCTCTCGTTCTGCCATAACGATTGGGGTTATTACGTTTGTTACTTGCCTCTGCGTTAGAGTGGTCATTAAGAAGAAGTCTTCTTCCTCAAAAGCCGTTGTCTTGATTCTGTAGATGTTCATTTTTTCCATTCGTAAAATTTATTAAGAAGGATGCTCTCTGCCTCCTCCCAATGTATAGGCACATTGATACCCCACTCAATAGTATCGATAGCTCTGCTCTCTCTCGGCGAGGCTATAATATAACCATCGAAGTCCATTATGTGCGTCTCATAGGAGAAGTTATATCTCCCTAACCTCGTGTCCGTTGCGTCCTCGAAGGTCACTATTGTTTCGTTTGTCATATGTTTAATTTTTAGTTAAATTAGATTCTATCCATCGTCTAAAAGCTATAGCCACATCTCCATCGTGCCAATCTTTTTTATCGGCTGATTCGCAGACATCTTCGTACACAAACTTTAATATATTATCAAAGTTTGATGGGGTGTCTATATTTATTCTGTCAAATATATCTATCAACAGACTTGTTATTTCTTCTTTCTTTGTCATAATTTTAATTTAGTCTATACCTTTCGTTTATCCTCACCCCTTGTGCTATCCTTATAAGCATAGCAAGGATTGCGTCCTTGATAATCTTTACCTCATCATCGTCCAAGTACTCTAGGTCAATGTTAAACATCTTACGGATGCTCTCCTCTGAGAGAGAGTCTAACCAATACTTTATCTCTGAGTCTGTCATAGCTTTTAGTTTATCTAACCAATCCTTTATCTCTAAGTCTGTCATAGCTTTTAGTTTATATAGTTATTAAATTTTAACACCTCGTCCTCAGCGAACCACGAGTCACAGCCGTTGCAGTGATAGTTTGCGAACCTATCAAACTCAAGGTCACTGAAGCACTCAATACACAATGGCTTCTGCTCCTCAAACTTAACGTCCTCCTCCTCGAACTGCATCTCATCCTCAAAGTAGAATGTCCGTTGCACACAAGGTGCTTTGTCCTTCTTCTCGTACGGCTTATAGTCGTACCCTGACCAACTATGTATTGGTTTATAAGACTCATCGTAGGTCTTGTGCAAGTAACTCGTCGAATCTATTGTCACATTGTTGTGAAAATACACCCAACACTTTACTTCTCCACCCTTCTTCTTGCCCTTTATCCAAATCTGTTTTCGTTGGTAGTTCGTAGGGTGACCCTCCAACCTATCCAACTCAGCCAACTTTGAATCACTGACGGCAAACACATCCACCTCGACCTTGTACCCCACACCCTTCTTGTCCACCAACATAGGTAGGTTGCTACACACCAAAGGATACTTGTCCTTCGTAGTACCACTCCCACAAAAGTTCGCTCGGTCAAGGTAGTACCAATAGTTACTATTGCCCTTCTTGAGCGTACCATAAACGGCTACCATATTGGTCTCCAACACATAGTCCTTGCTGTACCACACACCATCTCTCACCACCCATAGTCCCTTGTTGTATATCTGAAAGGACTTGCTCTTGGTATTGATGGTGACGAACCGACATAGATGCTTGGACAACTCATCCTTCCAACTCTGTCGAGACTTCTCCCCCAACTGATTAGCCAATACCTTTGTGTCGCACGTTGTTGCGTCACCCAACTCACGAATAGTTCCGTTCATCATCAGCCACTCGTTAGGACTCTTGCCACACTGAAAGGGATGCGTGTTACTCTTGTTCACTGCGCCAATGGTAGCATAACGAAAGTGTACAATGAATGGTCTTTCTGTTTCCAAAAGTCGCCACTTGTTACTCTTGTGCAACTCCACCTCAAAGGTGTCGAGCCACATTATCCCCATCCCATCGGGGTTCATCTGCGCCGACAATCGTGCGACATCGTGGGGAAGGTTTCCCTTTTTCTGCTTTACTATAATTATACACATATATTTATTTGGTTTTAGATTAGGTTTTAATTTGGTATACTCGAGTATACTATCTCAAGTACTTTTCAATATCTTCGTGAATCTCACCACTGAGAATAAACTCTCTGAACAATGGCGCATATCCAATTATCTTGTCGGTTACCTCAACATCTCCGTCATACATACTGAGGACAATTGGTCTCAAGGTCTTGAGCAATGTTTCGTGTTTGCCGTTGGGGTTATTGATTGAAAAGTTCACTATCTCGTAGAACAACTCGTACCTTCTGAACGTTTGCTTGACGCTCTCGAACTTGCTCGGCAATCTGAACTCAAGAATCTCATCCTTGACCAATGCCGTCTGATACTTTCGATGGCTTCTACAAGAACGATAGTCCCTACAATTTCCCCACGAATTGAATGTCTCGTCGTTATTACTTTGCAATCGTCGGTTCGCCCCACAATACTTTGTGTTGAGTCGGTGTCTGAAGAGACTCAGCACTATGCCCACGTTGAGACGAACTGCCTCTCTTATGGCGTCTCCACTCATACCCACAACTCCAATTGATATGTGTCCACCACAATTCCTATCCGATGGCGAATACCTATCGTCTATGATACGTTCGGCTTTGTGAATCATATCAAACACTTTGTTTCTCCACTTGCCACTCGGTAGTAATGGTAGCACGTGAGTAACTGCCTCGTACCCACAACTCCCGTCTCTCTCGAATCCACAAAACAATTCGTATTCTTTTACACTACCTCGATGCAACTCGTTCTTCTCCACTTCCACTCCGATGGTGAACTTACTCTCGTACTCAAAGGTGTCCGTCAACCTTACGGCATCCTTCCTTTGTTTGCTCTTGAGTCCACTCACATCTATTTTGTGTGGTGTCTTGTTTAACATCAATGGGTGGGGCTTTCCGTGATAGTCGCACACTCGCCCTCGCCCTCTTTCTCCTGTTTTTAGGTATTGAATACCTAATAGGTTGCCGATTAGTTCTTGATTCATATAGATTTAGATTAGATTGTTAATTTATTAGACAAATATAATACATTAATTAGACATATGCAAACTTTTTGCACTTTATTTTTGTTCTGTCAGCCGTCGGCATCCTTGTGTGAGCCAACTCAATCGCGTGATACTTTGTTGTTGCCATAATTTTCATTACAACACTCCCAAAGTATTTAATCTCCCATAGACTTTGTCTCTCTCTCATCTTTTGGTGTCCTCAAGGACACTACTTTACCCTTATGTATTCGTCACTCATCCCCTCCCACTTGTCCCCTATCTCGCACTCCCTTGACCACTCCTTGAACTCGTCATCTGCATACAACGAACACTCT
>TARA_R110000868_G_scaffold55598_1_pt1 | contig 12975 bp, 6 predicted proteins | sample TARA_R110000868 | Tara Oceans TARA_R110000868 (sample SAMEA4397489) | marine metagenome | biome: Polar Biome; feature: [SRF] surface water layer (ENVO:00010504); material: water (ENVO:00002006), including particulate matter (ENVO:01000060) such as... | depth 5 m | reverse complement strand
GCTGAGTGCGCTTTGCTGGATTAACAGATGGCACTTAAGAAACTTATACTGAAGCCCGGAGTAAACCGGGAAAACACCCGTTATACAAACGAAGGTGGCTGGTACGAGTCTGACAAAGTACGGTTTCGCCAAGGTACACCAGAGAAGATTGGTGGCTGGGCGCGTATATCCGTGTCTACATTCCAAGGTCTGTGCCGGTCACTCTGGAACTGGATTACGCTAGACAACTTAAACCTCATTGGTGTAGGCACTAACCTTAAGTTTTACCTTGAACTTGGCGGGGTTTACAACGACATCACGCCTATCAGGGCTGCAGCTATTCTAAGCAACCCGTTTGCTACCACTAATCTAAGCACTACAGTTACTGTTACCGACTCGGCCCACGGCGCAATCACCAACGACTTTGTAACCTTTAGCAACGTAGCAACTGTAGGCGGTCTTAACTTAAACGGCGAGTTTTCCATTACCTATGTAGATGCTAATACCTACACAATCGTATCGGCTACTGCGGCAACTTCAACTGTAGCGGCTGGCGGTGGCACCACTGTTAATGCAATCTACCAAATTAACGTAGGTGACCCATACGAGATTCCACTGGCGGGCTGGGGGGCTGGCGCTTGGGGTTCTGGAACATGGGGCTTTGGCGGTACATCTACCTCGGCCCTGCGTCTGTGGAGCCAGAATAACTTTGGCGAAGACTTAGTTTATGGTTTCCGTGGTGGCCCAATCTATTATTGGGATGCTGGTTATGGCGTAGAACCATCCTTGACTACGGTCACAATTGCCTCCCCTGCGGTAGTTACAGCGCCTTATAGTTTGCCAAATGGCTCTCCAGTCATCCTCACTAACAGTGGTTATCCGTCTGCGTTACCTACAGGCTTATCCCCCGGAACCATCTATTACGTTATTAACACTAGCGGCAACACCTTTAACCTAGCTTTAACGGTAGGCGGTGCGGCCATTAACACTTCAGGAACGCAGTCAGGCGATCATTACATCATGCCTAATGGTGTAAACATTACCAGTTTGTCGGGTGCTTCTGACGTTCCAATCATTCAAAACTACATTTATGTATCTGATGTAAGCCGGTTTGTATTTGCTTTTGGCTGTAATGACTACAGTTCTACAGTGCAAAATCCAATGCTTATTCGTTGGTCAGATCAGGAGTCTGTGGTCAACTGGACACCATCTGCAACCAATCAGGCCGGTAGTGTTCAGTTGTCGCACGGTTCAAGCATTGTGACCGCCATCCAGACCCGTCAAGAGATCTTGGTGTGGACTGATTCCGCCATCTATTCTCTCCAATACATTGGCCCACCCGTGGTTTGGTCTAGCCAACTGATGGGCGATAACATCTCCATTCTTGGTCAAAACGCAGCCGCCCAAGCTTCTGGCGTGGTGTACTGGATGGGCGTTGATAAGTTCTATATGTACGATGGACGCTTACAGACACTAAGCTGTGACCTGCGTAGATACATCTATCAAGACATTAACCTTGAGCAAAACCAGCAAGTGTTTGCCAGTACCAACGAGGGTTTCAATGAGGTCTGGTGGTTCTACTGCGCCTCCGGTAGCCTAACTGCTAATCGTTATGTGGTGTACAACTACCTTGAGAAAGTCTGGTACTACGGCTCAATGGAAAGAACAGCATGGCTGGATTCTGGATTGAGGGATTACCCTGTGGCTGCAACTTACAGCTATAACTTGGTTAATCAAGAATACGGCTTAGATGACAACACTTCGGGTACGCCAACAGGCATTGATTGCTTTATCTCATCCTCAGAATTTGACATTGATGATGGTGATAGATTTGGCTTTATCTGGAGAATGTTACCTGACTTAACTTTCTCAGGATCAGATGCAGCTCCTACGCCTGAAGTTACCTACACGCTTTACCCAATGCAGAACTCAGGCTCTGGCACGGGTACGGCTGTGACTGGTGCTGTAGATAAACTGACTGGCGCTCAGTACACAGTGACTGAAGGTTTTACGGGCCAGATCAACACGCGGGTTCGTGGCCGCCAGCTTATCTTAAAAGTAGGCTCTACAAACCTTGGCACAACATGGCAGTTGGGATCGACCCGTATTGACATCAGACCGGACGGCAGACGATGAGCTACATCATTACATCTGAGTTTGAGTTAAACAAGGTAGCCGCACCTAACTTGCCCCTTGCCACGCCCGAATACGACCGCCAGTATTTTGACCAGCTACTGAACGTCTTGCGTTTGTATTTCAACAGGCTTGATGCTTTAACTGGTCAGTTAATGACCTCATCAGGAGGTGCTGGGATACGCTTACCTTATGGGGCTTTTTCTAGCTACACAACCCAAGCCACTACAGCTAATACAGCCACCCTATTAACGCTGTCTAATACAGACTTTACCAACGGGGTAACGCTTGCTACAGGGTCAAAGATGACTGTGGCCAACGCAGGAATTTACAACTTACAGTTTAGTGTCCAAGTAGAGAATTTAGACAATGCACCGCAAGATATGTACATCTGGCTTAAGCAAAACGGCACGGACATTGTGGGTTCTACTGGGGTAATTGGATTCCTTGCCCGTAAAAACCCCGGAGATCCTTCTCACGATATTAAAGGTTGGAACTACTTTCTGTCTATGGCGGCTAATGATTACGTGCAGATCTACTGGTCACCCACCATTGCAACCTTGACAATACCAACGTATGCGGCCTCTGGTACGCCGACCAAGCCGTCCACAGCGTCTGTCGTGGCCACCCTATCATTTGTTTCGGCTTTGCCTTGAGGTTTTAAATGGCGCAACAAGGTACTTACAGCACGACTTATGAAGACACTGCACCCGCAACGGGCGGTGTATCTGATGCTGACATCCTTGCTTATGTACAAGCTAACATAAACAACCCTGCGGCTATTGCTGCGGCGGCTCAGCAATATGGTGTTTCTGCGGCAGATCTTTCTCGCGCTACTGGCTATGGTTTAGATGCTGTAAACAGTTACTTTACACAAGCTAAAGTTATACCTTATTGGGATACTGGCATAGCCACACTTCCAACAACTGCTGTAGATACAACATCTATAGTAACTACGCCAGTTGTTACAATCTCTCCAGTTGTTACGGTCTCTTCTCCAGTAGTAACAGTTACATCACCTACAGTAACTGTAGCAACGCCTTCTCCAATAGTCACAGTAACATCACCTGTTGTTACAGTAATAACACCTACTCCAACTCTTACTGTTGCTTCTCCAGTAGTCACTGTTAAAAGTCCAACTGTTACCGTTGCTTCTCCAGTTGTTACTATTTCTACTCCAACTGTTAAGATAACCAACGCATATTTAAATGCAAATCCAGACGTAGCTGCTGCTTACTTGGAAAACAATTATGGGTTAACAGAACAACAATTTGCTGATTTTCATTGGAACAAATATGGACAATATGAACAACGTCCTAGTACTGGTATAACTTCAGTAGTTACAACGCCTACACCAATAGTTACTAATGTTTCTGTAACTAAAACTTATACACAGGCTGAAGTAAATCAAGCATTAAATGACTTGTTATCTAAAGACGCTAATGCAAGCAAAGCAGATATTTTAAAAGCAGCATTAGCTCTTGGAATTACTGCCGAACAAGTTGAAGCAGCTTATAAAAATTTAACATTATTAGTATCCCCTACAGTTACTCCCGTAGTTACTCCTGTAGTTACGCCAGTAGTATCTACAAGTCCTACCATTTTAACTTCTGTAACTCCTACAGTTTCTCCTAGTGTATCTCCTACAAACCTTTTAGTTTTAAAACCAACTACTACTATCTATGGCAGACAAACAGTTGATGCTTTAGATATACCGGGATATGGCGTAGTTGCTAATGCTCAACTTGATGGATGGGAGCCTTGGCGGTTGCAGATGTATGGCATTACTAAAAATGCTGATGGTACTTTTTCCTATGGTGGTGGCCCAGCTTGGACTACGGCTACTGGTGTGGATAAAACTCTGTTTGACCAAATTAACAATATTTCCAACCTAGAAGGCATGGGAAAATTGTATGCTGGGTATGCACAAGATAAATCAGAAGGTGGTTTTGGCTCCAAAGAAGCAATGCTTTGGGATTTTACTCAACAGCTTAGAGAACGTGGCGTTACAAGTCTGTCAGACATAGGGCAACGCACTGTTACCGATGAGAACGGTGTTGATTCTCAGGAAGCATATAACAAGAAAACTGGTGAAGCTGTATGGCTTAGAGGTACTACTCTTGGTAATCACCAAACTAATTATAGTTTGCAATTTACTAACACTGGTTTAGCAATTCCATACACAACTGGAACAAAAAGCGATTGGGTCAATACCAGAGATGCGGTTCTTCCAATGGCAATGATGGTAGTGTCTTTGGTTTATCCAGCCGCTGCCCCATATATTCAAGCCTTTAACGCCGCAAAAGCTGCAAAAGATGGTAAATGGATGCAAGCCGCGCTTAGTGGTTTGTCTGCTGCTTCTGGTTTAGCTGGAAGTACTATGGCTGAGATTGATGCGTTGGCAAACGCAGGCAAATTTGAACAGGCATTAGACCTTTATAACAGCAGTTGGCTTGCACAAAACGCAGGAAATATTGCAATTGCTAAAGATGTTGCAGGGGTTGTAAATGCCGCTACTAATAATGATTTAATAGGGTTAATGAACGCTGGAGTTAAATATGCAGGTGCAACACTACCAGCCGAGTTACGTACTGCTGTTAACTGGGCTAATTTAGGTAGTGCTTTTATTAACAAAGACTATGCAAACATGGCTGGTGCCGCTAGTGCTTTAACTGGTAGTAGTGATTTAAAGGTAGCTGCGTCTGCTTTAAACTTTAAAAAAGCATGGGATATTTTTGAGAAAACGGGTAATCCTACTGGTTTGGCTAGTGCTGGAACTGCATTTACAAATATTGTTAAAGCATTACCAACCACAGACACTACCAAAGTAGCATCTAATGATGATACTATTAATTCATTATTAGCCGCAGGATTAACTGAAGAACAAATTAATGATTTAAATCTATTTAACACTGGTACTAAACTTGATACAGCATATTTAAATACGCTTGCTGAAAATGATATTACAAGTGTAAGTGTTGGTGGATCTGATTTACTTGCTTCTGCTGATGGTAGTCAACTACCCGGCCCTAAGAAATTAGCACCCGGTGCTATTCAACTTGATACAACTGGTATTCCTAAGTTCATTGGCACTTATAGTTTTGACTCAAAGAGTAATGTAACTGTACCTGTTCAACGTGATGCTGCTGGAAATTACTTTTTTAAAGTAGATGGAGAAAGCATTGGTGTAGACCCATCAGCTTATGAACGTGCTTTTTATAAGTCTAATCCAACTGAATATCTTAGGATGGCTCAAGAAGCCTATGGTATTGGTAACTTAGACGCTATCAACAAACTACTAAGTGGTCAATCAAACTTTAATACGTCTGGTGCTAAGACGGTTACTACTATTGATACAACTGCAACAGATGTAACTGGGACTACAAAAGATACATTCATTAATAAAGATACTAATATTGGTGATATATTAAGAACATTTGGTAGTCTTGATATTGCTGAAACTGCAATTGGTATTGATGCGTTAATGAAAATACCGGGTTTTCAAGATTACAAAAATAATCAAATGGTTGGTTTATTAGAAAACGAATTAAGTAGTTTTCCTTATGATGAAAATCTTCTTGCAGAATATAAATTACTAACTGGAAAAGATTATTCACCAGATATAAGCAATGTAAAAAGTTTAGGTGAAATAGTAATTATAGGTACTAGACCAACTACAACTGTTTCTACAACTGTTTCTACTTCTCCAGTTCCATTGTTCTTAGATGCAGATGGAAACTATGTAACAAAAGAAGATTTAGATTTACTAACTAAAAAATCTGTATCTCCATCTCCAACTGTGTCGTCTAAGATTATATTAATTCCTACAGTTAGTGTTTCACCAACTGTATCGCCTACTGTTACTGTATCTCAATCAGTCCAGCCTAGTGTTACGCCTAGCGTTTCAGTGTCACCTTCTGTTGCGCCAACAGTAACTCCTAGTGTGTCAGTTGCACCTACAGTTACACCATCTGTTTCTGTATCTCCATCTGTTGCACCATCGGTGTCAGTTAGCCCTTCTGTAAGCCCTAATGTTTCCGTTTCTCCATCAGTCAGTCCTTCTGTTTCACCTAGTGTTTCAGTCAGTCCTTCTGTTTCGTCATCGGTCAGCCCATCGGTATCACCTAGCGTGTCGGTATCTCCATCTGTGAGTCCATCAGTTAGCGTATCACCATCGGTCAGTCCATCAGTTTCTGTAAGCGTATCGGTTAGCCCTTCTGTTAACCCGTCTGTAAGTGTTTCTCCATCGGTGTCACCATCAGTATCTGTAAGCGTGTCAGTTAGCCCATCGGTTGTCGTAACGCCAACGGTTACTCCATCGGTCTCTATCACTCCTACTGTTACGCCTAGTGTGTCTGTAACTCCAACCGTAACACCTACGATTACGCCATCGGTATCCGTTACACCGACTATTACTCCAAGCGTATCTATTACGCCCACAGTTACCCCTACACCAAGTATTACACCCACAGTTACTCCAACTGTTAAAGTGTCAGTAAAGATTAGCCCAACGCCTAAAAAATCTACCCAGCCGTTTAGCATGCCAGAGGCTCAAGCTATTGCCGCCGCCTTTGGTATACCGGCTTTGGCAAATGTCTTTTATTACGGCAAAGAATTTGGCTCAAAGAAACAAAAGTTGACCAAAGAAGGCAAGTTAATTCAAGAAGAATACAGGCCACTGAGTGTGACGATGGCCGGAGCAGAGGGTGAACTGTTAGAAGACATTGCTCAAGAGCAGAAAAACAAGGAAAATAACGCTAATGACGCACTTGATTTAGTCTTGGGACAATCCAGTGATTCAATGTCGTTTGACGACTTACTTAATATTGTGAAAAAGGGAGCCTAATATGCTAGTTTGGGACGAAGATGCTCAAGATTGGGTAGAGCAAGAAGATTACACTACCAGTCCAGACTCTACAACAGGTTTAGAAACACCTGACTGGGCTAACACTGGTGACTTTTCTAACTTCAAATTAAGTGATGTTAGTAAATTCTTCTCTGGCAAATCACCTCTTGGTGTAGGCGGTCAGCTTCTCGGGATAGGCGGCATCAGTGCCTTACTAAACAAGATGCTTGGTGGCGGTAGTAGTAGCAGTCAATACGCTGGCTATCAAGGTGGCATTCCTAAGTACACAGCAGAACGAACTCAATATGCTTTGCCTGCTGTTCCTCTTTCAGATAAAAACCAAGCTCGTGTAACTGACGAAGGTATTAAAAATGTATTTGGTCAGGAAGGATTTACAGATGACCGCATGGCAAAAGCTATGTACAGATATGGCATTAGTCCTGAACGTGTAGCTGGCATTATGAGTTTGCCTGTTGAACAAATACAAGACAGATACAAACAAGCTCTTGGCCCTAACCAGTCTTTATTGGGTGGTATGTATGGTAAGTACGATCAAACTACACACCCTGCTCGTGGCACAAACACGGGTGCAAGGGATATGGATTATGAATATCGCCGTCCCGGATCTGGCGGTATCACGTACTTTAGTCCTATGCAATACAACCCTGTTGTAACTCCTGCGGCTGCGGCGGTTGTTCCAGCGGCTACTGATACAGCAGTAGTTACGCCTCCCGAAACAATTATTAAAGCAGGCGGTGGTAGCATTCAAGGAAGTGGTATAGCTAGTTTGGGAGGATACTCAGATGGTGGACAACTACTCCGTGGCCCCGGTGATGGTGTGTCTGATGACATCCCTGCAACCATTAGTGGCCGTCAACCCGCCCGTCTTGCTGACGGTGAGTTTGTTGTACCTGCTCGTATTGTTTCTGAACTGGGTAATGGATCGACAGAAGCTGGAGCACGTAAACTCTATGCCATGATGGATCGCATCAAAGCTACTCGCTCTAAAGCAAAAAATATTGCAGCCAATACCAAGGCTGATAAACATCTTCCCGCTTAAGGATTAACATGGCTACAACTCCAACAACCCCTCCAGTAGGCAGTAGTGCCTCATCTACTTTATCTGAGTATGTAGGCCCGTATGTAACGGAGTTGTTGGGTAAAACCCAAGCTGTTGCAGATCAACCTTATTCTGTTTACCAAGGCCCGATGACGGCTGGTGAATCCAATCTTCAGAGCAATGTATTTAAAGGCTTGGGCGAACTAAGTTTTCCTAGCCAGTTAGGTCAAACATTTAGTTCTACTGGCGCGTATCAGCCTCCAGCTATGACACCCGGCGCGTATGCTCCCGGTGCTATTGGCACTGGTGCTGGCGCTCCTATGGGTGGTGGTATTGGTTCATTGGGTGGTGGTGGTAATCAAGCTACTGGTACTACTCCTCCTCCATTGGGTATGGCTTCTCAGTACATGAATCCATATTTGCAGTCTGTTCTTCAGCCTCAGTTAGAAGAACTACGCCGCCAATCACAGATTAATATGCAACCCGGCTTAGCTAAGATGACCCAATCGGGTGGTTATGGTGGTGGCCGTCAAGCTATTATGGAATCTGAAGCTAACCGCAATCTGCTCCAAGAACAAAATAAAGCTATTGGTACTGGGTACTCAAGTGCTTACGACAAAGCTATGGGTCAGTTTAATACTGAGCAAGGTCAAGCTAAGACATTAGCTGACATGATGTCAGGTGCAGGCGCTACACAGCGCGGTATTGAACAAGAAGGTATTACTGCTGATTACAATGAGTTCTTAGCTCAGCGTGATTATCCAGAAAAACAGTTGAAGCTTATGCAATCTATGCTTCAAGGTCTGCCTATTTCTACCGTTAGTAATCAACCGGCTTCTCAAAGTGGTATAGGTCAGTTGTCTTCTACTATTGGTGGTCTGGGTAACTTGATGAATGCCTTGAAGCAATTCAATCTGACTTAAGGATTAAAAATGAATCTGGTTCAAATTCAAGAACGCCTGAAGGATCTTCCTATGCAGGCTGTTATGTCCTATGCAAATGGGCAGAATCCACAGGTGCCGCCTTACTTGGCGTTAGGTGAATTGAATCGCCGCAAACAGATGGAACAAAAGGCGGCTCAGGCTCCTACTGGTACAGTCAAAGACAACATTGAACAGCAAGTTGGACTGATGCAGTTGCAGAAACTGCGTCAAGGTCAGATGTCTCAGCAGATGGGACAGCAGGGTATGCAAGCGCCTACTATCCCTGAAGGTACGCCTGAACCACAGCAACAACCAGAAGCTGAAATGGCTATGGCCGCTGGCGGAATAGCTCGACTGCCTATGCCTGAGATGAACTTTGGTTCTGGTGGCATCATTGCATTCTCAAATGGAGATCTTGTTGACGAAGCCAAAGCTGCTGCTCAAGCTGCAAAACAAAAGTTAGGAACGTATAGTTTGAGCCAGCGATTAAAAGATCCTGAAGGCTATGCGGCTGCTCAATCTGAAGCTGCTATTGCAGAGGAAAGATTAAACAAAGCTTACAAAGATTCAGCGGGTCAAGATACCAGTCCAGTGGGTGTTATGGGTAAGCCTATAAATCCACCTGTTGTTGCAAACGCTCCCGTATCTGAGGCTCAAGCTACCGCGCTTGCTGGCCCTCAAGCTGCGGTTCCTCCTAGAGTTATGCAACCTCCCGCTCCGCCTGCTCCTCCTCCTGCTGCGCCTGCACAAGCTACGCAGGCTAAGCCACCAATGCCTCCTGCTCCTCCTCCTGCACCAGTATTTACTGACGCACAGAAGTTTCAGCAAGGTATCTTGGCCGGTACAGGTATGCCTACATTACCTCCAGAGTATGCGGCTCCAAAGCAAGCGCCTATTGGTGAAGATTACATGGCTTACATGAATGACCGATTGGCCAAACGTAGAAGCGATGAAGATAAATTTAAACAACGTGAATCAGGTCGTTCACAACGTGACTTCTTTAACTCTTTGATTGATGCTGGTGAAGCCACTCGTGGCCAAAGAGGTATTGGCGCTTTGGCTGGTGGGTTTGGTCGTTCGTATAGTAAATCTGCTACTGAAGCTGAAGATCGTCAAGTGGCGTTTGAACAGAAACAGCAAGAGTTGGCTGACAACGATGCTAAGACTAAGTTTGAGATTGCCAATCTGCGCCGTGCCGAAGAGCGTGGTGATAGCAAAGCTGTGTACGAAAGTAAGATTAAGCTTGCAGAACTTAAACAACAGCATGTTCAGTTGCAAGGTCAAGTGGCTAACCAGATGTCAAGTAATGAATCTTCTGAGCGTGTGGCTAGAGCTAACAACCTTACTCAGTTGGAAGTTGCTCGTATCAATCAAGCTACGGCCATGAAGCCGGGTGAGACTGAACGTTTAATGGCGCAGTATGGAGCACTTAAGGCTAAAGATCCTAATGCCGCTGAGCAGTTCTTGGTAAATTTAGAACGTATTAAGACTGGTTCTCGCGGTGAAACTGCACAGCAAAAGCTTAATGTCCAAAGACAAGCACTGGCTGAGAAGTTGCCTATCTATCAAATGGCTATGACTAACTACGTCAATGCTAAAGATCCAGCAGCTAAAGCTCAAGCACTTACAAAGGTTAAAGAAATTGAATCGTTGCATGGCATAAAATCCGATGAGGCTCCAAGTATTGATACATCGCAATGGAGTAACTTACGTAATACTTCAAAATAAAGGATTGACATGCCAACGTATGAGATCACCGCACCGGATGGGAAGACATACGCAATTGATGGCCCAGCAGGTGCGACTAAAGATCAAGTCATTGCTGCTATCCTTGCCAAAAATCCGTCTGCTGGACAACCGCCTTCTAGGGAACGCACATTTGGAGAAGCAGCTAAGGACATCGGTGCTGGTGTCGTTGGCGGTATAGGTTCACTTGTCCAGCTTCCCGGCCAGTTATATGGCTTAGCTACTGGAGACTTCTCTAGGACTGGTGCTTTGGGTGCTGGTGAACAAATCTCCCAGTATGGTGAGGAGATGAAGTCTGCGGGTCTTAAAGTTCGTGAGGCTGATCGGGCAAGAAAGATTGCTGAGTCTGCTAAAGAAGGTCAGTTATCTGCCTTTGGTACTGCGCTTGGTGAGACTGTTAAAGATCCTGCATTGCTGTTGTCTTTCTTGGCAGAGCAAGCACCTCAGTTGTTAGTTCCATTTGGCGCTGCCCGTGGTGTTGGAATGGCGGCTAAAGGTCTTGGTGCGGCTGAAGCTGCGGCTGGTAAAGCGGCTGTTGCCGGTGCCGTTGGAGCGGGTGGTGTACAGCAAGGCTCTGACGTAGGTGCTGGTGCATACGAAAACATATATAAAGAACTTAAGAGTAAAGGTGCATCTGACACTGAAGCCGCTCAGGGTGCTTTAACTTTAGCCCGTCAAGCTGGTGCCACCGCTGGTGTTATTTCTTTGTTGGCTCAGCGTCTACCCGGTGCTCGTCAGCTTGAGGAAGCTTTGGCTGGTGTCCCCGGTAAAGGGGCGGCTGGTCTTGGTGGTCGTCTTAGAACGGCTGGCAGTACTGCTGCTGGTGAGACTCTTGGTGAGATACCTGAAGAGGTTGGTGGTAAGTTTGTTTCCAACTTGGCTATGCAACAGGTTAAACCTGAGCAGAGTTTGACTGAAGGTCTTGGTGAAGCTGCGGCTATGGCCACTATTGGTGGTGTAGGTTTAGGTGGTGCCGCTGGTTTAGCTCGTGGCCCTGCCGCGCCTGCTGCTCCTCCTGCTGAAACAGGTGTCTTTAGTCCTGAGAAACTATCGCCTGAGATTCTTAAAAGAATTGAAGAGATCACTGGCGTTACACAACCGGCGCAAGAACAGCAACCTATGCTGTCTTCTGAAGAGGCTGGCCGTCAACGTATCAATATGCTTCAACAGAAAGTTGATGCTGATGCTGAAGCTCAAGCTGAGAAAGCACGGCGCGAAGGTATTCCTCCTCAAGTTCCCGAAGCCCCTACCCTTGATACTAGCAAGCCTAGTCTTAATGAGCAAATGCCTCAAGCTACACCTCGTGCAGAGTTGGAAGCTAAGCAGGCTGAGATTGATCGTCTGCGTCTAGAGGCTGGTCTACCTACTGGTGCGTCGTCTAAGACTCCGGGTGTACAGCCTGCTACTGCTGTGGCAGAAGAGACACCTACACCTAAGATCGTAGACAACCGTCCACTTGAAGAACGTGCTGCAAAGAACCGTTTGTTGGTTATGCAGAACATGCTTAAGAACCAAGGCGGTGATCCTGCTAGTCTGACAATCATTCCTCACCCTACGGCTGAAGGTAGATTTGCTATTCAGTCTTTGGATGTACCAACTAAATTTGGAGCCGCCACTGGTGCCAAGAGTGAGACTGGTCGAGCCAGAGAAACTACTGTTACTCGACTAGATGAGACTGGCCAGCCATACACAGAGACAACTGAAACGCCATCCGGCCCCGGAGTGGTGATTGATCCGATTGATAACTACATTGAGATTGCACGTAAGACAAATACACCTGCATCTATGCGTCTGGTTAAAGACTTTGAAGATGGCATTGTTACCCGTGAAGATATTCAAGCGGCCATTGATGCAGAGAAGAAGGCTGGTATGCCTTTGCCTTTGAACTATCAAGGTAACGGTGAGCCTTGGTTTACATCTGCTGAAACTGGTAAGCCTCGCGGTGAGCGCATATTACCTGTCAGTGCTACTCTTAAACCGACACCGGAAGGCCCAGTAAAACCTCCTGTGACTAAGCCTGCGGCTCAAGTTTATGCAGAGATGGAGCCACCTGCCTCTGGCACAACTGGCAAACCTGTGGTTGAGCCTCCAGTTGAAACTCCACCTGTAGAGATTGAGCCACCTAAGCCAATCAATGAGATGCCAAAAACTCTTACTGAGTTTAAGTCTCGTATGCCTGTTGAATCTGAGAACCCAGAAGTACGTGACGCTAACAACAAAGGTAACTTTGCACAGTTAGCAGAAGTTCTTTCTAAGAGTACTAATCCTGCTATCCGCCGTATTGGTCA
>TARA_R110000868_G_scaffold103747_5_pt1 | contig 12978 bp, 11 predicted proteins | sample TARA_R110000868 | Tara Oceans TARA_R110000868 (sample SAMEA4397489) | marine metagenome | biome: Polar Biome; feature: [SRF] surface water layer (ENVO:00010504); material: water (ENVO:00002006), including particulate matter (ENVO:01000060) such as... | depth 5 m | reverse complement strand
CACAACGGTAAATTTGGTAGGACTTGGCAGTACATCCCATCATCTTTAATACAGAGACATGAACTGCGTAGGGTTGTTGGTGATGACCGTCACCTCGACTATAAAATTAACGGTAAAGTAAAAGGAAACTAACTATGGATTACGGAAAAAAGCCAATGAAGAAAAAAGAAGATAAAAAGAAACCAAAAAAGAAACCAATGAAAAAGAAATAGACTTGCTTAGTTAAAAGCTAAAAGGATAAACTAATGCCTAAACAAACACTACTTGAAATAACACAACATATCCTTTCTAGTATGGACTCTGACTCTGTAAACTCTTTTGCAGAAACTGTAGAGTCTGAGCAGGTTGCTTTTGTTATTAAAGATGCTTACTTTAATATGATAAATAACCTTGACATTCCTGAGCATTATGGTATAATAACACTTACAGCATTAGGTGATACTTCTCAGCCTACGCATATGCTTATTCCTGATGGGGTAAGATCTATTCAGTCTGTTAAGTATAACGTAATTAAAAGCGGTGAAACCCGTATTCAATATGATGATCTACAATACAGAGAACCAGAAAACTTTCTTGACTCAATACTTAGTAGAAACTCTACAGACTCTAACATTCAAACAGTCAGTATAACAGGTGGCAAACTGTTTATTGAAAATAATAAAAGACCAGAGTACTACACTTCTTTCGATGATCAATATCTTGTATTTGATTCTTTCGACAGTGGTGTAGACTCTACTCTACAACAATCTAAGTTTATGGTAAGAGGAGCTTTAGAACCTGTATGGACAATGGCAGATTCTTTTGTTCCTGACTTAGATGCTAACTTGTTTCCTTTGTTTATTAACGAGGCTAAGTCACTAGCCTTTGTAGAAATTAAACAGAGCTCTAACCCTAAAGCTGAGCAATATGCAAGGCGACAATGGACACGTTGGGCGAATGACCAATCCAACATAAAGTATAGAAGCCATATGAAAGGACCAGATTATGGACGCCGTTCAAGAGGACAACGTAGAAACTCTCCCATCTTACATAACTCCTAGAGGCAACACCCTCACTATGGAGCAAGGAGGTCAGTTTAGTTTTTACACTATCAAGTACACAGATGGTGGGGAGTTACCGGATAAACTTAAAGGATCATACACATCTATAAGTAAAGCCTGTACAGACATTGAAAACTATATACAAACTATTCCTGCTTTAAGACCTGAAGGTGAACCTGCTTTGATTAAACCTAAACAATATCAAAGGAAAAAGAAAGTAGAAGATGTCGAGAACCTCAGCAGCTAAAACTTACTCAACCTTTGTAGCTGGTCTTATGACAGAGGCTACACCGTTAAACTATCCAGAAAACACTGTGCTAGATACTCTTAACTGTGTCTTCGAGCGTGAGGGAAACATCAGACGTAGGCTAGGAGTAGACTACGAAGCCTCTGCAGTTCTGACTAATAAGTCTACTGCTGAAGCAACATGGAAGACTCAGGGGATAGGTGTGTTTGAGTGGCATAATGTTGGTGGTGATGGTAATTTAAACTTCCTTGTTATTCAAGTTAATACTTTACTTTACTATGTTGACATGGCTGGCTCTTCTTTATCTGCTGGTTTAAAGTCTTTCACCACTAACCTTGCCAGCTTTGCAGCCCCTGCAGCGTCTGATATAGGTTCTGATTTAGTTTCTACAGATGCTGGTAAAGGCTTTCTGTATGTGACAGGAAAGAAAGTTAAACCTTTCTATGTAAGCTACTCAGCTTCTGGAGATTCTATTACTAATACAGAGATTGGTATCCAGATCAGAGACTTTGATGGTGTAGATGATAACCTAGACATTGATGAAGAGCCTACTTCTCTTAGCACAGCACACTCTTATAATCTTAAGAATCAAGGTTGGGTATCTCCCGGTGCTTCTATAGCTGACCCTGTTACAACTTACCACTCAGCAGTATCTAAGTATCCCGGTAATAATAAACAATGGTGGACTACTAAGAATACTTCTGGTGACCTAGACTCAGCGTTACTTACTAAACTCTTCACAGGTAATACACTGGCTCCCAGAGGTCACTTTATTATTGATCCGTTTAACAAAGACTACGACACAGTATCAGGTCTTAGTGGTTTAACCTCAGTAACTACAACTAACAGACCACAGTCAGTACAGTTCTTTGCAGGTAGAGCGTTCTTCGGAGGCCCTGTGCAGTCTGATCTTAGTGGTCATATCTTTTTCTCACAAATTATTGAAGATGAAAATAAAATTGGACGTTGTTATCAGGAAGCAGACCCTACCTCAGAAGAAATATCTGACTTAATTGATACTGATGGTGGTGTTGTTGTTATACCTGAGATGGGTAACTGTCTTGCTTTAGAAACAACAGGTTCATCTTTGCTTGTGTTTGGTGATAACGGTGTATGGGAAATCACAGGTTCAGCTGGACAAGGCTTTTCTCCTACCGATTACTCTGTGTCTAACATTACCTCAGTTGGTCTTATAGGCCCCAGATCTATTGTAGATGTTGAGGGTACACCTATGTGGTGGTCTGCAGAAGGTATCTATACAATCGGACGTAACCAAGTCACTGACCGTATCGAAGCTAAGTCGATGACTGAGTTTACTATACAGACCACATACAGCGCCATAGATCCAATTGCCAAGCTCTACTGTCAAGGAGCTTACGACAAAGCTAAACAGACTGTCACATGGTGCTACTCAGACGGTGCAGACACAAACTACCGATTTAAATTTACTAATCTTTTAGTACTTAACGTCAACACAGGGGCTATGTTTACTCATAAGATTGGCGCTCTTGAATCTGCCAGTCCATACATAGCAGGTATCTTTACTCTTCCTGCTTTGAGTACAGTAACTCAGACAGAGACAGTTATTAAAGCCTCCTCAGGTGATACAGTTATAAGAAACAGTGATGGACAAACAGTGGTAGCTGAAGAGACACTGACACAGGCAGGGACTGTGCAGACCAAGTTCTTTACACCAGTACCAGTTTCAACAAACTCTGAGTGGACTTATTCTTTATTTAATAACAATAACTTTTCTGACTGGATTACTAAAGACGGCACAGGAGTTACATTCACATCATTCTTTGACACAGGTTATCTGACAGAAGGTGATGTGATGAATACTAAACAGGCTCCTTACATTTATGTTTACTCTAAGCGTACAGAAACAGGCTACATCAGTGATGGTAGCGGTGGGTTTGATTTACAAGATGCCTCAAGTTGTCAGCTACAAGCCAGATGGCAGTGGGCTGATAACTCTAACTCAAGTAGGTTTGGAAGAACTCAGCAGGTCTATAAAAGGCGTATAACATATGATGACACTGCTAATGGTAACCTTGATTTTGATGATGGCTTTCCTGTTGTTGTCTCAAGACTAAGAATCAGGGGCGGTGGACAAGCTGTACACTTTAGGTACACATCAGAAGCAAGTAAAGACTTTAATTTATTTGGTTGGGCAGTGGTCTATTCAGCCACTACTCAGCCTTAGGAGAATAGTTATGGGGTTTTGGGTAGGAGTTGCTAGTATAGTTTCTCAAGTGGGCTCGTCTTATATGGCCTACAGAGAAGGTAAAAAACAAACAAAAGCTCTTGATAGAGCTGCTGATGCTCAGAATAGAGCTGGTGAACAACAAAGAAAACAGAATAATCTTAAACTCCTTCGTCAAAAAAGAGAAACAATACGTCAGTCTCGTATTGCCAGAGCTTCTGCAGTTTCTAATGCTACTATGCAGGGAGGACAAGGCTCTGTTAGCGGAGGTTTTGGTAGTATACAATCTCAGGCAGGTTCTAATATTAATTTTCTTAATCAATCAAATATTTTTGCTAACCAAGGTTCTTTATTTTTAGCTGAAGCTGCAGGATATAAGTCTCAAGCGGCTAGTGCGGGTTCTCAAGCAGCTTTATTTCAAGGTATTAATCGTTCAAGTCAAAGTATTTTCAGTAACAGAGCTGATATAGCGGACTTTTTAACATAATGAATATAGATACAATTGATATTGGGACTGAAGAACTAGAAAAAGATACTATTGATATCTCTTCTTCTGATTTAATAAGTGACGAAGATTCTTCTGTAAAAGCAGCTATGGCTGTAATAGCTAATGACTCTTTGTCTATATACGAAAAGCCTGATCCTGACGTTGACTATGAATCATTAGCAGAACAAAAGTTTGAAGAGTTTTATACCAGTTACTCAAATGGTAATGGGGAAGCTGTAGAAGCTTCTCTTGCTAAAAAGAATCTTGATCAAGTAAAGCTTATTTCTCAAACAATATATGAAGATGCTTTAGCTGCAGGAGATACTAAAAAAGCTAAAGAGGTAGTTGACCTTACTATTAATACAACTGTAGACGGTAACACAGACACTATTATTGAAGAGAAATCTTCACAGTCTATTGTAGAAAGAGGTATGTCTGATGCTGACAGAGCTGCTGTAGCAGAACAAAACGAGTTTAGCTATGAAGACAGAGTACAACAGGTTGTAGAAGGAGGGCAGTACACTAATAAACAAATACAACACTATATGAATAAGCTTGACTTTGACTGGGACACTGTTGGAGAAGCTCTTATTAACTTTGTGCCTGAATACTCTACATTTTTTAACTCTCAGGTTATTAAAACAGAAGTAAACCCTCTTCTTTCAGGCAACGACCTTGCTGAACAGAAAGCAACATGGGATGCAATGAGTCTTAAACAAAAATCTGTAACAGCTAAACAGGTTAACGCTATCTTTGAGGAAAAAGACAACGACTTAAACGCTCTTATGTGGTGGTCATACATGGCTGACATGGGGACAGGTAGTGTTTGGTTAGAAAACGCTATAACTATTACAGATGGTGTTGCCGTAGCTTATGTTCCAGTTCAAATTATTAAAAGTATTAATTGGGGTCTTAGATTAGGCAGAGTTGTAGAGCTTTTTGCAAGAGGAAAAATAGCCACAGTAACAGCAGCAGCAGGTAATAGAGCAGACGCTGCTGAAGCTGTAAAGGTAGTGATTGATAAAGTAGAAACAGGTACTTTAAGTAAGCTTTCTAATGCTGCTGAAGAAGCTGCTGATTTATCTGTTGATAGTCAATTGTTAATAGACCCTGACTTAGCTGTTAATCTTAGTGGTAGATTAGTAGAAAACTTAAAAAGAATTGATAAGTTAACTGATGACTTTCTTAACACACCTTCTAACTCTTATTTAAGCGAATCAGAAAAAGCTGAGGCTCTTATAGTTGCTAGAAAAGAAGGAGGTGTTGAGGGTGTAAGAACTTATCCAATGAACAATAAACAACCTATTGACATTGACAGAGCCAGAGAAGGCGTGGATAGGTATTTAGGCGTAACAAAAAATATTGCTACTAGTGTTAAAGGTAGTAAAATAGTTGACGATATTGTTGGTAATCCTATTTATAGAGTTACTTATGGAGCTGAAGAAGGAAGAGGGTTTAGCTCAGCAGAGATTGCTCAGGCAGCTGCTGAACAAATGCGTCTTGATGGGGCTGTTATAACAACAGTAGAAGAGGGAGCAGGTACTTTTTTTATTCATATAGACAAACCAATATCTAAAGCAAGTGATTATATAGCGGCATACAACACAACAGACATTTCTTCAGGAGGGGGTATACGCCGTTGGATGGCTAACACACTGCAATTGGTTTCTAAGACTGAACAACGTGCTGCTCACCTTACTTTAGCTACCAGAGAAGGAGTTACTAATGTTGGTAAGCAGTTAATTAAAAATGTCCACAAACTTAAACATAATGAAAAGATACATCTTGGAGAAGTTCTTGAAGAAGGGCGTAATAATCAAAAGTGGTTTAATCTTTCTGAATTAAAATACGATAAAAAACTTAATGATAAACAGATAACAGCTTATCATGCTCTGCGTCAGATGGATGATATTGACCACCAGATAGACAATGCCTTAAGGTACGGCAGACTTGACAGAGAAGGATATAAGTCTATTGAAGTTACAAGTAAGTTTTCTGTATCTAAAGAAATAGGGGAGTTTAATGGAAAAATAGAACTGACTATTAAAAACCCTTCTAATAAATCTATCTTTAACGCTTCAACAGGTAAATACGTTACTGACATAACTGAGAAAACTTTAAAAGGTTTACAAGAAAAAGGTTATAAGATTGTTAGTATGGAAGGGTCCAGAGATATTAAGGGTAAAAGCCCTATACAGTTTTTATTAGTTAAAGAATTAGATCTTAAAATTAAATCTCTTAATCCTAGGCAGGTTGAGTACCTTCCCGGTGGCAGAATACACTACTCTGAAGAATACTTTGTTAAACAAGGGAGACTACGTGTAGGTCCCGGTCAAGTTCCTATTATGATTTCTCCTAAAACCTATGGAGTTTCTACAAAAGCTGAATCAGCTGAGTTTGTTGCCCATATGGAAGCAGGACGTGCAGTTGTACTAGCTAAAGGTAGTGACAAAGCTTTATCTGAAGCTACTAACGGTAGGTTTACTACTGTAGCTGAGTATGTGTCCTATGTAGGTAAAGAAAATTTAAAAATGCCTTTTGAAATGGTTAAGGATAATGAAACTTTAATTTCTGTTAACAAGATTATTTCAGAAGGAAAAGCTCAAGCTCTTTCTGAAGACTTAAACATGAGTAATTCTTTGCAAAGGTTAATTAGAACAAGAGGAAATAAACAATCCAGACGAGGTGATAGACTTAAAGATTTTACAGGTAACTCTGCTCCAGTTATTAACCCTATTGTCTCAGCCAGCAAATCTCTTGACCGTGCTGTTAGTCTTATGACTTTAGAAACATGGAGAGATAAACAAATTGCTAAGTTTACTAAAACTTTTTCTGAAGTACTAGACAGGCAAAAAGGGCCTTCTGACTTAGCAGTTTTTCTTGACCCTCAGTACGTAAATAGTTCAGATCCCGTTATTAAAATTAAAATTAACCAAGCAAAAAATATGCGAGAGCATTTTAATCGTATTCTTAATACTAAAACTTCAGGCGAAAAAGTACAACATAGTATAATATCAGGTATAGTAGACTCTGTTGCTCCTGTTTTAAGAATTAATCCTGATAGTCTTTCTTCTAAGAAAGTAAAAGATTTTAGTCCTGTAGAGTTTGCAAGGTACGTGTCGTTCCAAGAAAAAATGGGCTTAGGTAACCTTGCTCAACCTTTTACTCAGCTTCAAACATCTGTATTAATAGGCACAGTTTCTAATCAGGGTGCTCAAGCTATAATGATGGCCCCACAGATAAGAATGATGTTAATGTCAGAGAACAGTTCTACTTTAGGTACACTAGCTGCAGGTTTAGCAAAGATTGTGCCCGGTGCTACTTCAAATGTAATGAAAGAAGCTTTAGAAGTTGTTACAAGATCTGGCACATGGCGTATGAAAGCGGGTACACTGTCTGAGCAGAACCTTAATAAAGCCACAACCCCTGCTTCATGGGCTAGTAAACTTCTTGAGGTAGGTATTACTCCTTTTATGGAGTCTGAAAGATTTAATAAGATCACAGCTACTACAGCAGCTTTTTTAGAATGGAGAAAAGTTAACAAAACAGCTAAGATTACTGATGATGTTATTGATTCTATTCGTACCAGAGGTGAAACTATTGCTCTTAGCATGAACAGAGTAGATCATGCTGCATGGCAAAGAGGCATTATGGGAGGACTTACTCAGTTCTGGGGGTATCAGGCTAGACTTGCTGAGTCTTTCTTACCAGTTACAATAGGAGGTTCTAAGAACTTTACAAATGAAGAGAAGTGGCGTATTGCTTTAGGACAGTTAGCTTTGTACGGTGTTGGTGGAACTGTTGGTGGAAGACAAGGTCTACGTTTTAAAGAGTATATAAGAGCTGAATATAATAGTCGTTTTGATGAGCCTATAGACGAACAGGTACTTGAAACTATTGAAGGAGGCTTTGTAGATAAAGTCTTTTTAGCTGGCTTAGGTATGGATGTTAACACCCATTATAGAACAGGCGCAGGTTTTACAGAATCTGGGTGGGGAGAAATCTTCTTTAAGATAGCAGACATTTCTAATTATAGTGATCTTCTTAAAATGGAGTCAGCTCCTATTGAAACATTTAGTCAAAACGTTGGATCTATAGCTCATATATTTAATACATTATCAGTAGTAGGTTCTGACATAACTACAAAACAGGGCTTTATAATGGCTACTGAATCCTTTGCAGATTTTGCAAGACGTAATATCTCATCATATAGCAGAAACGAAAGAGCTTATTTAGCTATGAAGAATGGTCAGTTTTATGACAGGCTAAGTGGTGTTGAGGCTACAGGATTAAGTTTCTTTGAAGCGGTAGGAATTTCATTTGGACTAGACCCCTCTATTGTAGCAGATAAAAGAGCTATGCAAAACGTAATAGTAGACTCACGTAGTATGCATAAAAAACATACTGAAGTTCTTGTTAAAGCTATGCGTGAATCTTTTAATAGAAGCGATCCTGCTTTATTTGATTATGCTAAAACTAGAATATTAAACTCAGTAGATGATATTGATGATAGAGTAGAGATTATGCAAAAAGTTTTAAACACTGTTAAGAACAACAAAGAAGATAGGTTGTTTATGAAGTGGATAAAGATGTTTGGTCCAGATTCAATAAAAGGAATACAGTAATGGCTAAAGGTTTTACAAGTAAAATATCAGAAGTGAGTGATGCAGGAGCTAGACAGATAGACACAGCTGTTAACACTCAAGTTGATAAATCTTTAGGAATACTTGCATCAAACTTTGGAGACATAGTATCTAACACAGCTGTACTTGTAGCTGAAGAAGGGGCTATGGATGCTTACGGAGATGCTAAAGAAACCTTTGAAGATATTATAATAGACTCACAAACAAATCCAAGTTTTAAACAAGAGTCTGTAGACGCTTTAAATCTTCAAAATATTAAAAACTCAGGTAGTCTTACTAATTCTGCTTTAATTAATCTTCGTCTTACAACCGCTGAAAAGCAGTTAAGAGGAAAGTATACAGGAAAAAGAGCACAAGTTGTTATTGATAAAATTTTTGGCAACCCTATGCAGGATCAAAAAGACGTTGCATCTAAAGCAGAAGCAAGCGCAATGGCAAGGGCTGCTAATTTAAAAGCTGAGAATGTTAAAATTGCTGGTAAAACTTTAAGTCTCAGTTCTTATAATGGTGACGCAGATGCAATGTTAAAAGATTTTCAGGGTATACTAGAAACAGGAGGAGAAGTAGGAAAGCTTAATAGTTCAGCAGCTTCTACTAAATCAGGTAGTGGTCTAATAAGAAAAAATTTACTAGGTCAGTTACAACTTGCACAAGGCTACACTTCCGGAATGGTGAATACAGAAATTAATACAATGTTTAAAAATTTCTCTGAAGTAGATGTTACTGATCCTGTAGCATTTAAAGAAGCTAATCGAAATATTTTTGAGTATATCAGTAACTTTGAAGAAAACTTTCGAAATGTGTTTCCTAATCTTAATGATGCAGAGTACTCTTATGCAGCTGCTCCAGCTATACGAAGAATAGCTGAATGGAAAAAAGTTCTTGACGTTGCAGACGGAGGCTTTTCTTCTTCTAAGTCTTTAGAACAAATTAAAACTAATATGGAAAATATGACTAAAGTTACAGACGCTGCAATTAAACTACAAGCACAGAACTCATCTTTGTATCCGCAGCTTTATGGATTAAAACAAGTTCTTGGAGATCAGGCTCTAGCAGTTTTTTTGACCAACTCTAATGAGACTGTTAACAAAATTAAAGATCTTCAAATATCTCTTGGAAAAGAAACAATCACTATGGATGGATGGGGTTACTTAGTTAAAGATATTTTAGATCCAAATCCAGATGTAAGACCAGAAACAGGTATGTCTGGTGATGCAGCTGCTTTAGCAGTATTAAAAGCAGGAGGAGGGTCCTCTACAAAAACCCCAGAAGGAAAATCTGTAATAGAAAAAACTTTAAAGATAGTTGCTGACAGTCCTTTAGTTAAAGCTACTGTTAGAAACCAAGAAGATTTTCTATCAATGGTATCTACTCCAAAGAATATAGGAATACTTACAGATTTAGTAAAGACTAATCCAGAAGAAGGTGTTCGTGTTGCTCAATCGGTTACTAACGCTGTGATTAATCAACTTGGTATACAGATGTCTGATCTAATCAGGTATACACGTAATGATTCGTGGGGTAAAGGTGTACAAATTGAGAACGATAACGGACGCCTTACGTATAAAAACTTTCCTAATAGAAGAGGTTCAGCTCCAAGAAAAGATTCTGAAACTACGCTTAAAATTAAGATTAAAAGAATTAATAATCTTATAAGTAAAGGCGTTATGATAGCTCCTCTTACAAATCAAAAGCTTACTCCTGATAAACTAATTCAAACTATTGGATATGAATTATATAATCAGCTTGATAAAGGACCAGAAGTTACTAGTGAGCAAACAAGTACTCCTAAAAAAGCAGCTGAAAGTTTAGGAGGTGTCCTTAACGTAGTTGGTAAAGACATATCAGGTAAAGAAAAAGAAATAAAAAAAGAACCTGAGACGGAAAAACGATCAGTTATAATATGGGAAGGACCAAACACTTAATGTATACAGCTCCTTTAGAGACCTCTGTAGAAGCCCCTGTAGAGCCGATGCCTACAGAAGCAGTACCAGTACAGGAAGAACTGCCTGAAGCCTCTGTAGAGGGCTCTGTAGAGGCTCCTGTAGAGGCTCCTGTAGAGCTTAAGTTAGTAGATATCAATGATCACCCTACTCATGGTAACTTTACAGTAGAAATTCCTAAAAGTTTTAAAGACTCTGATGTGATAAAGTATATAGGTAATCTAGACCTTAACCTTATGCTTGGTATTGGTAGAAGTAAATTGAAAGGAGATGATGTGGAAAGAATTAAGACCTTTGAAAACAACTCAGGGTCTGGATTTAAAAGTAATAAGTGGACACCTGTGGAATCTTTAGAAGGAGGCACAGATACTCTAGCGTATGGTCATAAGCTCACAGCCAAAGAGGTTGAGTCTAAAATGATTATGATTGGAGGTGTAGAGGTAGCGTACGCTAACGGTATCACCGATGAACAGGCTACTACATTGTTTAATCAAGATGCTGAGTGGGCTAAAGGTTACGCTGAAGATTCACTTAATAAATCTGGACTAGAACTAAATGCTAACAGAGTACAAGCTCTTACTTCTTTAATCTTTAATGTAGGTAATGGTGCATGGGGGAAAAGTAAAGCTAAAAAGTACCTTGAATCAGGAAACGTTGAAGACTTTATGCACGAAGCTTTTGATCCTGAAGTAGGGTTTGTAAAAATTAATGGTGAAGTATCCAGAGGACTTGTCAGAAGGAGAGGTGAAGAAGCCATTTTGTTTGGTGAGTCGGATATAGCAGAGGGGGGTGGTCTTGGGACTATGATGTCTGATGTCCTTAGTAAAATTAACCCAATTAGAGAGGCAGCGGCTGATATATTACCGCCTCCTCAAGAGACTGCCCCCCAAAATATACCCCAATCAATTATTGATGCAGGTCCGGGTACACCTAAACCTAAACAATTTAAGCCTGTAGTAGCTACTGAAAAAATAGATAGAGAAGGTAGCTTCTTAGCAGGTCTTATCCCTTCTGAGTACAGAATGTTTGCATCAGATCTCTTAGGGTTTAATGATGAAAAGCTAGGTATAAATTACTTTGGTACTGATGAACAGAAAGCTATAAAGATTGTAATAGATAAAGCTATTAAGCGTACCAAAGCAGAAAAAGGCCCTAATGTTACTAGTGGTAGAGTTGATTATGATCAAGATTGGGTAGCAGGTCAGACTAATGTAAGCTCTGGTTCTTGGAAGTTATTCGGAAGTTCTGAAGACTCTGTCCAGAAGACCCTTGGAGATCAAGCTTGGCGTATTGACGATAGAGGCCACGTTATTGTTAAAGACAGATACAACTTCAACGCTGATAAAGGAGCTTTAGGAGATAAAGCCTCAATAGTTGCTAAACTTAAGAATGTTGCAGACGCAGCTGCAGGGGTAGCCACAGGTAAACTTGGTGCCTATGGTTTTATTCGTGCTGGTATTGCTAACTCTTTTGGGTCTTCAGATGCAGACAACAAAGGTTCTACTTTTGAGTTTGATCTTGGCCCAGTAGATAAATTAGTAAAGTTGTAGTTACAACAGTATACACAGGCCAGACTACCAAGAATAACCAGAAATTAATTTCTTGGTATGATAGCCCAGTAATTTTAGCTAAGTATACTAGACTGTCAACAGATAGGTAAAATATATAATCAATCATGAAAGCTCCTGTTAAACATTCTATCTAATTTATATTATACATTAATAATTTAAAGGTGTCAACAATGGCAAAGCCTAGGAAAGGTAAAGCAAAAGTTAAGGTAACAGCCAGTGGTAAGCGTGTCAGCTACGGACAGGCTGGTAAAGCTAAAGGTGGTGGCCCAAGGGTACGTCCGGGGACTAGTAAAGGTGACAGTTATTGTGCAAGAAGTCTGGGTATAAAAAAAGGACTGTCTAAGAAGAAACAAAGCGATCCGAATACGCCTAACAACTTATCTCGTAAACGTTGGAAATGTTCTGGTGCAAAGTCTAGGAAATAATTATGGCTAAAAATGTTAAGCATTATTTTAAAAGCGGTAAAGAACATAAAGGTGCAATGCATAAGATGCCTAATGGTCAGATGCATTCTGGTAAAGCACACACTAAAACAAGCAAACCTCTTGTACATCTTAGTAAGCTATCAAAAGCAGCAAAGAAAGTAGCGAGGGCGTAATGGCAAAACGTGGTTTATATGCTAACATTCATGCTAAAAGAAAAAGGGGAGAGAAGATGAGGAAGAAGGGTGCAAAGGGAGCACCTAAACCCGGAGCGTTTGCTAGAGCAAAACGTACAGCTAAGAAAGCATAGGAGATTAACTGTGGCTTACAGTGACAAGTTACTTGACCACTACGAAAACCCTCGCAACGTAGGGACACTAGACAAAGATGAAGAAGGTGTAGGCACAGGCTTAGTAGGT
>TARA_R110000868_G_scaffold411665_1_pt1 | contig 12981 bp, 14 predicted proteins | sample TARA_R110000868 | Tara Oceans TARA_R110000868 (sample SAMEA4397489) | marine metagenome | biome: Polar Biome; feature: [SRF] surface water layer (ENVO:00010504); material: water (ENVO:00002006), including particulate matter (ENVO:01000060) such as... | depth 5 m | reverse complement strand
TTCAGGTAAGGTATAATTATTAATACCTTTTTATAGACTTTAAAATCAATATTTAAAGTTCAAATATGGGTGGGTTTTTTTGCCCTAAATTAATAATCAATCAAATTGAAGTATTGTTATTTAACTGCCGTTCTGTATTTCCAGTAGTACTTTTCCATTATTCTCATTTTTATCCATCAATTGAAACTCCGACTTGTTTGTTATTTTCAAACTGAATATTGAAAAAGTAGTTTTGCCCTTCCTTTTCTTGAAGCACCATTTCAAATCCATCATCACGAACAGATATTCCTTTCAGTTTAAAATGCTTATCAATAGATACAAATTCCATTTCTGCATTCTCAAATTGTTCTTTAAGTGCTTTTTGCACTTCAGATATTATTTCCGTTTCGTTATTCAGCGCATTGAGTAAAATCTGCTTCTGATTTTCATTAATACTGTTTTGGGTTCCTTCAATTAATATTTCGATACTTGAGTTCAAAAACTTACGGTTAATTTGCCATCCAATTCGATTTCCATTTGTGCTGAAACTTTCAATTTCGCCAAAATCTTTGTCGGTCGTCCTTAACTTTTTACTTTTAAATAATTTTCCAAATATTCCCATTCAGTTCGGTTTCTATGTACTACTAACAATGTGGGCTCACGGTAAAATCCCTTTTATTTACTTGCTAATTTAAACAATTTCGATTCTAACGATGACATAGGAAATTAACTCTTATAAAAAGTCCAAATAAACCTGGGATTTAACACTTTTCTATTTCAGGAATGTGGTATGAAGCCCATCGGTGCGAACACATACGCCAAGGATGAAAATGCAGCACAAAATCGGATATATCTTTATGGAGTCAAGGATGGAATATGATACAGGCCGATAATTACCCTTCAAACGGGCGCGATTGAAATCTTCCCCTTCAGGATTCCCATGAACCCCAAACCGTATGTTTTTGGGAAATCGAGATCACAAGATACACATGGTCTTCCCCTACGTTCGGTTCCGACACCTCGCAGGACTTGCGTTCGCAGGTCATGGGTATATCTCGACAAGTGCCTTGAGGGCACCCTTCAATATGATAGCCACTCTTGTATATTTTAGGGTCTGGTTTCCTATATTTACCCATCGCGCAAATAAAGACCACGGCCAAAAGGACATGACCGCCTCCGGGAGAAATGGTTATCAAGAGGCAATAAATCATACCGATTATCGTAAAGGCTTGGGCGGAGGTCTAAAACAATTATACCCATGACAGCAAAAGAAGAGATTTTACAGGTGGCCAAGGAAAGATTTTTGATGTTTGGCAGCAAGCACATAAGTATGGACGAGCTTGCTGTTTTATTGGGCATCTCCAAAAAAACCATTTACGGGCATTTCCCTTCCAAAGAGGATTTGGTAAACGAAAGTATCAAGCTATTGATCACTGAATTCAACAAGGACGCAAGTGCGTTCCTAAATGGTAATAATGGGCATTTAGAAAAAATCGCATCCATTTACGATGTGGTGTTCGATTACCTTGTGCGTTTCAAGCCGTCCTTTGTTGTCGGGTTAAGAAAATATTATCCGAAGGCATATGGCACGTACAGGGAATTCACCAAGGAATTTGTTTTTACCATAATATTCGATCTTTTGGTCAAAGCCAAGTACCAGGGGAAGATCCGGCAAGAAACAAATCTGAAACTTTTCTGCAAGCTATACTTTTTTAAGCTGGAAAACCGCTTGTTTACCGAAGATAATCTACTCGATGACCACTCTAAAGAGCAACTCTTCGAGGCCATGATTCTTGTTCCCCTTAGAGGAATTCGGATGGTGCCGGCATAGGGAAGAGGACTAAACTTTTTTGAAAGGCAAAAAAATGTCAATTCCTCTATTAAGGGCTCTTGGCCGGATTAGACTTTTGGGGGCTCAATAGGCGTATAGGGCTAAAGATAAATGGATTTTTGGAAGAGCGGCCTAAAGGGTTTCTCATCTGAAGAAATCCGTCAGTCATGCACTTGCCTCCTCGCACTCCTATAGCAAAGTTCAGATAAAAGTGGGATTAATCGCGGTGTGATGAATTTAGCTAGGTCCCAAAAAAAGGTCCCTTTTTGGGGATTTTGCAACTTTTATGATGTTAAAATTGGTTTATATGGGTCAAGCCCTCCAATAACGAAATATTCTAAAAAGGACAAGGGTAAAACTAGGCCCGGTTGATCTGAAACCATGAAACTATCAAGGGATATAAATCCGCTATCGTCTGATTTTCGGCCCGATTCTTATAAATCTCGAGTAGGAACTGGTTGAACCTTGCAAACTTTTTAAAGCCCCTATGCTCGACCATCATTTTCTCGATTTCCCGTCGTAATCCGTCCAGTTCGCTTTCGGGAACGGTATCGTAATATCTTAAGCTCACCAGCCCCCAGTTGAGATACTCGTTGAAACAGGCAAACGGGTTTTGATAATTGCCGGCCGGCATGTCCGTATCGATCCATACGGACATATCGTCAAAGATCTCGCGAAAGATCAATCCATAACTTTTTCTTGTGGTCTCGGGATTGACGAAACCATGGTTCAGTTCGGTAAATAAGATATCGCCTCTTACCACGTCCCTTATTTCAGGGCCAAGTTTAAAATAGTAGGGTGTTAGATAAGGATAGTTTACGTGCGCCTGAAGTTCCTTAAAACCATTGTCCTCCCAATGCCAAGAGGATTGATTGCTGTCCACCAGCGGGGAGTATACGATCTTGTACGAATTATACTCGGTCTGGGGAAAGTTGCGTTTCAACCATGTTATCATCCTGTCCACCTGCAATGTGTCCATGAACGTTGAATATTGGTCATTGTAATATTGCTGCCGGTCAACATAAAACTTTAAAAAGCCAGACTTGGCCGCAAAGTCGTTCATTGGGGCCAAGAACGGAAGTATCGAATTTGTGTCCTGCCAGCTCAAGATATGATAGATAGGGGATTCCACTATTTTTCCGTCAACATTGAACTCAAAGGCGTACGCATCCATTTTCGTGTCAAGGTACTTTCCGTTGGTCAAAAGGGAATCGAAAATACCTACCGCCGGATGATCCGAATATCTGCCGAAGCGGGACTGTACCGAATCGAAATAATCGGTATTCTTCCGTACGGTCCCCGGCTTGTTGCGGCCCCCTTTCGCAAGACTGAAAAGTATATTGACCAGTTCGTACACTTTTGGGACCTCCACGTTCATCTTCCCGTCATGCTCCCTTTTGAATCCATTCGTAAACGAGGCATAACGGATCTCCTCGCGGAAAGTGAACCGACAGCGCAGGGTATCGCCCATGTTCAACCTGACAACGTTGAAGTCGATGGTATCCTGGGGACCGACCACAAAGGCGATGGAATCCATTTCGCTTATCAGGCCCACGGTGTCGACGGCCGGGATTCTGATGTCCGCCGTGAAGTGATCGCTCAGCCCGGCAATCGGAAACCTATCCTTTTTACCTCCTAAATAGATGTGTACCACATCATCGTAGGTCTTGATTTCCGGGAAGGTGCTCTGTCCGTACACGAAGATGTGCAAAGCAAGGAACACGAATATTGTTACATTCTTCATTTTGGTACAACTTTCAAAGCTACTGGTCCCACTGATCTGAATCATTTCGCTCTTTTATACTGTTTCCTTGGCGGCCATCGGGATCGGCAAAAACTTCAACAAATGAACAGGTGTTTATAGACTTATCTACCGTACCAATTTAAGGTTTTTTTCAATTTCCATATAGTCTTGTGATAAAGATAATGAGCAAGAAGGTTTGTTACAGGCAAGTAATGATTTTTATGAATTTCTGACGTTCACTGAACTATTATCGTTTCGGAAAACGGCCATATTTCAGGACACGTTTACAAAGCAGGGAATCTTGGACCGGATTGTCCCATTTCTGGTGTTTTATTATTCTCATTAATTACCTTTTTACAGGTTACTTTGAGTTCATTTAAACGACCCTTTATTTGAACTTTCATGCCTCAGTTCTTTATTACCTACTGGCTATTTCCATTATTTCACCATCTTCCGGAATTAAAACTTTATTTATCAATTGTTTATCTGTCAATATCTTTTTTAATTCCTTTCGAGTTAATGGACAATGATTTATAGATTCCATATGATTAGCAATGACTTTACCTGGTGTGTTTTTAACAAACTTTAGAATATCGTCAATATTCATAATAAGTTGTTTAAATATATCGAATTGAGCAGTTCCGCAAGCCAAAACACTGATATCAGGTTTGTAACTCTTAAGAACCCTATCGACCGAATCTGTGTAAATAGTATCAGAACTAAGATAAATAGATTTTTGTTCGGGTAATTTTATATAAAACCCAATTACGTTTCCCATTGGTCTGGACACAAATCCATAACCGTGTTTTGCTGGAATACCTTCAATAGTTCCTCCTAAAAATTCTTGTTGTTCCCAATATTTAAGTGTTTGAATAACATTTAAACCTCTTTTTGAGAAATTTTTTTCATCTTTAAAACTACAGGTTACAGGGATTTTATTTTTTATTAAAAATTGAACTCCTGTGCTATCAATATGGTCCGGATGTTGATGTGTAATTAGGCAATGTGTAACTTTATCTAATATCAGTTCTACATTTTTAGGCAAGGGAACTGTTGGATTTTTTCTTGCTTTGTGTCTGAATAATGTGAAAGAAGGCATAACACCTATATCTCCTAACATTGGGTCAACTAAAATTACATCTTTTTCTGTTTCCAGAATCATAGTTGCATTTCTTATATGATGAATCTTTAGCATTTTGTTTGATTTTAATGTTTATACAAAAGTCCAATTATGATTAACCATTTTCATTGATTCAAATCAAGAAGTACGTTTTCTAATACGACTTAATGTTTCGGGAGTTATATTTAAATAAGAAGCAATATGGTATTGTGGAATAGACTGAAGCCATTCAAGTTTATAAATGAATAGTTCGTTATATAATTCCTCTGGAGTTTTGGTAATTCGATTAAACTCCAGCATTTCTTTTTGTTTCAATAATTTTTGAAACGATAATTCTACAAAAGATTTTCCGCACTGATATTTTTCCAGTAAATCAAAAAAAGGTTTTCTTTCGATACTCAAAACTTCCACTGAAGAAAGACATTCTTGATTTTTATTAGTTTTAGAGTTTTGACTAAAGGTTAATAAATCAGAAATAAACTGTGGTTTTACGTAAAAATTAATATTAATTTCTTTTTCTTGATTCGAATAGTATTCTCTCACTATACCTTTATTTAAAAATCGAAGCTGTTTTTCTTTAGTTTGGGCCTCAATCAATAAACTTCCTTTCTTGTGCTTTCTAACTCTAAATAATGAGAATAGTTCCTCTAATCCATCTCGATCTAATGAATATTCAGATTTAAAAAACTTAGATATTTCAGAGAAATTTGTCATTTTTGAGCTGTCACATCCTAAAATACGGCTAAATGTTAAAATAAGTTTTAAGCGGCATATCGATGCACGTGATTGGCTGATTTATAATCTAAAGATAAATGCAATCTTTTGGTTTTGTATTAACTGATTGCATTTTTGGCTGTTTTTTAGCATGGACCACTCTGGTAAATGTTTGGCCAAGATAGAATTCATTCTTTATTTGACCTTACGAATTACGACAAGGTGCCCAGTCATACTCCTAATTCGAACTATACAAACTTTTAAATTTATAATTACTATACTTCAATAATTCCGATAACCTGTTTAAAATTGACTATGAGCAAAGTTCCAATATCAAAAACTGAAGGGATACTGCAAAATATTGATCTTTTATAAAAAGTTAGAAACATTGCATTCACTGATTACGATAAAACACGTAGAGAATATGACCGAGTTTGTTGATACTGTTAAATTCTTATTTGAGATTTCGTTTATAACAAATTAAAATTTATCTTATTTAGGCAAAGAAAAACGTAGTATTGACACGTTTCACCAAATTAACACAGAAGTTTAATTAGGTAGTCTTTACCATTAATATGTTATCCTCTGGTATAAATTTACTATAAATATAATTTAAAACTAAATAGTTTGAGAGTTAAAATTTTGATTATAGATGATGATCTAGTTTCGCAGTTTGCTACAAGGTATGCGGTTGAACAGGCAATATCCAATACAGAGATAATGGTTTCCGATAATTCAATAGGAGCTCTGGCATTACTGTCCGATATGGTAACATCTGGAAAAGGTTTCCCCGATATCATTTTTGTCGACCTAATCATGCCAAAGATGAGCGGCTGGGAGTTTATAGATATTACTCAAAAAACGTTTGCTAATATGGGACAGACAAGAATTTACATTTTGTCTGCTTTTAACAACTCCCTTGATAGAAAAAGGGCAATGGACCACGTGGCAATTGAAGGATATTTTAATAAGCCAATAACAAAGACGAACATAGATTCGATATTTACTTGAGGCTACAACAAATTTTCATTGGTTTTTTGTTTATACCATTTCCATACGATAAACTCTGTTTCTTTTACAATAACTCTCATCAAGGTTACCGGAATTTGTGTGTTTAACGGATACATTTTGGATATAATCCCATCCAAAGGTTAAATAATCCGTTACCGTTCAAAATTCGAAAATTCATTGGGCTATTCTTTAAACTTCTTGGTAAATTGAATTACCGTGGCTTTAATATCAAATTTTTAACTCTTTGATATTATTTACAGGTTCTATTAAAACAAATCTAGTTTTTTGATAAAAGATTCCTCCTAAGTAAAAAAAAACCTTTGTAAAGTCGCTAACCATTATTTAAAATGAACTCACCCCACTTAAAATAAAATAGCACATATTTTTTTCTTTATTTCTTATAAAATTTCCCTAATATTGTTCAAACATAGCCCCCCGTAAATCTTTTTTATCGACTATATTATCAAGAGGACCATTTGGGTCCTTTTGATTTTATTTTTGTTGAACTATTCTGCTCTGCCCAAAGCTCTTGGTAATTGTCAGGGAACAACCTACAGTAGTTCAACAGTTACCTTAATAATCGATACCTTTCCATGTATTATTTTTATTTGTCCCTGAATCTGTTCATGGGTTTCGAAAATAGCATTGGATATTTGAGTTTTTTTTATGTGTTGGAATTGTTAGAAAAATGATATCAAGATTTTATTTATGATAATGAGTAAAGTGTAAAGATCGAATTATACTTCGAATCATTAAGATCGTCGTCCCCCTGGTAAGAATCGCTTCTTTTTTTACTTAGACCGTTTAAAAGGAAATTGAAGATAACAGTAGTTAACAATATTAAACCATAAATAAGCCGGACGAATCAACTCTTTTTAAACTTTAAAATTAACGTGCTCTTTGATCTTAGCCCCGTTCGATCATAATGAACCTTAATAATTACTTTACAACAAAAAAATCACTAACTTGACTATATGGCATGGAATAAATAAAATGCCATTTAATCCGTTAGCCTTTAAAAACTTCCTTCAAATTTTCAGGCAATCGTCGGATTGGTCGACTTGTGGTAAAAGCAAAGCTCCCCGCGATAATTCGATTTATCTCCACAATATTTAATGGGCCTTATTGTTTTTCGTTGTATCCTTTCCTTTAATCGGCAACGAAATAATGAACTTACTTCCGCTTCCCAGTTTGCTACTGACTTCGATTCCACCGCAATGAAGATCGATGAAATCCTTACAGAGCCTAAGGCCCAGTCCCGATCCGGGTTCCCCGTTTGTACCGTATCGCGATACGGCATTGGTGTCAATAAATAGATTGGCGCACATTTCATCGTCCATACCGATTCCATTGTCCTTGATACTGATTCGGCAAGAACCATCCGCTATCCATATCCTAATTGTTATGAGCCCCCCAGAATATGTGAATTTTATACTGTTGGAGAGTAGGTTATAAAGTATAACCTTAAGCATCGATTCATCCGCCATTAATCTGGCACTATTGGTTTGGTCAACCTGGATAACGATTTTCTTTAAAAGTGCGGTCGCCGATACTATTTCCACACTTTCATATATTAAAGGAATGATCTCGATTTCTTTAGGGGAAAAGATTATTTTTCCACCTTGAAGTCTGGCCCAATTCAAAAGATTGTCAAGCAGATGCTTCATCGAATATGCGGACCTTGACAACAGTTCGATAGGTCTGGACATTTTAGAATAACCGTTATTTTCAATACTTTCTCCAAGTGTATCGACAATACATACGATATTATTGGCTGGACCCCTCAGATCATGGGCGATGATTGAAAAAAGTCTATCCCTATTTTCCAAAATTTTCTTAAAGTCAGACAAGGTTCGTTCGGCTAGCGCCAATTCTTCCCTTAACGCCAGATTTTCAATTAGAACGGATTTCATCTGACCAGTTTGAACGCAACTGGCAAAACCTGAACCCACACCTCGCTTTAAATCCCCTAATTCATGATTGATATTTTCAGTAATATCTTCGGTCAATCTATCCTTCGTTAACAGTAGAGCGAAAAGGTCATTGATCAATGATTGGTTATCCTCTATTCGATCTGTTATCTTTCTGTCGTTGTTTTTATCCATAGAATTCATGATTGTTGTTATTTTTTAAAACTGAAACCAGGTTTTTGGCCAAACGATGTAAACTCATACTTAATCTAGACTTTAAGTTTGATAAATAATAACGAGTGTAACAACCATAGAACATTTGTTGCATAAAGTTACAATTTAATTGTAAATCTCTGACATCATGACAATTGATCCTTTTTTTATAGACCAATATGTCATAAATCCTTCTATTACTTCTTTTTATAGTAAGAGAATATATCTATATTCAAAAGTCAGTAGATCAAAAATTACAGTATTCATGGATTGCGGGCACTTTTTAATAAAGTTTCCAAACAACTTTACCGTTATCTTAGCGGATTATATCCAATACGTAAAATTTGCTTCGCCAATATGTTCAAATAACAACAAAAAATTTGTAATAAATTTTTAATAGAAAGTATGGTTCTCAATATGTTGACGGCTCAGACAGGAGTTCGATAGTACTGATAAGATTCAAACTAGTAGAGGCGCTGACCAAAGCGGAACTATCTCGAATTTCTTCATTGTTGGAGTTATGTTATGGAAAACCTTTAAGAAAATTTAGGGGTGAAGATAGAAATGCGTTCATTTGGGAATAGCCTCAAGAAACGGGATAACTACTCTTCGGAAATTTGGTACATAGTATGTTTCCAACTTAAGCACAGGGCAAGCCAACCACATTTTCAAATCATATGGTAACCTGAGCGAAATTGCCCGTCATTCGGTGTACGAGTTTAGCCCATTTTTCTTTGTTGTTTGATATTTTGCATAGGACCGAGCGGATACCGAAAATCAAGCAAACCGGATTATGGGGAGAAATAATGTTATGCGGATTTCGTCTGTAACATGAATTTTCAATTGTAATAACCAAGTGAAAGCTTCCTTCCATGATTTGCTTAAAAAGCTTCGATTGTGGTCTTAAAAACTTTATCATACTCTACATATTATACCTGACAAAAATCCAGACTGGTGTGTAATGGCGAAATTATATAAAATAGATACAATCATTTCAATAAGGTAAATGTGGATAATTCGAAGGTACAGGACTTTTTTTTAATTAATTAGGTTAACATTATGAAAAATTCGACCCACTAAAAAGAAATTATTTGTAATTATTAAATTTAAATTTAACTTTAACTAAAATTTTGCTGTTCACTGTTCGTCTACGTTCTATGAATGGAAGATCTGATTGGGAATTAGTTCTTTAGATAGGCTAATCCAGTCTCGGCTTCGATTGTTTTAAATACGAATTTATCCAATGCGATTATTTATAATTAAGAATGGGCCGTGAAACATTTTCACGATACAAAATTGAAATTTAGGAATACTAACTTATTTAAACAATTTATAGTATGGTTTCAGCAAAACTAATTATTGCCTTGACGGATGACGACCAAGACGATTGTGAGTTTTTTATAGATGCACTCGGTAGCCTGGATACCTCCTTACAAGTCCTACAATTTGAAAATGGTGCAGATTTAATTGAACATCTGGATAGCTGCGAGAAGGAATCACCGGATCTTATTTTCCTGGATTTGAACATGCCGGTTATGAACGGTAAAGAATGCTTACGAAAACTTAGGTTATCCTATACGGCTAATAAGCTTCCTGTAATTATCCTTTCCACCTCTGATAGCGAGCGCGATGTTATTGATACTTATAACTTAGGTGCTAATCTCTATTTAAAAAAACCAAATGATATGAAGACTCTTAGACAAAGTCTATCAGAAATTTTGTGTAAGCCTTGGAGAAGCGATATTACCAAAACCGATAGGAATGAATTTATATTTAAGCCGGATCGTAGAAAAATCTCTCGTTCTTAGTGACGACTCTTTTGGAATTTAAAAATTGACGTTCAACTACTAACAGGCTATAATAAAGCCCTTTTAAGAGGCTTATATCGATCGTATTTGTTGCTGATCAATGGCTTGTGCAACGCTTACCAGTGTTGTACATAGTTTTTTATATTTCCCCTTTTATCTCTTCAAATAATTCAGGTTCCTTTTTGGCTTCCTCAAGCAAAATAAACTCAGCTTCTTCAATAACATTTTTTTCAGCAGTTGAATAATTTCCAGATTTGTAAATCGGTTTAGGGTCATATTCAATAAAGAGCTGAATAGCCTTGGTCTTGGCTTCGCCAACAATTTTATTACATAAATACAAAGCCATATCAATACCCGTTGAAACTCCTGCGGCTGTAATATACTTGTCTTGTTCTACAAATCTTTCCGCTTTTGGAACAGCCCCAAACTTTTTCAATAATTCCATAGGTTTCCAATGTGAAGTAGCTTCTAATCCGTTCAATAGTCCAGTTGAAGCAAGAATTATTGAGCCTGAACATACAGAAGTTGTCCAAAGTGTAGTTTGGTTAATTTTTTTTATCCACTCCATCACTTTTACATTGTTGATTTCTCTTAAAAAGGTTATGGCTGAACCTGGAATAACTAAAATATCTGCCTCATTAATCTCGTCTATTCCAAATTTTGCATTGAGATGAACAAATTTAGAATCAGCTGTAATTTCACCTTTTTTTTCAGCAACAAATAGTACCTCGGCATTTGAAATATTCCTTAAAACTTCATAAGGTCCAATTGCATCTAGCATCGTTAAACCATCGTTTATTTAGACTTTGGTGTTTTTATATTCTTTCAACCATATAGTTGTATCAATCTCTCCTTTTGGATTATTAATTGAAAAAATCTTCTTCACTTTAAATTCAATTATCATTGTATCGATTTCGCAAGCAAAAACATTTTCTTTTGATGGAAGTTGATTATAAATATTAACAAAGTTCAAAACCAAACTTTTTAGCTTTTTATCTATTTCCAAGAAATTAGTATCTAAGAATATTGCTGAATTTTGTTTCTTAGTTATAATAGATGTATCTAATCCCATCCTTTATTTGAACTTTAGTGCACCTGTAAATTATTATTGACCCAGATACTCTAAATCTTGTAATGAATTTAATCTATTTAAATTAATCTTTCTGTCATATAATATTCCTGGATAAGGAATGTAACAGGTTTCATTAGTGCAATGTTCTTTATAAGAATCTTGAGACAGCGATTCGGTAAGAAAAACAAATTTTCCATTATCTAATTTATACAACCCAGATTTATTCAATTCCTTGGTTAGGGTATATAACGCATCATCCTCCGGATAATCATAATGGGTTTCATTTCTATCTTTTTGATTAGAAACAATTAGTCCGTTTTCTAAAGGTGACTGAAAAAAATGTGTGTTGGTATACAGGAGCGAATCGTTTGTAAAATCCGAAAAGTTAGGAATCAATAATGCCGTAGTATCTTTCAAGTTTCTTAGTACTTTCATTTTTCTTATTCGACCCTCGGGACAATCAAATAACGACTTTGTAAGAAGTATGTCATTCTTAAAATAGAGCGTATCGTTTAAGGTTATTTTATGTATTGCCTCAGCATCTAACTTTACGAGTTTTTTAGTCGAAAACATTTCTAAATCACACTCTGGTGAACTAGAAGATGCACTTACTATTTTCTTGACCTTTTCGAAAACATAATTAAACATCAGAAACGATTTCATCTGATTATTTTCAATTGCTACTTTAAGTAAAACTTCTTCCATATTTTCTGTATACCCTTCCGTCTTACTAAAAGCAATTTCCATATGAACTAAGGTTTGTTTTACATTCCTAATGTAAGATTCATCATTTAAAAAATTACTGTCAATTATTTGTTTAAACCGGCTTTCTATCTCGCCATTCTTAAATTTCTCTATAAAATTAAAGGCAGATGGTATATCTAAAAGATCAAAATCCGGATTCAATGCAAAATCATTAAGAGCGCTTTGAATTGTTTCACCCTTCTCGTTTTCAAATTCCATCACCCTTCTCATCAAAGAAACGATGTCTTGTTTCGGGTTAAAATTTAAATTACTTTCAATATTTTCTTTCATTATCTCAAATTGAGCGGTGTTGGATCCCGAAAGAATATATAACCCAAGACTATGATCGAACATGAAGTAAATTTCTTTTAGTCCTTCTTCAATAAAGAGAATTGCACTGTTCGAAGCAATTGTGTTGTGCTCCGATATGAGTGAGGCATCTGCCTCTGCCATATTTAAAAGGTCAACTATGGTTTTCAGATCATGCTCAACAAGTACAAAGTTTATCCAAACACCTTCTTCATCTTCACACCTGCTATAATTAAAAGTTACCTCGCCTTTTTTTAACTTATGTACTTTACACCCCTCACCTTCCTGAACATCAACAACTTCAAATCCATAACCTTCTAAGGAAAGAACCGTTTGATCTTGATTAGGATCTATTAGTCCCTTATACTCTATAAAAGATTGCGCATTTAATGTGTGAAGTGTAGCTACAAGTACTAGCAGTGAAACGATCAGTCTCGGGATTGCTTTATTGATTTTCAATTTGTTTTTCAAGCTATAATCTATCCTTTATTTGAACTTTACTGTTTCGCTAATAAAGATACGATTA
>TARA_R110000868_G_scaffold25848_5_pt1 | contig 12981 bp, 13 predicted proteins | sample TARA_R110000868 | Tara Oceans TARA_R110000868 (sample SAMEA4397489) | marine metagenome | biome: Polar Biome; feature: [SRF] surface water layer (ENVO:00010504); material: water (ENVO:00002006), including particulate matter (ENVO:01000060) such as... | depth 5 m | reverse complement strand
ACATAACGCAGGTTTTTTGGGTCGATGCCGGCTAGGCGAGCGATCAGTGCCGTCTGCATCCAATCCTGACCACCGATGGTGGCGCCCGCACCGAAGACGATACTGCCAGGTTCTTTTTTCAAGGCCTGCACCAGATCATCCAGGTTCTGATAAGGCGAGTCGGCACGCACGGTGATCGCGCCATAGTCAGTACCCACGGCGGCCAGCCAGCGCACACCGGTTTCGTCGTACCGGCCGAACTTGCCTTGCGCCAGGTTGAGCAGCGAGCCGCTGGAGAAGGCCGTGATGGTGCCTGCGTCATCGGCGCGCTGGGCAATTACTGCGTTATAGGCCACCGCGCCAACGCCGCCGGGCATGTAGGTCACGCGCATCGGTGCTTTCAGCAGGCCGCTGTCTTTCAGTCCGCTTTGCGCCAGTTTGCAGGTCAGGTCGAAGCCGCCACCGGGCTTGGCCGGGGCGATGCATTCCGGGCGTTTGGGTTCAGCCGCCAGCAGCTGGCCGGCAAAGGCCATACAGGCGGTAGCGAGGGCGATGCGGGTAAAGGCAGTTTTCATGGTGTGTTCCTCTGAATTCTTATTTTGGATTACCAGATCGGCAGCGTGTAGCCGACGATGACGCGGTTTTCGTCCGCGTCGCGAGCGAAGTCAGACTTGAAGCTGGCGTTGCGCAAACGTACGTAAACATCTTTCAGCGGACCGCTCTGCACCACGTATTTGACTTCGATGTCGCGTTCCCACTCGCCACCGGTGTCGTTGCTGCCGGCAATCTGCGCATCGCTGCCTTTGATATAGCGGGTCATAAAGCTCAGGCCAGGTACGCCGAGCTTGCCGAAGTCATAGTCGTAACGCGCCTGCCAGGAGCGCTCGTCGGCGTTGGCGAAGTCGTTGATCTGCACGAAGTTGACCAGAAACGGATCGCTGCCATCGATATAGGCGTATCCCGTGTCGCCGCTCATGTCCTGAAAGCCGAGCCCCAGTTTGTGGCCGGCAATGGCGTAGGTGAACATGGCATTGAAGGCGCGGTTGTCGACCTTGCCGGCATTGGCGGCGCCACTGTCCTTGCTCAACATCATCCGCACATCTGCACTCAGGTTGCCATTGCCCAAGGGCTGGTTGGCGAGCAGGCCGAAGAAGTGCTGGCGGTAGATGTCATCGAGGTCGGCGAAGTAGTAACGACCTTTGAGTTGTTTGTTGAAACTGTAGTCGAGGCCCATCAGGTCCAGGTGGTCAGCGGTAACGCCGCCGGCGAAGCGCTTATTTTTACTGTTGAGAATTAGCTCTTCGGAGTTGGTCGAGGCGCGGTCGATCACCTTGTCCAGGCGTCCGCCAGTAAAGGTCAGGCCTTCTAGCTCGGAAGAAGTCAGCAGGCCGCCTTCGAACACTTGCGGCAGCAAACGACTGTCACTGGCTTTGACTACGGGTAGCTCAGGGATGTGCGAGCCATAGCGCAGCTCGGTCTTGGAGACCTTGATTTTACCGGTTAGGCCCACACGGCCGAATTGATCTGGGGTGCCGCCATCGTCCTGCACTGGGAGCAGGTCGGTGCCCGTGCTGCCGCCGCCCGAGTTGAGCTTGACGCCGAGCATACCCAGGGCGTCCACACCGAAACCGACAGTACCTTCGGTGTAGCCGGACTGGATGTCGAGGAGGAAGCCCTGACCCCATTCGTCACGCTTGTTCTGCTGGCTGCTGGTGCCTTCACGGAAGTCGCGGTTGAGGTAAATGTTAGTTGTGGTCAGGCTGGCTTTGCTGTCGGCAACGAAATCGGCGTGGGCCGCTGGGGCAAGCAGGGCTGTGCTGATGGCTAGGCTAAGCAGATGAACAGGCGAAAGTGCCCGATATGATGCAGTCGGCATCCTGTGGTCTCCATTGTTGTTTTTGTCACGGCTGCGCGCCACTGCGCAGGTCGTTTAGGTAGGTGGGTCGAGCCACCTGAGACCGATGTTAGAGGGGCAAGCTTTCACCAGGCTTTCAGCTTGAAAGAAAGTGCCTAGGACGTTCGCAGCAGCCTTTGCCCCGTTACACTGGGCGCATAACAACAAGTTCGTGGAGTACTACTGCCGTGCGAGTCCTACTGGTCGAGGACCATCTGCCCCTGGCTGCAAGCGTGGCCCAGGCCCTGCGTGGCATCGGGCTTAGCGTGGATATGCTGCACGATGGTGTAGCCGCTGATCTGGCCCTGAGTAGCGAGAACTACGCCTTGGCGATTCTCGATATAGGCCTGCCGCGCCTCGACGGTTTTCAGGTGCTGACCAGGCTGCGTGAACGCGGCAAGAACCTGCCGGTATTGATGCTGACAGCGCGTGGCGAGGTTAAAGACCGTGTGCACGGTCTCAATTTGGGGGCGGATGATTACCTGGCGAAACCCTTCGAGCTGAGTGAGCTGGAAGCGCGGGTTAAGGCGCTGCTGCGCCGCAGCGTGCTCGGTGGTGAGCGTCAGCAGCGTTGCGGCAACCTGCAGTATGACCTCGATACCCGGCGCTTTACCCTGGCCGATGCGTTACTCACCCTGACCTCCCGTGAACAAGCTGTGCTGGAGGCGATGATTGCCAGGCCGGGCCGGGTGATGAGTAAGGAGCAGTTAGCCGCTCAGGTGTTTGGCCTGGACGAGGAGGCCAGCAGCGACGCCATTGAAATCTACGTGCATCGCCTGCGTAAAAAGCTTGAAGGCGGCGGGGTGAAAATTGTCACCTTCCGGGGCCTTGGTTATTTGCTGGAGGCGCTGGGTGACGCCGCGCAGTAAGCTCGCAGTGGCTGCGCCCGGGAGCTTACGCGGGCGCTTGATCCGCCGCTTGGCGCTGCTGTTGACGCTGATTTTATTGGTCAGCAGCTTGAGCGCTTACTGGAGTGCGCGGCATGCCGCTGATACCGCCTATGACCGCACCTTGCTGGCATCGGCGCGGGCGATTGCCGACGGCCTGTACACCACGGCGGGGCGCTTGAATGCCAATGTGCCCTATGTGGCGCTGGATACCTTTGCCTATGACAGCGCCGGACGCATCTACTACCAAGTGTTGGATATGCAGGGCGCTCTGGTGTCCGGTTATGAAGATCTGCCTGCGGCCCCGCCAGGGACCAAACGTACCGAAGACTATCCGGCGTTGGCGCATTTCTATGACGCTGAGTATCGCAATCAGGGCGTGCGGGTGGTCAGTCTGCTGCAACCGGTCAGCGAGCCTGGGCTCAATGGCATCGCGGAAATTCGCGTGGCGGAAACTCAGGGCGCGCGTGAGCGCATGGCCCGCGAGCTGCTGCTCGGCACCTTATTGCGCATGGGGTTGCTGTCGTTGAGTGCCTTACTGCTGGTGTGGTTAGCGGTGAGTGCCGCGCTGCGTCCGTTGGATGCATTGCGCCTTAGCGTGGCGGCACGTACCAGCGAGGATTTACAGCCGTTGTCGGAGGTCGGTATGCCGCGTGAGCTACGCCCTTTGATTAATGCGCTCAACCAGTTCAATGAGCGTCTGCGTAATTTGTTCGAGCGTCAGTCACAGTTTATTGCCAATGCCTCCCATGAGTTACGTACGCCGTTGGCGGCCCTTAAAGCGCGGGTCGAGCTTGGCCTGCGCGCGCAGGAATCAAAAGTCTGGCGTAGCACCCTGGAAGAAGTTGCGCAGAACACCGACAAACTGACCCATCTGGCCAATCAATTACTTTCCCTGGCGCGCATCGAAAGCGGCGCACGGGCGATTGCCGAGGGCGGTGCGCAGCGTCTGGATTTAAGCCAGCTGGCCCGCGAGCTGGGGATGGCATTGGCGCCCTTGGCCCATGCGCGAGGTATTGCTCTGGCATTGGAAGCTGAGCAACCGGTGTGGGTCAGCGGCGAGCCGACCTTGCTCAACGAGCTGCTGTGCAATTTGTTGGATAACGCTCTGGCGCATACGCCGGTTGGCGGCAATGTGATTTTGCGGGTGCTACCGAGTGCTGTGCTGGAGGTCGAGGATGATGGTCCGGGTATTCCAGCGGAGGCGCATGAGCGGGTGTTTGCTCGGTTTTATCAGCACAGCAGTAAGGGGACGGGAGCGGGCTTGGGGCTGGCGATTGTCGGTGAGATCTGTCGCGCCCATCAGGCGCAGATCAGCCTGCATCAGGCGCAGCCGCAGGGGTTGCGGGTGCGCGTTGAGTTTGTTGCAGCGCCCGAGTGAGTGGGCGCTGCAACAATGTTGCGGGAGGTTGTCCGGCGTTACTGCAGCATACTCATGGCCGCTTCCATGGCAGCCGATAGGTCTTCGTCGTCATTGAGGTTCTGGCTCGGGTCTAGGCCGAGTTTGCGGAATGCCGGGATCTGGCTCCAGTCCAGCTGGGTGTAAGGGTGCTCGCTGCCCAGATAGCTCTGCAGGGTGGCGACTTGAACGATATCGACATAATCGACTTTGGCGCTGTCGCGGGTGAAGTCGAGGTGCTGGCTGGGGACCATGGCGATCTGCTCGGGGAACTCCCAAGTGCGCAGGATCTTGTCACCGATGATCGGGTGAATCTGCTCGATCACGTGGTTGAGGCTAATGGAGTCAGCCAGGAGTTCGCTGTGATCTTCGGCATAGGTGAGGATTGGCAGTATGCCGATTTGATGCACTAGGCCTGCGAGAGTGGCCTGGTCCGGCATCAGGCGGGTGTAGTGCTTGCAGAGGACGTGGCAAATACCTGCGATTTCGGTGCTTTTGTTCCACACTTCGCGCATCTTGCGGTCCACTACGTCACTGGTGGCCTGGAACATTTGCTCCATCGCCAGGCCGGTGGCCAGGTTGCTGGTGTAATTGATACCCAAGCGGCCGACTGCCATCTGCAGGTCGGTGATTTCCTTGCTGGTGCGCAGCAGTGGGCTGTTAACTACCTTAATGATGCGCGCGGTCAGCGCCGCGTCGTTACCGATGACCTTGCTCAGATCCGCAATTCCGACGTTCGGGTCTTCCGCCGCTTCGCGCACCCGCAGGGCGACTTCGGGCAGTGTCGGCAGCACCAGTTCATCCCTGTCGATAGCCAGGAGCAGTTCTTCTTGGACTTTTTCGGCAAGCTTACTCATGGGCAATTCTCTTTAGGCGGTGAGGCAAAATAAGTGTAATTAAAAGGTGCGCGACGATTAGCGCTGTATTTCGCGGTCTGAATCCAGTGTATAGGGCAAATCAAGCACGCTCAGCGGGCTACCCTCGGCAGAGCCCAGGTGAATGTTGCCATTCAGCACGGCATCGCTCTGCAGCACGGCGAGCAGCTCGACGCCCGTTTCGCTGCGGGCTGCCAACACAACCTCGCCGACACTGGAGGTGTGTGAGGGCGAAAACAATCCAGTGGCTGCTTCTGGCACTTGATCGCCATGCAGTTCGAGGCGATACAGGTGGCGTTTGAGTTTGCCCAGGTATTGCATGCGCGCAACGATTTCCTGACCGGTGTAGCAGCCTTTTTTAAAGCTCACGCCGCCCACGGCCTGCAAGTTGATCATCTGCGGGATAAACAGCTCGCGAGTGTTACCCATGACCTGGCCAATCCCGGCGCGCACCTGTGCTAATAGCCAGTCGTTGAGCGGCGCCTCTGGCAGCTGGCTGGCCAGTTGGGCCTGCACGGCTGCGGCCTGGGCGGCGGGTATCCACAGCTCGACGCGGCCATCACTCAGGCGCAGGGCCAGCAATTCATTGCCATGGGTCACGCTGTCGGCTGTCGCTGATAGCTCCAGGCCGAGGCTGCGTAGGACGTTATCGCCACCGCTTAAGCCAATACGCAGCCAGTCGCTGCTTTCGTCGGCAAGTTTGGATTTGCTGAATGCAGCGTATTTTTTCAAGTCGGTCAGCTGCGCTTCAAGCAGCTCGCTGGCCATTGCCAATAAATAGCCGTCACTGACCATCACGATGCGAAAGCTCGACTGCATACGGCCTTTGGGTGTGCAGCGCGCACCGAGGCTGGTGTGGCTATCGCTCAGGTAGTTGAGGTTGCAGGTGACTTGGCCCTGGAGGAACTTATTAGCGTCTGGGCCGCGTACGGCGAGGATGCCTTCGTGGCTGAGGGTGCAATAGAACGCGGTATCGGCCATGGTGGATTAGGTGTCACTGGATAAAAATTAGGGTGCTTATCATAGAGCGCGCCTCGCCCCTTGTCAGCGCTTGCCGCTGCTTCGGCGCAGCGCATTGCTTGCGCATGGTCAACAGGGGCGCTTTTCATCGGTATACTGCGCGCCTTATCCAAGGAGCAGACCCATGGTTGACTCGGTTGAACTCAATCGTCTTTTTTGGCACAGCCGTCGCGGCATGCTGGAGTTGGATGTGCTATTGGTGCCGTTCGTCAGGGAGGTGTACCCGCACCTCGATGTGGACGACCGTGAGCGTTATCGCAAGCTGCTCGAATGTGAAGATCAGGACATGTTCGGCTGGTTTATGCAGCGCGCTGAGCCGGATGATGCCGATCTCAAGCGCATGGTTCGGATGATTCTGGACCGTGTCCAGCCGAAGTGATGTGTTCGCGTGTCAGTGGCAGCCTTCGCGTTTGCTGCTGGTGGGCTATGCGCTGATCCAAGGGCTGGCGCTACTCAGCGTGGTGTTTGTCGACATTCCCTTATGGGCGCGTGCGCTGGGTGTGCTGTTCTGTCTGGTGCATGCCGCCTGGGTGGTGCCGCGCCACCTGTTGCTGACGCAGCCATCTGCTTATCGGGCGTTGCGTTGTGCGGCTGATGGCTGGCTGGTGTACTGCGATGCGCAGGGCTGGCAGTCCATCGAGTTGCACCCCGATAGCCTGGCGCTGCCGTGGGTTGTGCTGTTGCGCTTTCGCCTGGCCGGGCAGCGGCGCGTGCATTCATTGTGTGTTGCCCGCGACAGCTTGCCCCGCGACCAGCACCGGCGCTTACGTGTGCGTCTAAAATTCAGTCGCCATAGGTGGGTGGCAGCAAAATAGTGTCCTTGGCTTCGGCCAACTGCTGCGGGTAGTCCAAGGTGTAGTGCAGGCCGCGGCTTTCGTGGCGCAGCATAGCGGAACGGATCATCAGCTCGGCAACCTGCGCCAGGTTGCGCAGCTCGATCAGGTCGCGACTGACCTTGTAGTTGCTGTAGAACTCGTCAATCTCATCCAGCAGCAGGCGCACCCGGTGTTCGGCGCGCTGCAGGCGCTTGTTGGTGCGTACGATGCCGACGTAGTCCCACATAAAACGCCGTAGTTCGTCCCAGTTGTGCGCAATGATCACGTCTTCGTCCGAGTCAGTGACCTGGCTGGCATCCCAGCTGGGCAGCGCTGTGGAAAGTTGCACCTGATCCAGCTTGCGGACGATATCGGCCGCCGCCGAGCGCGCGTAGACGAAGCATTCCAGCAGTGAGTTGCTGGCCATGCGGTTGGCCCCGTGCAGGCCAGTAAAACTGGTTTCGCCAATAGCGTATAGGCCTGGTACGTCGGTATGACCGTCTTGATCGACCACTACACCGCCGCAGGTGTAATGCGCAGCCGGCACCACCGGAATAGGCTCTTTGGTGATGTCAATGCCGAAATCCAGGCAGCGCTCATACACAGTTGGGAAGTGCGATTTCACAAAGTCAGCCGGTTTATGGCTGATGTCGAGGAATACGCAGTCAATACCCAGGCGTTTCATCTCGTGGTCGATGGCGCGGGCAACGATATCCCGCGGAGCCAACTCGGCGCGGTCATCGAAGCGCGGCATAAAGCGCTCGCCGTTGGGCAGTTTGAGTAATGCACCTTCACCGCGCAACGCCTCGGTGACCAGAAAGCTTTTGGCTTTGGGGTGATAGAGGCAGGTCGGGTGGAATTGGTTAAATTCCAGATTGCCGACCCGGCAACCGGCGCGCCAGGCCATGGCAATGCCGTCACCGCAGGCACCGTCCGGGTTGCTGGTGTAAAGGTAAACCTTGGCTGCACCGCCGGTGGCGAGAATCACAAAGCGCGCACTAAAGGTGTCCACCTCACCGCTGGCGCGGTTGAGCACGTAAGCGCCCAGGCAGCGCTGGCCATCCAGGCCGAGTTTGCGTTCGGTGATCAGGTCGACGGCGACGCGCTGCTCCAGCAGTTCAACATTGCTGCGCTGTCTGGTTTGTTCGAGCAAGGTGTTGAAAATGGCTGCGCCGGTAGCATCGGCGGCGTGAATGATGCGCCTATGGCTGTGGCCGCCTTCGCGCGTTAGGTGGAATTCGAAACCGCCATCTTCGCGAGCCGTCTGGTCGTCACGGGTGAAGGGAACACCCTGATCAATCAGCCACTGGATGGCTTCTCGGCTGTGCTCGACGGTAAAGCGCACAGCATCTTCGCGGCACAGGCCGCCGCCGGCGTTGAGAGTGTCCTCGACATGCGACTCGATGGTGTCAGTGTCGTCCAACACCGCTGCCACGCCGCCTTGTGCCCAGTAAGTGGAACCATTGGACAGGTTGCCCTTGCTTAGCACGGCAACGCGCAGGTGCGCGGGCAGCGTCAGGGCCAGAGTCAGGCCGGCTGCGCCGCTACCGATAACTAGAACGTCATGTTGGTAATGTTGGCTCATGTTCGAATTCCGCGAAAAGCGGCCCCTAGTATATAGAGGGGGTGGACTGCACAATAGCCGGCTTATGACCTACTGCGTTACTCGGGAACTTTTTAAGTGCTTCGGGTTCCATAGCCGGTTATTCGTGTAGTAATTCGCCTGTGTCAGGCAGTTTTACAGTGGGCTTGCAGTTTTGCATGGCCTGCGGGTGATCCAGACTAAAAGTGCAGCCTCGGAGTCCCTTTGCTGCGCTATTCCGTGCAGGGCTTTTAAGTGAACTGCAGGAAGCTTGTTTGAAGGAGAGAACTTTTGCGCAATGCCCAAGTCTACTTTGGCAGACCGGTTAACAGGTTGGCTTGCGCTCCTTCAAACCTAATGAGGAGTTTTCATGCTAACCCAGGAAGATGATCAGCAGCTGGTCGAGCGCGTACAGCGCGGCGACAAGCGTGCATTTGATCTATTGGTACTAAAGTACCAGCACAAGATTCTCGGGTTGATCGTGCGGTTCGTGCATGACACCCATGAGGCGCAGGATGTGGCGCAGGAAGCCTTCATCAAGGCGTACCGGGCGTTGGGTAATTTTCGCGGTGACAGTGCGTTTTATACCTGGCTGTACCGCATTGCCATCAACACAGCGAAGAACCATTTGGTTTCGCGTGGCAGACGGCCGCCAGACAGTGACGTGAGTGCTGAAGATGCTGAGTTCTACGATGGAGATCACGCCCTCAAGAACATCGAGTCGCCTGAGCGCGTTTTGTTGCGTGACGAAATTGAGGCCACGGTGCATCGCAGTATTGAGCAATTGCCAGAAGATTTACGCACAGCACTAACCTTGCGTGAATTTGATGGTCTGAGTTACGAAGACATTGCCAGCGTCATGCAGTGTCCAGTCGGTACCGTGCGTTCGCGAATTTTCCGAGCGCGTGAGGCCATTGATCGATCCCTGCAGCCTTTGTTGCAGGAAACCTAAGGCAGCGGCGTCAGCCAAGAGAGGAACCGCCATGAGTCGTGAAACCCTACAGGAATCGCTGTCCGCGGTGATGGATAACCAAGCGGATGAACTTGAATTAAGGCGAGTGCTGGCGGCCAGTGACGACCCTGAAATGCGCGCCACCTGGTCGCGTTACCAGATTGCGCGTGCAGTCATGCACAAAGAATTGCTTGTGCCGCGCTTGGACATTGCTGCCGCCGTATCTGCAGCGTTGGCTGATGATGCGGCTCCCGCTGTGCAGCAAGCGCAGCGTGGTCCTTGGCGCACAATAGGCCGTTTGGCGGTTGCTGCTTCGGTTACCGTGGCCGTGCTGGCCGGCGTGCGTCTTTACAACCAAGACGACATCACCGGTACCCAGTTGGCACAGCAGGCCATTCAGCCGATGCTGAGCACGCCTCAGGCCAGTGGTCAGGCCATGTTGGCAGGCTTCAATAGCAGCGAAGAAGCCGTTGGCCCAGCGGTTAGCGCCGTAGGTCAGGGTCAGCCTGGCTGGCATGAGCAGCGCCTACCGGCTTATTTGCGCCAGCATGCGCAGCAAGCGGCCATGAGCACCAGTGAAGGTGCGCTGCCTTATGCTCGCGCAGCCAGTCTGGAAATCCGTTAAGGGGTCATCGTTAAGGAGTCGCATGCGCTTTATTCCTTTTAGCGCCCTGTTATTGGGTAGTTGCTTGGCACTGCCTGCAGCGGCTGATGAGGGGCAGGCTTTGCTACAGCGTTTGGCAAATGCCGAGCGCACGCAGAGCTTTCAGGGCACCTTTGTCTACGAGCGCAATGGCAGTTTTTCGACGCACAGCATCTGGCACCTAGTTGAAGAGGACGGAGCGCTGCGTGAGCGCCTGCTACAGCTCGATGGTTCTGCCCAAGAAGTCGTGCGTCTCGACGGTAAGGTGCAATGCGCCAGCGGCGCATTGGCTGATCAGTTGATTGACAGCCAGCTGTGGCCGGCCAGGGAGCTAAATGCCGAGCAATTGAGCGAGTGGTATGAGTTACGCGTGCTTGGTAAATCTCGGGTGGCGGGGCGTGCTACCCGTGTATTGGCACTGGTGCCGCGGGATCAGCATCGTTATGCCATTGAGCTGCACCTCGACCAACAAACCGGCTTGCCGTTGAAATCCCTGTTGATTAATGACAAAGGCCAGTTACTCGAGCGTTTTCAGTTCACCCAATTGCATACCGAGGCGCCCGCAGTCGTCAATCTAGAGCCGGGAGTAGGCTGCCGGCCGGTGCGCCTGTCACCTGAGCGGGCTGAGACTGCCGAGGCATGGCATTCAGATTGGTTGCCACCAGGTTTTAGTTTGAGCTCGGTGACTCAGCGTCGCAGCCCCGCATCGGATGAGCCGGTCGCTTGTCAAGTGTATGACGATGGCTTGGCGCGCTTCTCTGTCTTTATGGAGCCGCTGCGAGGCCTGGCAGCGGAAGACCTGCGCACTCAATTAGGGCCTACTGTGGTCGTTTCACGCAGGCTAAAGACTGGCGATGGTGACGTTATGGTCACTGTGGTGGGCGAGATACCTTTGGGTACCGCTGAGCGTGTAGCCTTATCGATGCGCGCGGTCGCTGAGGTCGCCCAGTGATTGAGGAACAGGGCCGAGTGGTGGCTGTCGAGCCAGGTGCTGTGTGGGTCGAAACCCTGCGTAAAAGCACCTGCTCCAGCTGTTCGGTCAAAGCCGGTTGCGGCCAAGGCTTACTTGACCAGCTTGGGGCAAGCGGACGCCGTGGCTATGTGCGAGCGCTGTCGAATCTGCAGCTGGCTGTTGGTGATGGGGTCATCATCGGTGTGCGCGAGGATTTACTGGTACGTGGCTCGCTGTTGGTTTATTTGCTGCCGTTGTTCGGGCTCTTTTCAGTCGCCATTTTGGCTGAGCAACTGGGGTTGAGTGAGCCCTGGGTGATACTCAGCGCGTTATTTGGTTTTCTGTTTGCCTGCTGCGCCGTGCGCTGGCGCAGCCGTTTTACGGCCGGTGATCCGGCGCTACAACCTGTGGTGTTGCGTGCAATGCTTGCGGGCACCGCGACAGCGTTTTAAGACTTTTGCTGACCTGATGGGGAGTTGTATGTCTAAGCCTGGTCTGAGATCTACCTTTACTACGTTGTGTGCCATGTTGCTGATGGGGCAAGCGTTGCTTGCTCAGGCAAGTCTGCCGGATTTCACCGAGCTGGTTGAGCAAGCGTCGCCGGCGGTGGTTAATATCAGTACCCGGCAGAAGTTGCCGGATCGCGCAGCGGCCGGCGCGGGTCAGCTTAACGTGCCTGACCTAGAAGGCCTGCCGCCGATGTTTCGCGAGTTTTTCGAGCGTAATATTCCGCAAATGCCGCGTACGCCCGGTGGTGGTCGTCAGCGTGAGGCGCAGTCGCTGGGTTCGGGCTTTATCATTTCCGCCGATGGCTATGTACTGACCAACAACCACGTGATTGCCGATGCCGATGAAATAATTGTGCGTCTGGCGGATCGCAGTGAATTAGAAGCCAAGCTGATTGGTACTGATCCGCGCAGCGACGTGGCGTTACTTAAGATTGAGGCCACTGGCCTGCCAATCGTCAAGTTGGGCAAGTCGGAAGAGTTGAAAGTCGGCGAGTGGGTCTTGGCAATTGGTTCACCATTCGGCTTCGATCACTCGGTCACCGCCGGTATTGTCAGCGCCAAAGGCCGTAGCCTGCCGAATGAGAGCTATGTGCCGTTCATTCAGACTGACGTGGCGATCAACCCAGGTAACTCGGGTGGCCCACTGTTCAACCTGGCCGGCGAAGTGGTCGGTATCAACTCTCAGATTTTCACCCGTTCCGGCGGTTTTATGGGCTTGTCGTTTGCCATCCCAATGAGTGTGGCCATGGACGTGGCGGATCAGCTCAAGGCGGAGGGTAAGGTCAGTCGCGGTTGGCTGGGTGTGGTGATTCAGGAGGTGAATAAGGACCTGGCCGAGTCGTTTGGCCTGGATAAGCCGGCCGGTGCGCTGGTTGCTCAGGTTCTAGAGGACGGGCCAGCTGCTAAAGGCGGTTTGCAGGTGGGTGATGTAATTCTCAGTCTGGATGGTAAGCCGATCATTATGTCGGCTGATCTGCCGCATCTGGTCGGAGCTCTCAAGCCGGGCGCTCGCGCCGAGCTGGACGTGGTGCGCGATGGCGCACGTAAGAAATTAAAGTTGACCATCGGTGCGCTACCGGAAGATGGCGAAGCCTTGGCGGGTAACGCGGCCCCAGGTGTCGAGCGCAGTAGCAACCGTCTTGGGGTCAAGGTGGTTGAGTTGAGCGCTGAGCAGAAGAAGAGCCTCGACCTCAAAGGGGGTGTGGTGATTTCTGAAGTGCAGGAAGGGCCCGCGGCGCTGATTGGCTTGCGCCCGGGTGATGTGATCACTCATTTGAACAATGAGTCGATCAACTCGGCCAAGACCTTTACCGAGGTGGCGCAGGCGCTGCCGAAGAATCGTTCGGTATCGATGCGGGTGCTGCGCCAGGGGCGCGCTAGCTTTATCACCTTTAAGCTTGCCGACTAACGGCGATGACAGAATAAAAGGGCGACTTCGGTCGCCCTTTTACATACAGCCGCTTTGCGGCCGTGG